>JACCEC010040849.1_pt1 | contig 16590 bp, 12 predicted proteins | sample 7450121 | NCBI WGS metagenome assembly JACCEC01 (sample SAMN15323455, study PRJNA562643) | freshwater metagenome | isolation source: river surface water | place: USA:Blue River Watershed | collected 2017-08-18 | reverse complement strand
TCCCGAAACCGAGGCATGTCCAGAAGTATATTCAGGAAAAGGCGGATTAGGGAGTAAAGGCTCCCAGCTTGGGTCGATGGTAGAGCGAATATAGGAAGAAGGGCGAAGTAAATTGTGCATGAATTTACATTTCCAGCAAGAAATAAAAGCATCTGCCATACCAATGCCAAGTTTACAGAGAATCTCAGCAGTTTTGGTGAGAGGTGTACGTTCTTTTTGAATAATTAGACAAGCGATAGACAAAGCATGTCCAGGCGGAGTAAAAGATTTGCCAGCTTCATCAGCCCAAAAGTAAGCAATTTGTTTTTGTTCTTCACTCAGATTTTTACCGACACTATAGACCTCCAAAGCTTGGGCATATAAAAGAGAACCTTTACCTGCCTCACAGCGAGGAGGTTCGGGAAGTTCGAAATCAGCATTTCCTTTGAGGAAAGTTCTATTATGCCCCCAATATGGTAAAAGCGGAATATCTTGACCTTTGGAAGGGGTCCAGAGGCAAGCACCTTTTATTTTCTGATAATCTGCTGGAAAATTTTTCAGATATGCTTCGTGTCCACCATCTGTTTTGGAATACTCAAATATATTTTTTGCCAAACGCTCGCCCCATTGCACCGAGCGTTCGATGCTAGCTTGATCAGTTTTGTCAGCATATTTTTTCTCCAATAACAAATATAAAGAATCGATTTTTTGCAGGTTTTTGGTGGAAGTATGAGGGTATAAACTTTTCAAAAGTGTAGCTTGAGTTGCATTAGCTGCCAGCAACCATTGGTAATGATAGTTGAGATTGATGGGAGGCAAACTTTTGAAATCATTCAAGATACCTACAAGTGAGCGGTTTTGAGGCATTCCCGGTACTAAAGATTCGTACAAAGCCAGACTAGTATAACCTAAAGCACGTGCAGCTACTGGCGGGGCAAAACCTTCTGAGCTACGAATCAGATGCAATTGCAATCGAAACCACTCCAAGGCAAGCTCCGGACTTTGTTGTGGAGAAATGACTTGTGCCGTTGATTTGGCACAAGTACTCCAAAGTAAGCCAATGAGGAGATATATCCTTAGTTGATATCGCATGCAATTGTAAGGCATCAGAGGTTTTTGAACTTAAATTTCAAGATATTAAGAGCGATATTTTTGCCGTTTTTCATGCCATTTTCGTTGGCTTGACGGTAATGAATGCCACCATACATTCTTGATACAGCCGCTTCATCGGCATAAGCATAAAATGATTTGAAGCTACGATTGGCATATTTTCCCTGATAAGTATTATCGGTAAAGGCATAATTATCTCCGTAGATGGAAGTTAATATTTCGGCTACCGCACCCGAGCAAGACGAATGCCCAGAAGTATATTCGGGGAAAGGAGGGGTTTCGAGATAAGGTTTCCAAGCGGGGTCGATTTTTTTATTGATGTAAGTAATCGGTCGCATGAGATTATGCGTGAATTTGGCACGCCAACAAGCCACAAAAGCATCATTGATGGCTAAACCAACCTTAGCAAATACTTCGGCAGCTTTGTCGAGCTTTGCTTTTTCAGTACTGAGAATAATTTTGGCAATATTGACATGATGCCCTGGCGGAGTGATGGTATTAGCACCATCTGCCCAATAAAGAGCAATCATTTTTTGCTCGACCGTAAGATTTTTTCCTACCTCATATACTTCTTTGGCTTGCTTGTACATAGGAGAATCTTGGGCATAAGAAAAAGTATAAGGAGCAGTAGGTTTGGTGGACATATTGGCAAGGGCAAAAGTTTTATTTTTACCCCAATAAGGCAAAAGCGGAATTTTTTGGCTACCAGTTGGTTCCCAAGCCCCCAAGCCATATACCTGACGATAGTTGGATGGGAAATTATTATTCCAAGCTTCATCTCCGCCGTCTTGCTTTGCAAAAGCAATCAGTGCATTGGCAATTTGAATACCAAATCCGACTGATCTTTCCGATACGTCTTGGTTATTTTGAGCCGAACGCAGTGTCCCTTCGATTTTCAAATGTAAAGAATCGATTGAATTTTTGTTGGCAGTGGAGGTTGAAGCATATAAATGATTGAGCATGGTTGCCATGGCTGCATTGGCAGCAGATGCCCAATTGTATTCTTTGGATTGGTCGGGTTTTGGCAAAGTAGCCAAACCATTGATTTGTCCAGCCAATGATTGATAATCTGGCATACCATGTACCACACTTTCATAAATAGCCAAATGACTATATCCCAATGCCCTTGCTGCTACGGGAGGAGAATAGCCAGAAGTTGTACGGATAAGTTTGAGTTGCAAGTCTGTCCAACTATATAAAAAATCAGCACTAAAATCAGCAGTTGGTTTAGAGTTACTTACTGGGGTGGGTTCGACAGAATTAGTCGAACAACTTTGGAGAAAAACAGATACTCCAATACAAATGAGAATCGATAAATAATATTGATTAACAAAATTTTTAAATCGTAAAATTTTGGGCATGATAATTGTTTGCTTAAAATATAAATAAATCGTTTGGGTAGCTAATATATAGCAAAAATCTTGCCATTTCTCATCGAATAGGCAAGATTTATATAAATAATTATTCAAAAATTAAAACAGACGATTGATGCTCGCTTCGGCAAATCCAAACCCAGAAGTCATACCTTTTCCTCCTATTCCAGTGATGATATGGATATTTTTAGAGACTTCAAATTCAAACAATTCATCGGGATGTTGGGCGTAAAACCCCGCCCATTTTCTTGCAATTTTTCGAACTGGAAACTGAACAATTCTTTCGGCTTCTTTTAAAATATATTCATCAATCAATTCTTTGGTATCAAAGCCAAGCTTATCCGTTTGCCCGACTGGAGCATATTCATGCGAATCACCAATGATAATAGATCCATCGATGGCTTGTTTGAATAAAATATGGATTCCCCATGCTTGCAGTTGGCTATAATGCTCTGGTTTTGAAAGATTGGCAAAAGATGGTAATGCTTCAAAGGATTCGTATCGGCGAATGGTTAAACCTGTTAGGATATTACCCGGTAAAGAAACAGTCGGCATCGGAATGGTCTGAAGCATTTGTAATTTACTGACAATCAAACCACTATTTTGAAATATAGAAGGAAATAAAATATTAAATTGATAGCCCGAACAAATAATCAGCTTTTCGGCATAAAATTTTTCGCCGTTAGCAGTTTGCACCATAGTTTCGTCACGAAGAGCCTCACAAGCAATGACGGTAGTATTGTATTTTATTTGGACATTTTTTTGTTCTTTCAAATAATCTGCCAAGCGATAAACCAGCAGGTTAGGTTCTACGCTACATTCAGTTGGGAAAGAAAGACCTCCTTTTACATAGTTTTCTTTTAGAGTCGGGTAGCGTTCAGTGCATTGCCTTTTAGATAATAAATGGCAAGGATATCCCGTGCTTTGATGATGTCGGTATAGTTCTTGTAATAAAGTCCATTCCTCTTCATCGGAGGCAATATATACACTGCCGTTGCGTCGTACCGAAATATCGAAAGAAGATTGGATATCTTGGTAAATTTCTAAAGAACGAACCCCAAAATCGAACCATTTTCCTGACATGCCAGAGGGAACGGCTTGCCCAAAGTTTCGGACGGTAGAGCCAACTTGGAAATTATCTTTTTCGAGCATTAACACTTTTAAGCCTTTATTGGCGGCATGATAAGCATGGGCTGTGCCAAGAATACCCGAACCGATGATGATTAAATCAAATTTCATAAATTTATAGAGTGTTTTGAAGAAATGCTGGTAATTCTGCCAACGAAGTCAAAAGTCCATCATTTCTATAAATTTTCAATTGTTGCAAAGTATGTGTACCATTGGTCAAGCCCAAGGAGTAACGGCAACCCGCCCGAACTCCAGATTGTAAATCCGAAGGAGTATCTCCGATATTGACAACATGCTGTGGGTCAGAGATTCCAAATGTTTTCATTGCTTTGAAAATCATAAAAGGCTCAGGTCTGCCTTTTTCTACTTCATCACTCGTAATCGACAAATCTATGATACCTTTGCCCGAAGTATTCAAATAGTTTTTATCTAAACCTTCCAACCAGCCTAATTTTTCTAAGATAATATGCGTTACTTTTCTGTAAAATCCGGTGGTAAGAGCAATTTTTATTTGATTTTCTCGAAGAAATGCCAATGTTTCTAAGCAACCATCTGTCGGTAGAATAGGATTTTCGAGGTAATGCTTTTCTAAAATTTCGGTGAAGGCACGAAAAGATGTATTGGCTTTTTCCTTCAAATCAGGGTGATTTTCACCGAGTCTTTCTCCCCAAAGCAATTTAAAAACATGAATCTTTGAGTAGCCCTGTAATGCCAGAATTCTTTCGTCGGAAACTTCCAATTGGGTGGCTTGGCACGCTTTGGCAAAGCAGGTTTCTACTTCTTTATGGTCTTGGACGGTAGTCCCTGCCATATCTAATACTACTAATTTGATGCTTGTATTCATGTTTTTTTAATTAAAAAATAAATGCTTACCTAAACTTCTGAGTCTGTTTGAGTTTATTTTGTTAGGTTAAAAATGGTATTTTTCCGCCAATACTTCAATCTCAAAATTTTCATTTTATCCTTCAAAACTGCGGTTTTAATACATCGTTTTGAACAAAAACACCTCATTTTTATTCTTAAAATTTAAGCTAAATAGCTTTTTAGAAAATCGAACCAATATTAGTAGAAAGGAATGACTCTTATTTTACGGGAATGTCAAGAAATAATTAAAAAAACATAAAAATCAGCAAGAGCGGAGAAAAGCGTCCCGATTATGGCTTTGTTTATAAATGATTCATGGATAAATACTTGAAAAAAGAAAAAAAAAATGAAAATTGATGAAAATTTAGATTCATGAAATTTGAACTTAGAAATTCGACTTTAGAAGAGAAAGATTCGAGTATTTTCTCCAATCTTTTTGAAGCGATTCGTCCGTCGATAGAACCAACATATAAATACAAACAAGGTAATTGCCATAATTTGGCACATTATGTTTCGCTACAATTGGTTAAAGCTGGTGTAGCACATAAGAAAATTTGGATATATGCACCAAGCCGTATCTTAGCAGATTCCAAAACACCACTCTCTTTGCTGGATGTCAATAAGCTATCTCCAACAGGAATGTTAACGTGGGGTTATCATGTGGCTTTGTGGATAGAACATGGCGATAAAGCAGTTATATTTGATTTTATGTTGGATGAGAAAAAGCCATTAAGTTTATCCGAATGGTTGGCTGTTTTTGGATTGACAACTTATAAAATTGATATACAAGATGCTGATAAATATTTATTTTATGGCATTAAGTGTGAATCGAAAAAGACTACCCTCTTTAGTGGCAATTATTTTCCGTATGAAGGAGCATGTCAGGAACAAGCATGGATAGCGAAAGGTTTGGCGGTAAATGAAACCGCCTATGAGTTTTTTATGCAAGAGCAAGAACATTTTCTGAATGATACAGATTTGAGTGAAGCCTATCGCCTTATGGTTGGAAGAGTCATTAATTTTGAATGTGTTTTTCGAGATTTTTCGACCAACAAACGAATGAGTCAAAGCTTTCAACGCAAACACCGCCAAATCATTGAGCAGTATCGAGAAGTATATGCTGAAAAATTAGAAAAGTGGCAAATACGTCTGAATGCCATTTTGAATCCTTCCTAATAAAATCAATGATAATGTATATGAGTCATTACAACGGTTTGTTTGTTGAATCTTATTGTAATTGTAAAGAAATAAAGTATTTTTGTATGTTTTTCGTAGAGTAATTGCTAACGTCCTTTCCGTTTTGCTTGTTTTCCTTATGAATTGTTTAGGAATCATCAGGCATCATCTATACATTTATTCAAAGACATTGTCATCTCAGTAGTCGCTCTATGCAATAATGACCGAAACATCTTTTGTGATGTAATGGGAGATACAATTAACAAGTGGTTTAAAACAAATCCTATTATTTCTAAAATCCAAGATTTTCAAAACGATGCGACCAGAAACTGATTACAGCAATATTGAATCAGATGAGTATAATTATTTTCTTTCTAAATTTGTATTTCTCAAGCCATTTCTTGAGCCGCTTTTCAACTATAAACAAGGAAATTGCCATAATTTAGCCCATTATGCGTCAATGTTGCTTCAGAAGCATGGAATAAAACATCAGAAAATTTGGATATTCGCTCCCAGCAGGTATCAAAAGCATTCAAGAATTACCATAAATTTGGAAGATCCGAATTTGATATCTTCATCTGGGATTCTGACTTGGGGATATCATGTGGCTTTATGGATAGAGTACCAGCACAAAATAATGGTGTTTGATTATTTTTTAGATCCTAATAAGCCATTAGTCAAAGAGGAATGGCTTGGGTATTTTGGAAATATAGACTATAAAGTAGAAATTCATACAGCAGAAAACTATCTTTTTTATGGCGAAGAGCAAGAAAATAACCGATATTATAGTTTGTACAAAGGAGAGTTTTTTCGATATGAAGGAGAATGTAAAACCCAACAATGGATTGAACAAGGCTTAGCAATCAATGAAACCGCACATTATTTTATGCAAAATGAGAGACAAAATCTAGACATATTCAATGGACTGAGCAAAGATTATAAAAAATTAGTAGGAGATATTGAAAATTTTGAATGTGTTTTTCGAGATTTTTCGACCAACAAACGAATGACCCAAACCTTTCAACGCAAACACCATCAAATCATTGAGCAGTATCGAAAAGTATATGCTGAAAAATTAGAAAAGTGGAATCAGAAAATTGAATTATTATTATCGCCCGAAACCAATTGATATAAATATATGTTGATACATATATTTATTAACATTATCGGAATATGGAAGCAAAATCCGTTTTACATTTAGCAACAAGCAGAGGGCATGCCAATCACGGGTGGTTGGATAGCCATCACACATTTAGTTTTGCGTCTTATCACAATCCGGAAAGGGTAAATTTTGGAGCTTTGAGGGTGTTGAATGATGACAGAGTATCGGGTGGGCAAGGATTTGGAACACATCCCCACCAGAACATGGAAATTATCAGTATTCCGTTGGAGGGTGATTTGGAACATCAAGACAGCATGGGAAACAAGGCAGTGATTCGCAAAGGAGACATTCAGGTGATGAGTGCCGGAACAGGTGTTTATCACAGCGAATACAATAAAAATGCCAATGAGGAGGTTAAGTTTCTGCAAATTTGGGTTTTCCCGAATAAGAAAAATGTAGTACCAAGATACGACCAAATCACACTCAATAGTAGCGATAGACAGAATCGTTTCCAGCAAATTCTATCTCCCTCTCCAGAGGACGAAGGCGTGTGGATTCATCAAGATGCATGGTTTAGCTTGGGGAAATTTGACGAAGGTATAAAAGGAAATTATCAATGGCATGCCAAAGCCAACGGAGTCTATGTATTTGTGTTGGAAGGGGCGATACGAATTAATGAACAAACACTCAATCGTCGTGATGGATATGGTATTTGGGATACCGAAAGTTTTACATGGGAAGCATTAAGTCCAGAAACAGAGGTATTATTGATGGAAATACCGATGTAATGGCATATAATTTTTGGGTATTACCTAAGCATGATATAATTCATGCTTAGGTAATGCTTTTTTTGCAAATTTTCATCAATTTGCCAAAGGTTAAATAGGCTTTGTAATAAGCAATTGATTTTGTTGTTTTCGGAGAAAGAAGAATATAGAAATAGTCCACAAAATAAAACAAGCCAAACTGACTACATAAGCGAGATAGATAAGAACTTCTAAAAAACTGAGAGAGTTTATAAAAAATTCACGATAAATCATCAATAAAACACTTCCAAAGTAGCCCCAAGAGTCGCAGATATAGACAAAAAAACCAGCATTGGCTTGCAACCTGAACAGAGCGATGAATCGTTCAAAATATAAGGTTTGAATGAGTAAATAAGGTAGAAAAAAAGCAATTCCAAGTCCAATCATCCAAGTAAAAGCATTCAAAAAGCCTTGTTGAAAAGCCCAAGTAATGCTGCCACAAGCAATGATTCCTAGCAATATCAAACAATGAATGTAACGAAAAGCTTTATCATTATTTCGTATAAAACCTACGGTCAACATTAAACCCAAAACAAAAAGACCGATGGTTAATTCTGAAACCATAAATGTATTTTTAGGAATGGAAATTTGTAATTCCTTCCAAATTTCGATGGCAAAGTTATCTCGAAAATCCCGCATAACTGTTAATAATACATATAGAATTACTATTGCCCAAAAACCCCAGGAAAACTCAATAAGAATGTCTTTTTTTTGTTGCTTAGACATAGGTATTCTTTCTTTTCGGGCATCTACGTCCTCGGTATCAGGTGGAGGAATTTGAGCCAACATCCATACAAAAAATAAAAAAATAGGTAGGAAAATAATCCCAATGAGAGCGGGTAGCCAAAACTCATTATTCATTGTCCAAGCTTGTAGATATAGGTAAATAGTTTTGAGAATTCCTGAACCAATAATGAGATTGATACTTAAACCGAGAGCGATAAATTCTGTTACTCGCCTCCCTTCCAGAAAACTAAAAATTACTCCCCAAACCATTCCGAGTGGTAGCCCATTCATCAACATAAATAGGGTATTGTAAGGAAACGGAATCAGAGCGAAAAGTACCAATGCCAATTCTGCTGTTACAATCAAGAAAACAATTAGGAAAATACGATGGCTTGCTTTTAATTCAGAAATGACTTTGATTCCGATAAATTTAGAAATCATATAGCCAATTACTTGTAAAATGATAAGAATACTTTTGTACCTCCAGCCAAATAGTGTATAAGATTCATATAAGCCTGTGGTGAAAGGTTTTCGGAAAGCGTACATACAGAAATAAGCACCGAAGGCGGCTGTGATACACCAAAAAATTAAGAAATATCGATTATTGAAACTTTTGCTTAAAAGAGCTTTCATTGATTAAAATCATTGGAAAGCCAAAGAAACTCAGCCAAAATAAAGTCAAGGTAAAGCCTAAGTTAAGAAATAATTATCATTAAAATAGATGCGAAAATCAATAAAAGAAGTGCTTAAAGACAAAAAAAGCAGGCTCTTAGTTCACTGAAGATAAGGTTTAATAATCTCTTAACATAAGTAGCATATCTTTCACAATAGCGTAAAATTAGCTTCACGTTGGATTTATACAGAAGACCGACCTTTGTGCCGTCTAAATTCATAGGCTCTATGGATTCGACTTAAACCAATAATTAAAAATCAATTATGAACAAATCTCTACTTAAAAACCGTACACGTGGTTTTTTCAGAATTTTAATTGGACTGATGTTGGCGGTCATGTATGCCAATGCACAAAATCAACAAATCAGCGGTAAAGTCTCGGCATCAAACGGAGATGCTTTACCCGGAATGAACGTAACAATCAAAGGAACTTCGAAAGGTACAAATACCGATGCCGAAGGAAAATTCAAGATGGACGGAGTTAGTTCTAAATCCGTTTTAGTTATTTCAGGAATTGGTTATGCTAGTCAAGAATTGACTGTAGCGAATCAATCATACATCAATATAGTGATGCAGGAAGATACCAAAACCCTGAACGAAGTAGTAGTAACGGCATTGGGCATCAAGAAAGAAGTCAAAAAAATTGGCTTCTCCATACAATCAGTAGATGGAAGCTCAGTAGTGAAAGCAAGAGAGCCGAATGCCATTAATGGATTGGTAGGTAAAGTTGCTGGTTTGACAGTAGGAGCACAGCCTGAGTTATTGAGAAAGCCAGTTATTTCATTAAGAGGAAACTCAACAATCTTATATGTTGTAGATGGAGTTCCGATGAACTCGGATACTTGGAATATCAGCCCAGATGATATCGAGACCTATTCAGTATTGAAAGGAGCTTCAGCCTCAGCCCTTTATGGATTTAGAGGTAAAAACGGAGCAATTTTGATTACTACAAAAAGAGGAACAAAAGATAAAAGAGGCTTTGCAGTAGATGTCAATAGTTCAACAATGATAGAAAATGGGTTTTATGCTATTCCGAAAGTACAAGATGAGTATGGTCCTGGAGATCATGGTGTGTATGCTTTTGGTGATGGAAAAGGTGGTGGTTTGAACGATGGAGATTATGATGGAGGTTGGGGTCCGAAATTCAATGGCCAATTGATTCCTCAATATGATAGTCCGGTAGATCCGATCACAGGAGTAAGACAAGGAACACCTTGGATTGCAAGAGGTAAAGATAATTTAACAAGATTTTTAGAGCCAGGTGTATTATCGACTAATAATATTGCCGTTTCAGCATCTTCAGATAAATACAACTTGCGTTTTTCGACGTCACATATTTATCAAAAAGGAATTGTACCGAATACTAAGTTGAATATCTCAAATTTCAATATTACAGCTGATTATAATTTTTCATCAAAATTAAAATTTGAATCAAATTTACAATACAATCGCCAATATACCCCCAATATTCCAGATGTAAATTACGGTCCTAATTCGATTATCTATAATATTGTTTACTGGGCGGGAGCTGACTGGAACGTAGCTGATATGAGAAACTATTGGCAAGCGGGCAAAGAAGGTATTCAACAAATTTATGCAGAATACCAACGTTATAATAACCCATATTTCATGAGTTATGAGTGGTTAAGAGGGCATTATAAAACTGATATAGTTGGACAAGCCGCTCTTCGTTATAAATTTAATAACCACTTGGAGTTGCTAGGAAGAACACAAATAACAACTTGGGATTTATTGAGAACCGAGAAGTTTCCATATTCTGCTGGAACTTATGGAAGAGACGAACGTCGTGGTGATTACCGTGAAGATAGAAGAAATCTATTCGAAAATAATACCGAATTATTGTTAACTTATGAAAAGGAGTTAATACCAGGTTTATCGACGAAAATAGTTGGAGGAGCAAATCAAAGAATTTTTCAATACAAATCCATTTATGGAACGACAGATTACTTAAATGTTCCGGGATTATACAATTTTGCTAACTCCGCTAACCCGGTAAAAGTTGCTAACTTTACGTCTGACATGCAAGTATTGTCGGCATATTATTCGGCAGATTTTAGTTTGAGTAAATATTTGACAGTATTTACAACGGGTCGTGTGGATAAATTATCAACTTTACCTACCAATAATAATACCTTCTTTTACCCATCAGTTGGAGGAGTTTCTGTGATTTCTGATTATTTGAAGTTACCTGAAGCAATCTCTTTCTTGAAAGTTCGTGCTTCGTATGCAAATGTAAAAGATGGTTTGACTAGATCAACGATTAATAATATGGCAGGAGTATATAGCGGTGAAAACTATGAAACTCCTTATGATGGACCGTCTTATACAAATGCAGCAGCTTATTCGACAGCCTTTTCTTATAATAATCAAACAGCAGCATATTATACCAATACATTAAATAATCCTAACCTAAATCCAAGTACATCTTCACAAACAGAAGTAGGTTTAGATATCAGATTTTTAGGTAATAGATTGGGATTAGATGCTACTTATTGGATCTCTAATGATGGTCCATCTATTTTCTCATTACCTATTTCGACAACATCAGGTTATAGTTCTGCTTTGGTAAACGGTATTAAAACTCGTAAAAAAGGTTTGGAAATTTCGATTAATGGAACACCCGTTAAAACTACCTCTGGTTTCCAATGGGATGTTTTGGCAAATTATTCTACTTTCCAACAACGTTATACAGAATTTTATCCTGGTTTAGAATACTTGAATACATTTTTCAAAGTAGGAGATAGAGTAGATAAGTTTTATGGTAGAGCTTTTGTCAGAACTCCTGACGGACAAATTGTTAATGACGCATCAGGTCGCCCGATATATAAACCAGTTAACCAATATTTAGGTAATTTGAATCCTGATTTTACTTTTGGATTGAATAACAAGTTTACCTATAAAAACCTGACAGCAAGTTTCCAATTTGATGGGCGTATTGGAGGAGTTATTTCTAACTATACACAAAGACAAGCCTATAGAGGCGGACGTCATATTGGTACTACTACTGGAATTTTTGAAGAAGCAAGACCACAAGATGCTTTAGGTGTGAAAGCATTTGTTGGAGAAGGGGTACAAGTGAGCAACGGTGTTGCAATTAAATATGATGCATGGGGTAATGTGACTAACTATGCAGAATTGCAATACAAAGCGAATGGAACAAAGCAATTTGTTCAAGATTATATCAGTCGTTATTACAATTCAGATGAAGGTAATCTAATGTCAAGATCTTTCGGCATGTTGAGAGAAGTAGTGTTAGGATATGCTTTGCCTACGAAATGGTTCGGAAAATATGTACGAGCTGCTAATGTCTCATTGGTAGGTAGAAACTTATTATATTTTGCAGAGAAAAAAGACATCGATTTGAATCAATATATCACAGAAGGTTCTTCAAGTCCTCAAACGCCTTCAGTACGTAGATACGGAATTAACTTGAATTTCAGCTTCTAAATTTATAACAAGATTATTATAATTAAATTGACATTTACAATGAAATTAAATAAAATATTAATTGGCTTTCTTGGGATAGTAATCTTAGGTCTAAGCTCTTGTGAACAACCGTTCGATGCTCTTGAAAAAGACCCTAACCGTGCGGTGAATGTACCAGCCTCTTTGGTATTGCAAGGAATTGAAAATAGTATGTTCTATGATAATGGAGTTCCTTTTTCAGCAGAAATGAGATGGAATCAATTTTATTGTTCTAATTATAATTACTATGCTACCAATGAATATACATGGACTTCTTTCAGAGATCAATTTACAACGTTGAAGAATGTAATCAAGATGGAAGAAGAGGCAAAGAGAGCGGGATTAGCAGAAGTAAATCCATATTCAGCGATAGGTAAATTTTTCCGTGCCTATTTTTATGACCAAATGTCTAAAAGAGCTGGAGATTTACCTTTAACTGAAGCATTAAAAGGGATAGATAATACTGCTCCTAAATATGATTCGCAGAAAAGTATTTATATCCAGATTTTAAAATGGTTGGATGAGTCAAATACAGATATGACAAATCTAATTGCTAAAGGAAGTAGTTTGTCTGGTGATATTTATTATGGTGGAGATTTGAAAAAATGGCAAAAAGCTGTTAATGCTATGCGTTTAAGGGTATTAATTACTTTATCTAAAAAGGAGACAGACGCAGAAGTAGGAGCAAAAGCAAAATTTGCAGAAATGATTTCCAACCCAGCTAAGTACCCTTTATTTGGTTCAATGAGTGATAATTTGGAATTCAAATATAATAATTTTAACAAATACCCTTCTAATCCTGATAACTTTGGGTTTGATGCTACTCGCCAAAATATGTCTAAGGCTTATATTCAGCCATTGGTTGATATGAATGATCCACGTGTCATGGTAACTTGTGAGCCTGCAGGGTATGAATTGAAAAATGGTAAAAAACCATCCGATTTTACAGCATACGTAGGAGCAAGCTCAGGCGAGGATTTGGCAGATATGTCTTCAAAAGCAGGTGTAGATAATGGAGCAGGTTTTGCACCAGGGAAATATTCATTCCAAAGCAGAAGCCGTTATTATAAGAATTATACAGCAGAAAATACCTTTATTTTAGCTTATCCAGAACAATGTTTCAATATTGCAGAAGGTATCGCCAGAGGATGGGCAGATGGAAATGCTGAAGAATGGTATAAAAAAGGTATTCAAGCTTCAATGTCATTTTATGGTATCAAGGACGGGCAATTGACTATGTTTTATTCAAGAACAGGAGGCAAAGATGTAGCAGATCAACTGAGTTATACCATTGATTTTAATTTCGATACTTATTATAACCAAGATTTAGTAAAATTAGATAAATCTAAAGCAATTGAGCAAATATTGACTCAAAAATACCTTGCTTTCTTTATGAATTCTGGAATGGAAGCATATTTTAACTGGCGTAGAACTGGATTTCCTACTTTATATACGGGAGTAGGTACTGGAAACTCAGGGCGAATTGCACTTAGATGGCAATATCCAACCTCTGAATTATCTACCAATAGAGCCAATCGAGATGCTGCTATCAATGCACAGTTTTCTTCGAGTGTCGATGACATAAACCACGTAATTTGGTTATTAAAATAAATAAATACATAGTTTGTCTAAGGTTGTGTTGATTGTAAAAAGCGGGAATAATGTTGTTCCCGCTTTTCTTTAATTTTGAATACTATCCATGAATGTAATACAAGAAATTCGAGATTTATTTCTTCTACAAGGTGATGAAATGTATTTTGGTGAAGAAATCAGTCAGTTTGAACATGCCGCTCAGGCGGCTATGCTGGCACAAAAGCAAGGCTTCGATATAGAAGTTCAATTAGCAGCATTTTTACACGATATTGGGCATTTATTACCTGCGGCTTCTGATGAGGAGCTGATGGAGGTATATGGTCGAAAAAATCATGAAGGAGTGGCGGCAGATTGGTTACGTACTCGAGGTTTTTCAGAAAAAATGGCAGTACTTATCGAAAATCATGTCAATGCCAAAAGGTATTTGTGTTATGCAAATACTGCCTATTATGAAAATTTATCAGAGGCGAGTAAAAAGACTTTGACATTTCAAGGTGGAGTAATGTCTGATGTTGAGGCGGAAGAATTTAAGAAAAAACCTTTGTTCGACACAATCATCCGTATGCGTCAATGGGATGAGGCTGCCAAAGTGGTTGGATTAAATACCCCTGGTTTGGAATATTATTTACGCTTATGTGAAGAATTTCTCAGTCCTTTAAGTTAAATTTCGCTTATTAAAAATTAAATCATGAAACAGTTATTAAAAATATCGTTGCTTAGTCTCATAATAAGTTTCTCTCTATCAGCACAATATAAAACAGAAAATGTGTTTATTATCACGACTGATGGACTGCGTTGGCAAGAAGTATTTGGAGGTGTCGATTCAGTGATTTTGAATAATCCAAAATTTACTTCCGATAGAGCGAGAATCGTGAAAGATTTTGTGGCATCTTCAGTGTCGGAAAGTCGCCAAAAATTAATGCCATTTTTTTGGAATACTCTAGTAAAAGAAGGACAAATTTACGGCAATCGTAATTACAGTAATTTTGTCAATAATGCAAATCCTTATTGGTTTTCGTATCCTGGGTATAATGAAATATTGAGTGGTTATGCAGATATTGCGGTGAATTCCAACGATAAAAAACCTAATGAAAATATAACGGTGTTGGAGTTTTTAAATAACCAAACAAGCCTTAAAGGAAAAGTAGCTGCCTATGCGACATGGGACGTTATTCCTTATATTATTAATGAAAATAGAAGTGGAATTCCTGTAAATGCTGGTTTGGAACCAATTGATGGGATATTGTCAGAAAAACAATCGCTTTTGAATGAAATTCAGGGAAGAATTCCAAGTTTGGCGAGTGATCGCTTCGATTTCATCACTTATTTCATGGCAAAGGAATACATACGCTTGAATACTCCAAAAGTGTTTTTTTTAGGGTTTGATGAAACTGATGAATTTGCTCATGAATCAAAATATCGTGAGTATTTATATGCGGCTAATACTTTTGATAAAAATGTGGCTGATTTATGGAATTTTTGCCAAAATCACCCACAATACAAAAATAAAACTACTTTTATTATCACAACAGACCATGGAAGAGGAAATGTAAAAAAAGATCAATGGACTAGTCATGGACAAAAAGTAGAGGATTGTAATCAAATTTGGATAGCAGTTATTGGACCTGATACAAAGGCTTTAGGAGAGGTGAAAGATAAAATGCAGTTATTTCAAAATCAAATCGCTCGTACGGCAGCTCATTTATTGGGTTATTCATTCTTAAATGCTTCTCCAACAAATAATAAGCCGACAGGCAGTATTATTGAGTCTGTATTCAAGTAAATAGTAGTTTGGGATAGTAAGCGTATTATAGCAAAAAAACCTTCATTTCTTAAAAAAATGAAGGTTTTTTGTTTATATTCGATTGATTTCTTCTTCGGATAGCCCTGTATAACGTTTGATTTTATCGATAGATTCACCGTCATTTTTCATCATTCTTGCTGTTTCTAATTTACCCTCGAGCAATCCTTCTAATTTACCTTCGAGTAATCCTTCCATTTTTCCGTCATCGAAAGCGGAGTCGATGACACTTTTGATATCTCGATAAATTTTGAGGCTATTTTCGTAATTATCGAGTTCTGTTTGCCCGAGTTTAGCTACTTCAGCTTTTTGGAACGCTTGCAGGAAAACATCATCTGCAAAAATAGCGGGGATAGATTGAAAATCTTCGAGATATTTGATGAAATAGAGCCATTTATCCAAACGAGAATGGAGTTGCGATTCTGTTTTACGGAAATTAGGCATTTCCAGATAGACGTAAGAGAGTTTATCGTAGAATATATTCCCGTGTTGATTTTTGAGTTTGATAGTATAATGAAAATTTATCATATCTAATGACAATTAGTGAAAAATAAAAACATTGGCATTGTTTTTATTTTGTAAATTAATCTAAACACGCAAAAACGCCAAGTGTGTCTCTTCGGAATACTTTGAATAGGGTTAAATGTTTGGTTATTCGTCGATTTTATTTAATTTTAATTGCTAGATTTTATTTCAGACTGTGACTCAATTAAAAGCATACAAATTTAGGTTGTTCCCAAACAAAACACAGCAAACATTGCTTAACAAGACGAT
>JACCEC010473632.1_pt1 | contig 16592 bp, 19 predicted proteins | sample 7450121 | NCBI WGS metagenome assembly JACCEC01 (sample SAMN15323455, study PRJNA562643) | freshwater metagenome | isolation source: river surface water | place: USA:Blue River Watershed | collected 2017-08-18 | reverse complement strand
TTAAGAAGTTTAAAGTTTATGTTAAAAACCCAAAGACAGGAAAAGTAGTTAAAGTAAATTTCGGTCAACCGGGAATGAACATTAAGAAAAATAATCCTGAAAGAAGAAAATCTTTTAGAGCAAGACATAATTGTGACCAACCAGGTCCAAGAACAAAAGCTAGATATTGGTCTTGCAGAAAATGGTAAAATAATAAAATATGGCAGATACTTCATTTTTTGGTAGGTTAAGAAAACTCTTTTCCCAAAAGGCTATCGTTACTGTTACGCCCGATGGTAAAAGAAAAGTTTTTGATTTTGATGAAAGACAAGAAACTAACCTATCATCATTAAGAGATAGATACACAAAACTACAAAAATCTTTTTACGAACAAGCTGGTGGTGCACAATCAATGGCATATCAACAAGTTCGTAGAGAAGTATTTAGAGATTATGATGCAATGGACCAAGACCCAATTATTGCATCTGCATTAGATATTTACGCTGATGAATCTACGTTAAAAAATGAATTCGGTGAAATGTTGATTATTCGTTCTGATAATCCACGTGTTCAAGAATTATTAGAAAACTTATACTATGATATTTTAAATATCGAATTTACTCTTTGGCCATGGACACGAAATATGTGTAAATATGGTGATTTCTTTTTAGGATTAGAAATAGCAGAGGGTAAGGGTATTGTAAATGTTACTCCATATTCACAATATAATACCGAAAGGATTGAGGGACACGACCCTACAAATCCACATATGGTTAAATTCAGAGTGATGGATGATGCAATCGGTAAGGTTGACTATGACAACTTTGAAATTGCCCATTTCCGTTTACTATCAGATACTAACTGGTTACCTTATGGTAAATCTATGGTAGAGAATGGTAGAAGATTATGGAAACAATTATCTCTAATGGAAGATGCGATGTTAATCCATCGTATTATGAGAGCACCAGAAAAAAGAGTGTTTAAAATCGATATAGGTAATATCAATCCTACCGAAGTTGACAACTACATGCAAAAAATCATCAGTAAGATGAAAAAAGTTCCTTTTGTAAATAAGGATACTGGTGATTATAACTTAAAATATAATATGCAAAACTTAACGGAAGATTTTTATCTACCGGTAAGAGGTGGTGATAGTGGAACTAACATCGAAAACCTAAGTGGTTTAGAGTACACGGCAACCGAAGATATTGAATACTTAAAGGGTAAATTATTTGCTGCATTAAAAATTCCAAAAGCATATTTGGGATATGAAGAAAATGTAAATGGTAAAGCAACCCTTGCAGCAGAAGACGTTCGTTTCGCTAGAACAATCGAAAGAATACAAAGAACAATTATATCAGAATTATCAAGAATCGGTGTAATACATTTATATGGTAATGGAATACAAGATTCAGAAATGGCTAATTTTGAAATTCAATTAGTAAATCCTTCAACAATTTATGAACAAGAAAAAGTAAACTTATGGTCTGAAAAGATTCGTTTGGCTACTGATATGCAATCTTTAAAAATGTTGTCAAAAGATTGGATTTACGATAATATTTTCAAAATGTCTGAAACGGAACAAACGGAACAACGTGGTAAGATTGTAGAAGATTTAAAAGACACATTCCGTTATAATTCGATTGAAAATGATGGTAATGACCCTGCAAACCCACCACAACAAACCGATGTTGAAGAAAGTTTAGAAAATTTAAAAACTGAACTTAGTGCTAAAGTGGGAAGACCACGAGAAGGTAATACATATGGTAAAGATAAACATCCTTATGGAAGAGACCCATTAGGTGATAATGAAAGAACAGGAAAACGTAGTCGAACATCAGAACATAAAGCTAAAAGTTTTATCAACGGGATTTCATCAAAACGTAAATATCTACACGAAACAAAAGATATGTTAGATGAGACTAATATTATCGATGATACGGAAAAATTCATTTAACTTATAATTTTTAATATTTATATACAGAAATTTTGAGTCTATCAAAATAAGGATTAACAAATGAGAAAAATAAAACATTCGAAATTCAAAAATACAGGATTCCTATTTGAGTTATTAACACGTCAAATAACGTTGGAAATATTAAACAACGCACCTGAAGAAAAAGCTAAAAAAATCGTGCAAGAATTTTTTGGTGGAAAAACTGAAATGGCTAAAGAATTACGTTTATTCAATTTATTGGTAAACGAAAAATATAATTCTGAATCTAAAGCAGAAAAGTATATTGATGCTATTATAGAAACTCGTACAAAATTGGATGAAACAAAATTAGCAAGAGAAAAGTATAATCTTGTTAAAGCAATAAAAGAGAATTTTGAATTAGATTCATTCTTATCATCACCTGTATCTAACTACAAAGTATTAGCATCTGTTCATAAGATATTTGAAGCAAAAGTACAAGATGTAACTAATGTTAAAGACGTATTTGATGCTAAATTAACGTTAATCGAACATATATCAAGTACAACACCATCTTTGAAACAAAAAGAAGATAAGTTGTTAGAAGATTATAGAAAACAAGAGAAAGATTTAAGATTATTAACATATAAGATTCTTGTTGAAACATTTAACAAGAAATATACAAACTTAAATGATGACCAAAAGGATATTTTAAGAGAGTATATTAACAACGTAAACAATACTTCTAAATTTGGTGAATATTATGATTCTAAATTGAAGGTTGTTGTAACGGAATTACATAAACTTTATTCAGAAGTTAATGATAAAATCACAAAGATTAAATTAAAAGAAACTATCAACGTAATGAAACAGCAAAAGGTTGGTAAGAAAGTTACTGATGAACAAGTTTCTGCTTTGATGATGTCATATGAATTGATAAAGGAAATAAAAAATGTTAAAGAAAGAAAATCTTAAATCGTACATAGACGAACTTATTAAAGAAATCGAAGAGGAGTTAGATGAATCTAATGCGACAGGTAATGTCGATGGGTATCAGACTCCTTTTGCATTTTCAGGCAAGAGAAAACAAGATAAAGAAAAGGCAGATTCAAATATAGAAGTGACTGGATATACGAAGGTTAAAGATATTGATGAAGTAAATGAAGCAACAGCATCTGAAATTGTAAAAGATTTAGATAAAGTACGAAACGATTTAATTAAAAAAGTAGATGTATTAATTGCTAAAAAGAAAAAACTTTATTCTAATGTAGATATTGAATCACCGATGAGTGCAGATGAGAAACAATTAGATAAAGATATACAATCTATATTTTCACAAATTCAACAAATAATTCAACAAAAACGAAAAATCAAAGAATCGGTAAACGAAGGTAAATCAAAAAGACCTGTAAATCGTTGGTTAGAATTAAAAAATGATGAAACAATGCACGCTAATAAAAAATTGGCAGTTGGGTTGAGAGAATTAAAATATCAATTAAGTGAAGTTGAAAAGTTTTTTCGTTGGTATAATCAAATTAAAACGATGAACGAATTATCATCTGATAGTTTTTGGAAAAGAACTCACGGTCATATTTATAAAATAAAAGAGAGATTAATCAATATTGCAAAAACAATACAGGAGATAGAAAAATAATGAAAATATCAAGAGCAAGATTAAAAGAAATTGTAAAAGAAGTGATGGTAGAAGAAACCGAATACCAACAATTCTTTCAAAAAGCATTAGATAAAGCAGGTAAATCAATACCAGATATGTCCGAAGAAGAAAAGAAAGCTTTTTTTGATAAAATAGATTCTGCATGGAATGGTAAAGGTGAAAAGAACGAAGCATTAGTTGGTGGACAAAAAGAATTAGATGTTGATGGTGATGGTGATATTGAGGGTGATGATTTAGCAGATTTAAGAGCCGGTAAAAAAGCAGATGAATCAGTAAATGAGGCAGAAGATATTAATTGGGGTGCAACTGAAAACGCAATCATTAACTTTCTAAAAATGAATACAAAAATTTTAGATAAAAGAGTTAAAGATAGAGATACTGATGGTGTTAAAAAAGGATTACAATCAATTATTGATGGTTTAACCAACGCACAACGCAGTTTAAAATTAAAATAACAACAATGACTAAGAAAAGATTGTTAGAAATAATTGACGAAGAAATCCTTAAAGTAAAATGGGGATTTGTAAACGAAGAAATCACTAGTGAGGATGAAAAACTTATTAGAGATATTATTCGCAAAGAAGTTTCTGCAATATTTTTCGATTTATTTAAGAAAAGAAACGTTTGGGGAGCATAATGAAAAATTTATTAATTGAAACAAACCTATTTGAAGGTAGAATCAACGAAGATGCATCAGGTAGAACACTTGTTAAAGGTGTTTTGCAAAGAGCTGTTGCTGAAAATCAAAATGGTAGAGTATATCCTTTAGAAATCTTACAAAGAGAAGCTAAGAAATATGAAACTCTTATTAAAGAGAGAAGAGCATTAGGAGAATTAGACCACCCAGATTCATCAGTAATCAACTTAAAGAACGTTTCACACAATATAAGAGAAATTTGGTGGGAAGGTAATGATTTATGCGGGACAGTAGAAATTTTACCAACTCCATCTGGTAATATATTAAAAGAATTGTTAAGAGCAGGAATCCTATTAGGCATTTCTTCTCGTGGTATGGGTTCAGTAACTCCTATGGGAGAGGGTAAGGTGAAAGTAGGTGAAGATTTCGAACTAATTGGTTGGGATTTCGTATCAAACCCATCTACTCATGGTGCATTTATGACACCGATGAATGAATCCGTAAACAAACAATTACAAGAACAAGCAATAGTTTGTGGTGATTTTTGTAAGGCACAAGACCTTATGAGAGAAATCATTACTGAATTATCATAAAGGAAATAATTATGGCATTTGACATACAAGATTATTTAAAGAATAATAAGATAGAGTTAGGTAGTATTAAGAAAGAAGTGGGTGATACACCATATAAGGGTGGTCATAACGATATTCGTAAGACTAACTACGATGTGAAGATAAAGGAAGATGGTAAATTAGACCTTTATACTCATAAAACTATAATGACAGAAGGTAAATCTTTAATTAAAGAAGCTTCTGAAATTAAGTTTAACCAATTAGATTCTACTAAACAAAAACAAGTAAATGCTTTTGTAAAGTTTTTTGGTGGTAAAATTAATACAATTTGGGATGGTATTCATGGTAATATTGTTGATATTCAAATGTCAGAACCTAATTGGAGAATGGATACATCTGATTTGAAAGACTTAATTGCAATGAAAATACGTTGGATAGAGTTTGATAGTAAAACAGTATCAATTGGATTCTAATAATAAGGAAATAACGAAATGAAATTAAAAAATTTACTTTTAGAAGCAGAAACATTTACTGCTACAAACAAAGCAACAGGTAAAACTGCAGTATTCAAATCAAAAGATAGTAGAGATAATGCAATCAAAGCAGGAACTCATGCTGAAATTGAAAAAGATAAAGATTCAACAAAAGCTTCTAAATCTAAGGTGAATATTTTTGATAAACCAGCATCAGAACCATCAGATTCTAAATCATCAACATCTACTCCATCTAATATGGGTGTTGATAAAGTTGTTTATAATACAAGAACAAAGACAGTTGGTATTGTAAGAATGGCGGATGAAAGAGGTGAAACTAAAACTGATGCAGATGGTAATGTAAATACATCTGAATTAGAACCATACAATCCGATGAAGTATCCACATCAAAAGGATGCTAAAGTTGCACCATCTACATCAAAAGAAATTGAAACTAGAAGTTTATGGACTCCATTTGCACAAGATAAGACAACTGATGAACCAAAATCAGAACCAACTGCAACACAACCAAAGAAAAGACCAGGTAATCCTCAAGTAAATAAAGAGGCTAAAAAGAAAGCAGAACAATATGGTATTACTCCACAAAAGTTGGGTAATGACAAATATAAAGAAGCAATGTTACAAGCAGCAGTTTCTGCATTAACTGATTCTAACTATCATAGTGAAGCAAGAGAATTAGTTGCTAAATTAGAAGGAAAACCAGAATGGGCTAAAAGACCCGAATATCCATCAATAAAAGACCCTAAATATAGAGAAAAGATTGCAGCATTAAGACAAAATTCTGCAGATGGTTCAATTTATATGAACGGAACTGGCGATGTTGATGATTATGGTACTGATGTATCACAAGCATCAGGTTGGGATGGTGTTCAAGCAGCAGATGCAATTGCATTTACATTAAGAATGAATGGATTCCACAAAGAAGCCGATACAATCCAATCTATATTTGATAATAAACCTTATATGAAGGCTTTAAATCAAGAAGGTAGAATTTCATTAACTAAAATGGTGAATGAATCAGAAGCAGAAGAAATTGCTAACTTAACTGGTTTGAGAACTCAAGCTGTTAAGAAATTTATCGATGATAATAACATAGATGATAGAAAATTATTAGCATACCTTAAAATCAAAGGTCCAAAGACATTAAGTAATAGAATGGATATATCAACTGCAATTGTTGGTAAACCGGGAAACAAATTTGCACAAGGAATCATCAAAGCATTTCAAAAATAAATAATAGTAGGAGAGAGAATGATACGTTTATCAAATATAGTTAAAGAAGGTGAAGAACCAAAGAAATTTTCGAATGAAGTAAAAAAACATTTCTTAGAAATCGTTTCTACATACAACAAGTATCAAGAAATGATGGATAGAAAATCTGATATTGCTGAAATCGCAGAAGTTTTAGGTGGAATTACTGAAGCAGCTAGAGAATTAGCGGTAAACGAATCCGATGATTGGTTTGATGCACAAACTGTGAAAAGAAATATGAGTGAATTGGCGAAATTAGGTAGTCAATTTGATAAAGTAGCAATTGAAGCAAAAAACTTAGACCAAAGATTACATGGATTATACGAAGATATGGGTCATATCCTATCTCGTTACTATAAAATTGGTGAAATTTCCGAAGACCAAATGAAAGAACGTTTGGGTATTAAAGAAGCATCTCCTTGTTGGGATGGATACAAACAAGTTGGGATGAAAATGAAAGATGGTAAAGAAGTTCCAAATTGTGTACCTACAAATGAATCAATTAAAGAATCTACTGATTGTGGGTGTAATTCAGTAAACGAAGCATTAAAACATCTTATTCACGTAGAAACTCCAAAAGAAATCACATCAAAAAATGTTGTAAATCAAATTACTGCATTAGCTAAAAAAGGTGTTCGTTCAAGCGAAATTGGATTGAATTTGGGGTTTATTGGTAATAACAATGCAGCAGTTAATGCTTTCCAAAAAGTTAAAAATAAAGTATATTTTGATTTAGATACAAACGAATCAGTAAATGAAGCATCATTTGTAAAAGGTAAAACCTATGGTGGAACTAAATGTGAAGGTGGATGTTATGTTGGTAAAACCGGTTTAATGAAACTAATTAAAATTTCTAAGGATAATCCAGAAAATGTATTTATGTTTAGAGATGATAATTATTCAGGTATTCAACCACACTTTATTAAGAATGGTGTAATTGCTGTAGCAAATACAATTAATCCATCATATGATTTAGAAAAAAGTAAAGTAAGAAATTTAAAAATTGGTAATGATGTTATTCTTTCAGTTCGATTGTTCGAATCAGTAAATGAAGCAGCACATGGTTATTCTGATTCTAAAGCATCTTACATCAATAATCACAAAGATGAATATAAAACTGCAGAAAAAATGAATAACGGAAACGAACAAAAGTTTTATGATTCATTATCTGCGTTAGAAGAGAAATTAGGTCATCCTAAGTATATGATATTTTTATCAAATGCTTTAAGAGGATACAAAGTTGATATGTATAAAGACCCAAAAATTAAAAATCAACAAGAAGCAGAAGAAGCATTGTTCCTTTTAAGCAAATAATTTTTAAAAGACATACTTATTCTCAAATAGTTACAACAAAACAATTTAAATTAAATTAATGAGCGGATTATCAAGAGTTACAGTAGAGGTTCGTAATGGAGACATTGCAAAGGCCTTAAAGAAATTCAAAAAGAAGGTAAATGAATCTGGACATCTTTTAGAATTAAGAGAAAGAAAAGAATACGTTAAACCTACAACCAAAAGAAGGTTACAAAAACAAAAAGCTGTTAGAGAGGAACAAAAAAGAGTTGCTCTACAAAAAATAGCAGAAGGTGATAGAACAATACGTTTTTTCACTAAAAAAAGAAAGAAAAAGGGTAAAGACGAACAAAAACCCCAAAAAGATAAAAATTTTGAATAAAATTTTTAAAAAAGTAATATAAATTTAATGTTTCTATAAACATTTATATATTTATTTTCAAATAATCCACCTCTATTGTGGATTTAAAATTAAATGTTGGTTAATGAATACCCTTTTATATAAGTGGTGACCGAACAACTAACCTAACACATTCTATTGAAAATCTCCCTTAATATTTTCAGAAAAAAGTAAAGGAAAGTAAACAAATGGCAAACTCAAAATTGTTAAAAGACGCAATTGCTGATGCTAAAGCCGTACGTGAAACTGCTATTGCTAACGCTAAAATCGCATTAGAAGAAGCTTTTACTCCGAGATTACAATCAATTCTATCTAAGAAACTTCAAGCAGAAATGGAAGGTGAAGAGGAAGAAGCTGATGTAAATGAAGAGTATGGTGCTGATGATGTTGATGCAAACGATTCATCAGAAATCGGTGCAGGCGAAGGACAAGATGGTAGTGGAACTGATGGTGATGAACCACAAGGAATTGCAACTGATGCTCACACTGAATTAGGTGACACAGAAAAAGAAACAGCTGAACCAGGTAAAGAGGATGAAAACATGCCTCTTGCAGAAGGTGAAGAAGATGAAAACCAAGATGGTGTAATTGATGACCCAACGGGTGCAATTGCAGAAGAAGATGAAGACGAATTAGATTTAGAATCAATCATCAGAGAATTAGAAGATGAATTGGGTGCTGAATCTGACGAAGTTTCAGAAGAAGATGAAGTTGAAGCTCCAGCAGCTGATGCTGAAGTTTCAGAAGAAGATGAAGCTCCTGCAGTTGATGCAGAAGTTGCACCAGAAGCTGAAGTTTCAGAAGAAGACGAAATCGACTTGGAAGAAATCTTACGTGAAATGGGATACGGAGATGATGAAGAGGCAGTAGAAGAAGGTGAAGAAGAAGAATCTGATAAAGTTTCAGAAATGGAACAAGAATTAGAAGAAGCTTACAAAGTAATCAAATCTTTGAAATCTACAATCAACGAAGTAAACTTGTTAAACGCAAAGTTACTTTACACTAACAAATTATTCCGTTCTTATGATTTAACAAACGAACAAAAACACAAAGTTGTTGAAACATTAGACAGAACACAAAATGTTAGAGAAGTAAAATTAGTTTTCGCAACATTAGCTGAATCGATGAAAATCGGTGGAACTGCTAAGAAGGTAAAAACAAACAAAATAACTGAATCATTCGCATCTAAGAAAGTTGCTTCAACTGCACCAAAGGCTGCAATTATCAACGAATCAAACGATATGGCTGAAAGATTTAAAAAGTTAGCAAATATTAAATAAACAAAACAAAAAATTCTAAGGAGAGAAAAATAAAATGGCAAATTTTAATTTATCTAAACTTATGGAAGGCAAGAACCCACAATCAGTAATGTTGGCTGAAACACGTCAATTGAAGAACAAGTGGGAGAAAACTGGTCTTTTAGAAGGTTTAAAAGAAAGAGAGCAATCTCAAGTAGCAGTTCTATTAGAGAACCAAGCTAAACAATTATTGGATGAAGCAACTGCAACAGGTACTTCTGCAGGTTCAGAAGAGTGGTCTGGTGTAGCTTTACCATTAGTACGTCGTATCTTTGGTGAAATCGCAGCGAAAGAATTCGTTTCAGTTCAACCAATGAACTTACCATCAGGTCTTATCTTCTATCTAGATTTCAAATACGGAACAGCAGTTCAAGGTTCTACTAAATTTAATGGTAAATCATTATTTGGTGGTAACGGAACTTCTAACTTCGATGGTGATTTCGGTAGAACTAAAGCAGCAGTAAACGGTCTTTATGGTGAAGGAAGATATTCTTACACAATCAACGACCAATCAGTAGAAGTTTCTACATCTAACCAAACATATGCAACAGCATCTTGGTCAGAAGTTGGTTTTGATTCTGCATTATCTTCTTCTATCGCAGCTGGTACAGTTGCTAAGATTACAATTGCAAAATCTAACGTTGCATCTGCAGCTGATTATGAAGCAGTTCGTTCATTCCATATCTCTGCATCAGGTTTCTCTGCAGCAGATACATTCTACCCACAATTCTCACAAGTTTCTGGTACTAACGTAATTTTCTTCGCGAAAGTTGCAACTGTAGCTACTAAAACTGCGTTGACAGTTAAGTATTCTTTGGCTCCAACTTCTACAACAAGAGGTGATTTCGAAGATGCTACTCCAACAGAACCAGCAACTGATATCGCTATTCCAGAAGTTGATTTGGAATTACGTTCAGAGGCTATCGTGGCTAAGACTCGTAAGTTAAAAGCAGTGTGGACACCAGAGTTGGCACAAGACTTAAACGCTTACCACTCAATCGATGCTGAAGCTGAATTAACTTCTATGTTGTCTGAATACATTTCATTAGAAATCGATTTAGAAATCTTAGATATGTTAAAAGCAAACGCTTTAACAACTGATTATTGGTCAGCAACTATCGGTGAAGAGTACAACTCTACATCAGGTACTTGGTCAGCAGGTTCGTCTTCATTGGCATACCAAAAAAATACTTGGTTCCAAACTTTAGGAACTAAGATTAACAAAGTATCTAACAAAATTCACCAATTAACATTACGTGGTGGTGCAAACTTCATCGTTGTATCTCCAGATGTTGCTACAATCTTAGAATCAATTCCAGGATTCGTAGTTAATGCTGATAAAGATGCTACATCTTTCGCAGCTGGTGTTTCTCAAGTAGGTTCTTTAGCATCTCGTTACACAGTTTATAAGAACCCTTACATGACATCTAACGAAGTATTGTTAGGTTTCAAAGGTTCATCATTCTTAGAGACTGGTGCGGTATATGCTCCATACGTTCCATTAATTATGACTCCATTAGTGTACGACCCAACTAACTTCACGCCAAGACGTGGTGTTATGACTCGTTACGCTAAGAAGATGGTTCGTCCAGAATTCTATGGTAAGATTTACATCAAAGATTTAGCTTCAGTTTAATCTTAATGTAATCGAACTAACGATTCCATAATAGAAAAGGGAAACTTCGGTTTCCCTTTTTTTATGCCCATAACTAGTTGATTATCAATGGCCAAAAATAATTGAAAAAAAAGTGATAAAATATTTGGAAAATTGGTAAAAAATGTGTAGTTTAGCTATGTAAGATTAGGAGATAAACAATTAAAACATAAAATATGAAACGATTCATCATCTACAACATTCAGATATTCTTAACATGGGTTAAATTTATAGTATTTAAATACCCATTGACAAATGAACAATTAGAATTAGTTGAACAATATTATAATGCTACACTAAGAGAGAAAAAACTAATAGCAAGAATCAGAAAAGTAAATAATTTATAAATTACAACTACCCTTTAAAACATAAAATATGAAACTTAAAGAATTTTATTTAGAAAACTACCCAACTGATGAATTGGGATTGGAACTTAACGAAACCCCAACCTTTCCTGGTCTATTAAATCAATTGATTATCGGTGGTGATGTTTACCGATATATTGGTGTTGGTGATAGTATCATCAGAGAACGATTATTTGAGAAACTTGCTGAGAGTATGGAGGTAAGTTATGATTATGTTTACAATTTATGGTTAAAATAAAATATAAAAGATATGAAAACGCAATTTGAAATTTGGTTAGATGGTGTTAATAAGGAGTTTGAGGGTAAAGTATATAGTTGGTCACCCTTAGTTGCTAAAAAAGGCTCTAAGTTTATGAAAATACAAAATGGGAGTCACGTTTGGGGGTTTGTTTCGATGTTTGATGGTGAGTTTCAAGGTATTCCAATCAAAAAAGGAGATTTAATGAAACCAGCAAGTTGGAGAGCCCCTGCTAAACATAGTAGAGGAAATATATTTGATGGAACTGCGAAATATAAATGGACAGGACCAGAATATTTGTAAAAAAAGTGGTAAATAATTTGGAAATATCAAATAAATTACCTATATTAGCTTTGTAATAAGAGATTAACCTTTAAAACATAAAAGACATGAATTATTCAGAATTATCAAAATTATCAGTAAGTGAGTTACGCAATATCAACCAAATGGTGGTTGAATTAATTAAACAAAAACGTAATATCGAATCCTTAGAAAAGAAAATGGGATTGCAAATCGGTATGAAAGTTAAAGTTAATCACCCTAAATTGATGGGTAGAGAGTTAGAGGTTACTAAAATCAACCGAACAAAAGCCAATCTAAGAGTAATTGGTGGATTTGCTTCATACAACGTTCCGGTTTCGATGATTGAATATTAAGATTAGTTGTTTTTTGTTTTTCATATATTTTAGATTTAGAGGGAGAGAAATCTCCCTTTTTTTATATTTAATAATATGGAAAATAAAAGGTTATTCACATTTGGATGTAGTTTTACAAAATACAAATGGCCTACATGGGCAGATATTATAGGTACAAATTATAAAGAATTTCATAATTTAGGTCACGCAGGTGCAGGAAACTATTATATAGCCTTAAAATTATATGAAACACATTTAAAATATAATCTTACAAAAGATGATGATGTAATAATCATGTTAAGTAGTGCAAATCGTTTAGATATTTACGATTCTCGTATTAATAAATTTAACTTAAATGGAAATATTTACAATTCAGAACATATTTTTGGTAAAACATTTGTAAGGGATGTGTGGAATGATATACATTCGATTTATAACACATGGTTTAGCGTTAAAACAATTGAATCTATTTTAAATAATATTGGGTGTAAATATAAAATAGTAGAAGCGTTTGGATTATTGAATACTGATGAGGGAAATATGTTAAATGTGGATGAGAATATTTTAACCTTATTAGATGATTATTCAAAATCAGTTTATACTATTGAAAAATTACATAAATTTTCACAAACATATAATCCATCATCATATATCCTTTTAAATGGTGAACAAGATGGTCATCCAACCATTATGTGTAATCATGATTTTGTAAAAACTCACCTATCAGAATTTTATCATCCACAAATGCAAAGAATATCAATAAAATGGGAATCTGAAATTGGAAATGATGTTTTAAATAGTAGTTTTTCATCACAAAAAATAAAAAACATTCTTTTTTAGTTTCATTTATATTTATTAGTATAAAGGAACACAATTAAATGGAACAATTAGCATCAATCTTCTTTCATAGTAGAACACAAACACATCAATTTCATACTTTAGTATCAGGACCAGGGTCTCTTGCTATTCATTTAGCATTGGAAACATATTATACTGAACTTATTCCTATTTTAGATGGTTTAATTGAAGCATATCAAGGTAAATATGGATTAATAAACTATAAACAAGTAAACGGAAATGATTCAGATGCTTCAAAAGAAAACATAATAGCTTATTTTGATAAATTGATTAAATTTTTAGAGAATGAAAGACAATCAGAAAAATTAAAAGATAGTTGGATACAAAATGAATTAGATAATATCGCTAAACTATTATATTCTACAAAATATAAATTGGTAAATTTGGGATAGTAAAATATAAACGGATTATTAGAAGGGAGTGGAGCAATTCACTCCCTTTTTTGTTATTTTATATTTATATGTGAATAATTGTATTAAGGAGAGTAAATTATGTCTCAATCAAGAGTATGGACAGGTGTAGCAACATTTACATCAGGTAGTTCAACCCCATTCGGTATATATGATAATGATTCGGAATTCACATCTGATGCACCAAAGGTTGCAGTATGGTGTGCACAACGTTTAGGATACCCAATTGTTGATATTGAACTATTATCAAGTAGTTTCTTTGCAGTATTTGAAGAAGCGGTAAGTGAATATTCTGCACAAGTCAATCAATTTAACATAAGACAAAACTTAGGTGCGTTAGAAGGACAACAATTAAGTAAAGATTTTTCATCTGCATCAGTTTTAGGTAGTGAATTACATAATGTAATCACCATTGCAGATTCATACGGAACACTTGCAGGAGTAGGTGGTAATATTGATGTGAAAAGTGGTTCTATCGATATGACAAGTGGTAGACAAGATTATGATTTACAGGCTCTTTGGGGTGATACAAGTGAAAGTGGTGAAAGAATCGATATAACAAGAGTATTCCACGAACCAACCCCTGCAATTAATAGATTCTTTGACCCTTATTCAGTAAGTGGACAAGGTACATTGAACTTAATTGATGAATTCGGATTCGGTTCGTTCTCACCAGCCGCACAATTCGTATTAATGCCAATGTATGAAGATATGTTAAGAATTCAAGCAATTGAATTTAATGACCAAATTAGAAAATCTGCACATACATTTAATATCACCAATAATAAATTACAAATATTCCCAATACCAACAACTGATAGTAAACTTTGGTTTGAATATATTGTAAAGAAAGATTTTAGAGAAGGTGCAACAGTAGTAAGACCAAATGTAGTTAGTGATTACTCAAATGTTGGATATAATTTCAAAACATATTCCACAATAAATGATGTTGGTAAGCAATGGATTAGAAAATATACACTTGCACTTGCAAAAGAATTATTAGGTGCAATTAGAGAAAAATATTCAACTATTCCAATTCCCGGTAGTGATGTTTCTTTAGATGGTGCAGCATTAAGAGCAGAAGCACAAACAGAAAAAGAAGGATTGATGACTCAGTTAAGAGAAAACTTAGAAGAGGTTAGTAAAAAACAAAGAATGGAAAATGAATCAAATATCATAGACCATCAACAAAAAATATTAAATAAAGTTCCACTTGCAATATACATAGGATAATTTATATGCCAAAATTTTTCCATAGCAGAGATTTAGATTTTATTAAAACAATTGCTGAAGAAGTGGTTGATTATGTAGTGCAACAATCTATTACATTATTCAAAGTTTCAGTTGGGGAATCAAAAACGAATTTGTATGGTGAATCGATTGGCAAAGTATATCATCAACCTGCAAACTTAATGTGTATTATACAAAGAGAGCAAGTAACAACAAATTATGATGAATACGGACCTGATAGTACAAACACTATTGAGTTTCGTTTTATGAGACATCGTTTGAGAACTCATGAAATACCAAAAATAACTGCTGTAAATGGAACAGAAATATCTGCAGATGCAATTCAAAATACAACATATGGTTACCCAGAAATTGGTGATGTAATTTTATTTGATGGATATTATTATGAGTTGAATAATATAGAAGAAAGTGTATTAGTAGGTGGTTCACCAAAGATTTATGACCCCGAAACAAATACATTTGAAGATGCTAGAATGCAATTAATAGCTACTGGTTTCTTAGTAAGACGTTCACAAATACAAATTGAGGAGAGAACATACTAATGTCAATAGACCCATTAAAAAAACCTTTCAGTAGGGCAGAACAACTTAAAACTGAACCTCAAAATCATAAAGGGGTTAAGTTATATGATGTAGATTTAGCAATTGCTGAACACATGATGGATGTTGTTGTCCCAACTGTTGAAGTATTAGGTGAAAAGGTTAAAGTACCGGTATTGTACGGAAATCCGGAGAGATGGAAGAATATTAAGAAAGATGGATTTCTAAGAGATAAAAATGGTCAAATTCAATTACCGATGATTGTATTCAAACGTAATTCAATTGCTAGAAATGATTCTATGGCTAGTGCAATGAATAGACATTTGATTTATCCATCCGTAATCAAATATTCTAAGAAACATAAGTACGATAGATTTTCCCAAATGACTGGTGTAAAAAGACCGGTTGAGCAGTACAATATTACAATGCCCGATTATGTAACTATTACATATGAGGTAAATGTTTGGACTGATTTTACGGAACATATGAATAAAATATTGGAAGCATTTCAATATGCAACTGATGAATATTGGGGTGATAAAAATGGATTCAAATTTGCAGTAAAAATTGATTCATTTGACAATCAACAAGAAGTTGGTGATAATTCACAAAGAGTAGTTAGAAGTACATTTAGTATGACGGTAAATGCGTATTTATTACCTGAAAAATTTGATAATCAATCTACTACTAAGAAAACATTAACTCCAAAAAAAGTAGTTTGGGGGTTGGAAACTGATTTAACTGGTAATACACATACAAATTATTCTGCTAAAAACGAAGTAGTGTATAATGAGTATTCAGATATATTAGATTTTATCACTATTAGGGGTTCATATGAGGGTACTTTTGTAAGTAGTGATACAATTACGTTAGAAAACGTAAGAATCCCCGAATGCCCGCCAGAATTGAGAAGCTCATTTGATGATACAAACTGGTTTAGAGTTTATATTAATGGTGTACTTATTAAACCTGCAATATACACTTACACCTATAATGTGAATACAAATAATGTAACTTTTACATTCAATACAAATAGTCCTGCTTCTAATACACAATTAGGTTATGTTTTAGAAAATACGGATGAGTTTTATGTAACTGGTAAATTTATAGAATTATGATTACTCCATT
>JACCEC011703254.1_pt1 | contig 16597 bp, 8 predicted proteins | sample 7450121 | NCBI WGS metagenome assembly JACCEC01 (sample SAMN15323455, study PRJNA562643) | freshwater metagenome | isolation source: river surface water | place: USA:Blue River Watershed | collected 2017-08-18 | reverse complement strand
TTTCACAAAAATGGAAATCATTTTTTGAATGAATTCATCATTTCCTGATGCGACTTCTTTTATTTTATCGAGGGAGTAAATCACTTTGATTTCTTTTATTGGCATTTGAGTTTCAACAACCGGAATAATTTCCGAAAGATCAAGAATATTTTGGATTTTTTGAAGTAAAATTTCTGGTTCAAAGGGTTTTGAAAGAAAATCATTCATTCCGGCCTCATGGTACCTTTTTTCGTCGCCTGTCAATGCTTTGGCTGTCAATGCGATGATTGGAGTAGAAATGCTCATTTCCTTTCTAATTTTTTCAGTGGCCTCAATACCTCCCATGTAAGGCATTTGAATATCCATTAAAATTAAATCAAAGGATTGATTTTTGAGTGATTCTATGGCCTCTAAACCATTTCCAGCTGTTTCAACAACAATTCCTTTACCTTCCAAAATGGTGGTAGCTAAGAATTGATTCAACTGATTATCTTCCACAACCAAAACTCGAAGCCCCTTTAATTTACCTGATGATTGAGGAATATTTTGAAGATCATGAGGAAGATCTTTGTATTGACCCATGTTAAAATCCAACTCGAAAAAGAATGAAGTTCCTATCCCTTTCTGAGATTCTACCCAAATTTTCCCATTCATGAGTTCAACCAATTGCTTTGAAATGGTTAAACCTAATCCTGTACCACCATATTTTCGAGAAACAGAGTCATCTTCCTGGGAGAAGGATTCGAAAATTTTATTGATTTTGGAAGCATCAATCCCAATTCCGGTATCTTTTACTTCAAAACTGATTCGTTGTGCTTTACCCTCTTGTTTAACCACTTTAGCAATCAATTCTACTTTTCCATCCGGGGTAAACTTGATGGCATTGGAAAGGAGGTTCAAAAGAATTTGATTGATCCTTGTAGGATCGCCAAGAACAACAGGAGAGATTTTGGGATCAATTTTAAATGAAAGCATAATGGACTTTCCGGCAGCCAAGTGATTTACCGACCCTATGGCATTTTTCACTAATTTATCGACGTGGAATCCAATGGTTTCAACATTCAATTTACCTGCTTCAATTTTTGAAAAATCTAAGATATCATTAATGATGGACAAAAGGTTTTTGGAAGATGTTCGGATAGCATCTAAATAAACCTTTTGCTTTCCTGTGAGTTCCGTATTGGAAAGCAGGGAAGACATTCCAATGATGGCATTCATGGGAGTACGAATTTCGTGGCTCATATGAGCCAAAAACACCTCTTTAGCATGGGAAGAAGCTTCCGCTTTTTCTTTGGCTTCTGCCAAAATTTTCTCGGTTTCCTTTTGAGAACTAATATCTACATGCAAGCCAATGGAACCAATCAATTGTCCGTTTTGATCGAAAATAGGTGCCCCTGAAATAATCATAGGAATCAGTTCCCCACCATTCTTTTTAACCAATGCTTCGTATACATTGGCGTTTCCTTTCTGACGTTCGCTTAATGCTTCGTTAAACACTTCAATTTCTTTATCCGAAGGAATGAACAGATTACGAGCATTTTTACCGACAATGTTATCGGCCTCATAACCTACCATATTGCAAAAAATGGCATTTGCGTGAATGATATTCTCGTTGTTATCAACTTCAAGAATTCCCATTTCGAGGTTTTCAATGATTCCTCGGTACTTTTCCTCTGAATTCTGCAAAAGCACCTGAGAATTATGCTCATCCGTTACATCATGAAAAAACCAGAAAGATCCTTTTTCTCCTTGGGTAGTCATGATTGGAGTATATTCCAAATCAAAAACACGACCATCCTTCATAAAAAACTTCTTCCTTTCGGATGTTTTATGAAGTTGAATATCTTGTTGAATCGTTTTCTCGAATATTTCAGGCTCCATTAATTCGCCCTTGATTTGTTCAAAAACTTGTTCAATGAAAAGGAGGTTATTGGCATCCAAGGAGTGGATATTGAACCAATTTAGCAAAAACTCATTGGTGGTTTCAATTTTTCCTTCAGAATCGGCTAGTAAAACCCCCGACTTAAAGTTACTTAAAAGGGTTACCAATCGGTTTTTTAGATTCAAAACAGCTTGATCTGATTCCCTTTTTTCAGTAATGTCTCGTGCTATGGAAGTAACGTGAACTTCTCCATTGCTTTCAAAAAGCATTTGGGTATTCTGAGCGAGCCAAATTTCTTTTCCTGATTTTGAAATAACCGGAAATTCACGATAAGATCCAACTTGCTTATTTTCTAGTTGCTGGACATAAAACCCGTAAATTTCGGCTTGAAATTCCGGATGAATAAATTCCATAAAATGTCTTCCCAACAACTCTTTTTCGGAATATCCCAAAATTTTTGTTGCCATGGGATTGATAAACGTGAATTTACCTTCTTGGTCTGCTCTGAAAATGATGTCAGATGCGTTTTGAACAATTTGCTCAAACTGCTTTTGACTTTCATCGGCTATTTTCTCTGCCTCGCGCAATCGAGTAATGTCAGTACCGTAAACATTGATGTATTGTGCATCAAAAATGGGACAAACATTCAATAAAAAGAACCGATTATCGGCTTTAATTTCGATGGTAAATTCCTTTTTCTTAATTTTCGCTAAACGAGCCGCTCTCTTCCACTCTCTTCCTAAGAAACCATGTGAATTTCGTTGAGCAATGGATTGAATGATTTCTTCACTCGAACCATTGGAATAGAGCAAAAATCCATCGAAAGAAATACGAAAAACCGGGTTTGGATTTTCATCGGGGAAACGAGAAATCAATTCGATTTCTTTTGTGCGTTTTTCTACCGTTGATTCGAGATTCAGGTTAAGTTCTTTGAGTTCTACATTGGCATGATACAACTCCATACTTCGCTCTTCGAGAATTCGCTCGGCCTCTTTTCGTGCACTGCGTTCTCGTTCAAGCAAACGTTTGTATATATCTACCTCGTGCTGACTCATCCTAAACTTTCCACCAAAAATCTTACTTCGGCTCCATCATGATTCCATTCCAACACCTTAATTTTTACTTTTTGCTGGTAATAAGTAGCACTGGCGTCAATCAACCCCTCAGCAAACGGGAACATTTTACGTTGAGAACGATAAATCATTTCAATGTGAGTGTTATCCATTTTAATCGTATCGAATTGGGGTAATTCAGCATCAGGATAAAGCTTTTTCACTTCTATGTGAATGTAGGAATCTACCTCATTTAATAACTCAAAAACCGAATTCACTCGTTGAAAAAATGGCAAATACATTTTTGAAAATCGACCGGCGAGGTATTGTCCAAAGGCTTTTTCAAGCTCAGGAATCCCAGCACCGGTAGCTTGTGACAAATGACCAAGAATGGAAACCAAATCAGAAAATGGATAGGTACCTACGGAAGTAAATACTCCTTTGGAAACCAGCTCTTGGGGTTGAATGATGCGATCTACCATTTCAATCCCAAATTGGGATTCAACCATCTCCATCAACTCTGTAAATACGATACCTTTCATGATAATTCTCCGTTTTGATACATTCTGTAAATCGTTGATTTCCCAATGTCTAATTTTTCAGCAACAACGGGAATATTCTGCTCATATTTTTGCAAGAAACGTTGAATTATTCGAATGTTGTACTCTTTTAACGTTAGTTCTTGGTTGAATAAATTTTCTTGCTCATTTTCTAGCGTAAGAATGCAATCCGATTCCTGAATAACACCTGTATTTGACATGACAGCTGCCATTTCAATGACATTTTTCAATTCTCTGATGTTTCCAGGCCAAGAATATGTTAGTAGCTTTTTACTCGCCTCGGGAGAAATTTTATACTTTGGAATTTGATTTGACTGTGCATATTCATCCAAGAAAAATCGAGCAAGTGGCATGATATCCTCTGAACGATCCTTCAACGTAGGTAAATGAATGGGTAACCCCATCAAAGTGTAATACAAATCTTCTAAAAAATTTCCTTTTTTTACTTCCTCAAATAAATTTTTCTTCGTTGAAACAATAATTCTAACCGAAAAAGGAACGGGAGTATTTCCTCCCATCCGGTTGACCAACTTTTCGCGAAGAATTCGTAATAATTTTGCCTGCGAAGAGGAATCAAAACTACATACTTCATCAATAAAAAGGGTACCTCCATGGGCCTCTTCAAATTTACCTTTCCTCCTTGCTTGAATTATGGGAAGTGCCCCTTTTTCTGCACCTAACATTTCAAGGTCAAGCTCATGTCCCTTAGCCCCTCCTCCTTGCAATACGACAAAGGGTTTATCTTGTCGATCCGAATGAAAATGAATGGCTTTAGCGACCAATTCCTTTCCTGTTCCTGTTTCTCCAATGATCAAAACATTGATCGCAGATTTTGAAGCTTTTTCCATCATCAAATGAGCATTCAAAATCGCAGGCGAATTTCCTTTTAAAATCTGATCAAACCGGAACTTTAAGGTCAACTCTCCACGCAATTCAGCCAATTCCTTTCGTAGAGAAACCGTTTCGAAATGCTTGGACACAATATTAAAGAACCGATTAGGAGCATCTTCGTTCTTTTCAAGGTAATCGTCAGCACCCTCTTTTAATAAAGAAATAGCCGTGGAAATTTCTTCCTGTGCAGAAACAATCACCACCAATGAATCTGGAGAATTTGATTTAATATCCAAAAGGAAATCGTCGGCGCTTCCATCAGGAAGGGAGTGATCCAAAGAAATCAAATCAGGTTCCAAATGTAAATTCCGTAAACACTCTTTTCCAGAACTGAATCGACTAATGGCCCACTCTGGGTTTTTAGAAACAGCATTGGAGAGAATTTCCCCGTAAAACGGATCATCTTCAACGATAAATACTCGGAATGGCTTTTGTGGCATATTTTTGAATAAGCTTTCAAAAATAATTCCCAATTTTGGAATTTCCATGTTTCAATTTGGAAATTTGACCAACATTTAAAAATAAGTTGCATGATTTCAAGCATTCACCCCATCCCATTTCAAGAAGTTCACCAATTGGCTGCAATGGCAAAAGAAATTTGGTACGAATATTACCTTTCCATCATTTCAAAAGAGCAGATCGACTTCATGCTGGAAAGATTTTATAACCGTGAAAAATTAGAGCAAGAATGGAACGATGGGGTTCAATTTTTTTTCTTGGGAGATGCTGAAAAACCGCTCGGTTTCCTTTCTATTTCGGAGCAAAATTTGGGTAATTTTTTCATCCACAAATTCTATATAAAAAAAGAAAAACGTGGAGAAGGAATCGGAACGAAAGCTTTTCACGAGCTGATTCATAAGACTCCGAAAGCCCAAGTAATTAGATTGCAGGTAAATCGAAAAAATACAGCCTCCATCAATTTTTATTTCAAAAACGGATTTAAAATAGAGAAATGGGCTGATTTTGAGATTGACAATGGCTATGAAATGAATGATTTCATCATGCTGTGGAAACGACCTTAAAAGTCGAACATAATCCCAAAAGTCGAAATCATTCTTCCTGTATCAGCATTAATAAGTTTTGTTTTGTACTGGCCATTACCAGCCAAAATAGGTTGATGATTTACGTCCCTCTCTAAAATTAAATACGGAACAGATGGAAGAGAACTGCGATTGGCATTCGCCAAATCGATGAATAAATTTAAACTCTTTTTATTGAAGTGAAAAGTTTTGTCCACCCGTAAATCAAACTGACCAAATCCTGGCAAACGAGCCTGATTCAATTGATTGGGGTAATCGAAAACCCCTCTTTGATTAACGTCCCAAACACTCATTTGCGAGGAAAGGGCGATATCGTATGGAGTATACGGATTACCTCCAGCGTATCCATACCTAAGACCAATTTGCCAATGTTTGGAAAATACTTTTCCAAAAGAAATTGTTGAAAAATACCGATTATCCCAAGCGGATGGCACCCATTTCCCATTCCGATCTAAGAATTCACTTACAACATAAGTGGCATTAAACATCCAATAATAATTCTTTTTCAATTGCTGTTTAGCCTGAAATTCTAACCCATAAGCGTGTCCGGAAGAAGATGAATTTGCCAGTTGATTTCCAACTAGAACATAATTGGCATTCGCATTTGAGTAGGAAATGGAGTCGAACAACAGGAATGGCACTTGGCTATACTTTTTATAGAAACCCTCCATTTTAAACTGATAGCCTTGCTCATTTTTATGCTCGATTCCAAGAACTATTTGGCGAGATTTCATGAAATCCAAATTTGGCTGATTCTCCAATCCTTGGTTTCCGTACATCATGACTACATAGGCGGGCAATTGGTAATAAATTCCAGCATTTCCGTGGATCCACCATTGAGGAGAGAACTGAAAAGACGCCGATAGACGAGGTGAAAATTGCCGCCAAAACTGACTCATTTTTTCATTGTAGGAATTGGCATCCATTCGAATTCCTCCCGACAAACTGAAGTTTCCCCAAACTCGACCGATGTTAGAAAAGAAACCGTACCTTAACATGTTAAGTCGATTGGAATAATCAATCGTATCGATTCGTGCATCGCGATGAGTAAAATAGGATAAGTTAGAAGCTCTAATTTCATCTATCTCACCGTTTACTCCGTAGGCCCACTCCCACTCTCTTTCGTACCCCTTTTGTTCAAGTCGAAATTTATTTTCAGCCTCAATCGTTTGATAGCGCATCAACAAATTCTCAGGTATTGTTACATTTTCACGGTATTTGTTGGCCTTATTCATGGTCCAATTCCTGCTAAATACCACGGAATACACGCTTTTAGGAAGATAATGCTTGTAATGAATTCCGGCGGTGTATTGATAAATATTACCTTCGGGAATGTATCCCACGTTGTAAAGAATTGCTTCAGACGAATCGTTATTCGTGCGATTTAGGCGATATTTATCGTAACCGCCCAACGCGACAAAAGTAATTTCATTTTTGTTGTTAGGGCGGTAAACTTGTTTGTACTGAACATCGGAATACGTTGGAATTACAGGTAATCCCAATGCTTCCAAAACGTGTTGAACATAACTTTCTCGAGCTGAAAAGAAAAAGGACGATTTCTTTCCCATGGGTCCTTCTAATTGAAATCCCCAATCGGAATAACCAAGGTTGAAACTTCCTCCAAAACGATCTTTTCGACCTTCTTTCTGAGTCATTTCAAGAACAGAACTCAACGCATTGGGTCGGTTGGAAGGGAAAGCCCCGGTGTGTAATTCTGCACTTTTAAGCATTCGAGCATTTACGATGCTGTTTGGACCGCCTGAGGTTCCTTGAACGGTAAAGTGCGTTAGACTGGGAATTTCAATTCCATCCAAGTAAAATCGATTTTCGTTGGATGCTCCTCCACGAATGACAATGTTGTAACCAAAAGAAACACGGGGCGAAACGCCGGGCAAGCTGCGAATGGTTTTAGATATGTCTAACGCAGAGCCCGGCATACGTTCCAATTCATAAGCTGAAAGCGATTGAATGGATAATGGACTTTCTTTTGTTCTAGAAAATGCGTCCTCGGTAATCAAAACAGCATTCATTTCGTGGCTTTTTGACACTAAAATAAATTCGTAATAGGCCGGTTTTGCGGAAGTTAATTCAAGTTGATAAACCAATTGCGAAATGTAACCAAGAGCAGAAACTTCCACGTTGTAAATGCCTGGTTTTACTTTTAGCTCAAACTTTCCATTTTCATCGGAAATGCAAGCAGAATTTTGAGTAAGCAATCGAACCGTGGCTCCAACCAATGGTTCTTTACCTTTATCGCTGAAGACGGTTCCTTTAAGAATAGAATTTTGTCCAAGGCCAACTGTTGCAAAAAAGATGATTAGAACGAAACCAAGCAGCAATTTTTTCATGCTGCAAAGTTACCTTCTCGATGACCGGAGAATTTATGATAATTGTCAGTTGTTGGTCAAAGTAGTTACCCTTTATTCTTCACCCACTTTTGAATTACGATTTCATCATTTCCTTCGAGTTGAACATAATACAAACCAATCGGTAAATCAGCAGTAGAAACCTCAATCCGTTCAAGATTATTCCAATGTCCAGACCTAACCTCTTGTCCCAATTGATTAAACATCCTGTAATTTCCGGAACGGCTAGAAGGGAAAAAAGAGCAGATTGATTGTCCGGGATTAGGGAAAAGAGTCCATACATTTTGTGAGCCATTACAATTCAATTTGCGAATGCCTAATTCCTGAATAGAACCGTCAAAATCGATTTCGACAAGTTTAATCCAACCCAGGCGTTCTTCCAACAAACTATATTGATATGAAATGACAGAGGAAGAACGACCACGGGCTTTTATCACCCCTTTTTTCTCCCAAGTTTTACCATTTTGGGAAAACAAAATCTCGAAATGTGATACGTTGATTTCTTGAACGGTTTCCCAATGAACTTCTGCTTTTGAAGACGTACAATTGACCTCAAAATGTCCCAAAGTAACTGGAAGGGCATTTCCTTGGTCTCCCCAATAGAATGGAGAAAAACCTCCTCTGTAATTTGAAATCTCAATGGTGTCACCCGTTTTGGATACCGTTCCATTTTGAACCAATTCCCACCCTTGATTGGATTGATAGTGAAACAAACCCAAATTTGAAATGGTTGATGGCCACAAGTGAGACGGAACAAAAAATTTCATTCGAACTCCATTTCCTAAATTTGAATGACCACTTCCTTTATTAATGTGCCATGTACGATCCACCTTTGGTTGATTTAAGGGAACACCAACATGACCACGATGAAGAACAGCATCATCAACCCTAATCTCAAATGAATCTAAGATTCCTGTGTTATTTTGAATAGTTAAGGAATTCATCGTTGATTCGCCTACCGGAACCGCAATTTCTAAACCAGGAGGAATAAAAACCTTAATGGAACCATCTCCCCTTGTGAGGAAATAACTATTGGGGTACGAACCGAAGATAGTTCCCGAAATGGATAAATTGTATTGATTAAGTACCAAATTTTGATTGCTGCCTTGAAAAACAACATTCCCTACGGAAGCATCTTGGTCAACAACAAGTGAATCACTTCCATTACCTGGAAGAACGATAGAGAACCCTGGCAAAGGTGCAGTTCCTGGGGCCCAATTCCTTGGATCTGACCAATATTTGGGGCCTGCCCCGTCAATGGGATCCCATAAATAAAAAATCTTAGATACAACCGTCAATAGTCCCATTCCAGAAGCATTTCCATCCCCTTCAACAACCAGAAAATACGTTGAGTTGGGCAAAATCTTTTGAACTATAGAAGCTTTATTTCCAGCACACAAGGGGCCATCTTGGGAATTACTAGAGATTCGATTTCCGACAGAATCTAAAAGATGTAGGTAGGTATCAAAAGCCGAAGAGCACGTAGAAATTTGAAGCGTATCAGTAAAATTAGGAGTGGTAAAACGAAAAAAAACATCGGGGGAAGGCTGATTATTGAGTCCTGAATATGAATTTGAAAATCCAGCGTTAGAGGTTTGAATACTTCCTGAATATGGCAAAGAAATGAGAATAGGATCGTCTAAAAAGTTCCCTAATGAAGGCGTAGTAAACGATAACTCTGAACCATAAATGGTATCGTTGCCAATGATTCCAAAAGCGCGATAAAAATATATTTGATTTGGGGATAAACCTGTTTTTCGAACGCTGAAACTCCCAATCGTTGTTTTCGATGAAAGTGCTCCGTTTGCCCCATTCCATTTCTGCATGGATGTTGTTGAAATAACAAAACCAAGTGCAGAGGGAATCGCAGGAGAAGTTATCAACTGACCGTTCAATTTGGCCCAACTACTACGAATGGAATCTGCAGGATCGGTAGAAAGCTCTTTTGGAATTTGAAGATGAAAGGAAGCTAAATTTGCAATCGTTAATTTAGCTAATGAATTTGCAGAATTTCGGTAAAAGAAAATCAATCCTGAAGCTAACAATTGATTACCAACAATTTGCAACTTTTCTATATATCGATCCTCATATCCTCCAGTAATTTTCGCTTCGAATCTAGGATTAAAGGAAGTAAGCTGTTTATTCAAAAGATCATATTCTGCACAACCATTTCTATTGGATCCCATGATGGCAGAATAATCACCAGCGATATATAGGTAGTTTCCATATTTTGCCAAAGCGCTAACCTTTTTTTGCCAGGTAATATTGATAATATCCGAAAGCAAATTGCCTAACGTATCAAAAACAGCCATACCCTGTCTTATAATTAGGGGGATATTAACTTGGGTAAACTTTCCACCCAAATAAATATTTCCATTGGCATACTCAAGGGCAAAAATAGAATCATTCAAATTGGGATTAAATGAAGTAACTGATTTTGTTTCCCAATCAAAACATGCAGCTCTATTCCTAGAAATTCCATTGATGGTTGTAAAATTTCCGACAAAAAACAATTTTTGATTGACCTTTTTCACCGCACTTACTGAAGACCCAAAACGAATGGTGCTGTAATCAATAGATTTATCTTGGAGGTTAACCAAAACAGCACGACTTGCACTGATCCCGTTGACCAATGAAAAATCTCCTACACAAAGTAATTTTTGATCAACCAATGCAAAGTCATTGATATACGTGTTTATGGTTATTCCTTGAAATTCATTGGTTATTTTATTGCTATCTAAATCAAAGCAAAATAATTTTTCATACGTACCTGCAACAATTAATTTCCTACCGACCAAAATGGCATTTCGTAGAAATCGATTTCCGCTGACCGAATAAAACAAATTACGAGCTGTTTGATTGACCAAATCAACTTCCACCAAACCGGAGGTATTTCCAACCGATTGCATTCCAGAATGTTCACTTCCTACAAATAATTTTCCTTGCGACAAGCACAAAACTGACCAGCTATTTACCCCTCCTACCAACGTATTTGATCTCGAATCTTCTACTCCTGAAATGGTTGATAATAAACCAACCTTGTTGATTCCATGATAATAAAGGGAATTACCTTGAATAAATATTTCCTTAATATTAAGTGTCGAAACGGTTGGGGTCCAAGCATCAATAGCTCCAGTAGTCAAATTTAATTTGCCAATTCTATTTCTTGTTTCTCCCCCTAAACTAACAAAAGAGCCATATACATAAACTCCGCTGGAAGTGGCTTTTAATCCACTAATCCCCCCGGTATTTGTTGGATTCCAACTATGCACACCTCCATTACTTAGGTTTACTGCACCCAAATTATTCCGAACTGCAGTACCAATTCGATCGAACCCTCCGAAAAAATAAACAACAGAGTTGTTAATGGATACTGAAGTCACTTGGGATGTACTTCCGCTAGAATACGAAACAGAAGCATTCCATAATAAGCTGCCATTTGAAATGTTCAGCGCCATCAACGACCTTGGAGTGGTATTTCCATTGTAATTGGTAAATAGTCCGCCAATAACTACGGAAGTGCCAGAGATATCAATGGAATAACAACTTCCACTTAATGTTGAAATTCCAACCGAACTTATCACAGGATTTACTCCCGTATCTACGCTAAAAAAAGCTCCATTATTTGGAAATCCATTGGATATCCCGAAACCACCTACCCAAACCTTTCCTCCATTAATTTTCATGGAATAAACTTTGGAAGCTACGTTGTAAGAAGTGGATACACTTCCCGTTGGATTCCATGGGTGGAGAGTTCCATCTTTATTGATCCGCGCTAAATTATATCGAATCGAGTTTCCAACCATGGTAAAACTACCACCAATGAACCATCCCCCTGAACCATCGGCAATTGCCGCAGTAACGGGTCCATTTATGACTGGAAATCTTTTATCGTTGAGAAATGTATTGGTGTCGATCACACCCCCACCACCGGTATTCCAACCAAATTGAGTGAACCCTCCAACAAAGTACATTTTCCTATTTGCGGTATCCTCAATAAATTTTGTAATGGTTGTTGCTGTTCCAGAATTAGGTGCCCACCCCGATTTAAAATCGACAACCTGAGCATTAGAAAGAAAAGTTAAAAACAATAGGCAAAGGGCTATCGCAATTTTCATATATTATTTTTTTCAATACAAAATTACCACTTTACCCTGCAAAAAAAATACCTATTTAGGGGTATTTTACTCGTCCTTGCACAAGCCCTCCACTACGTGAAAGGCATCGTGAACTTTGGTGAGCTCTGACATGATCTTTTCATTTTTGGTTGGTTTACTCACCAACTCTTGCACCACTTTCGCTTGTTTCACCAAGTCTTCCAAGGCCTTTCGAATCGTTGGAGAATCGTACGAAGCGGGCAACTTTCCGTTTTTCAAGGTTTCACCCTTCATCACCATTTCTGTTGCCCTTAAACGAATTGGATCGAAATTGCCTTCCTCGGCAGGATGAAAGGTTTGAGCCATGACCTTGTGAAAATCCTTCAACTCAACCCATGAATCCTTTTCAATCACCTTCAAAAATGGATCATTCAACGCTTTTTGGTAATTTTTATCCACCTCAACCCAATTGATTACATTCCAAATAGCACCCAAATAATCGTTTCTTTTGTTCTGGTATTTCAAATAATACGCATGCTCCCAAACATCAATACCCAAAATGGGGATTCCGCGTTCTTTCATCACATCCATGATTGGGTTGTCTTGATTTGCAGAAGAACACACCAGCAATTTTTTATCAGGCATTACCACCAACCAAACCCATCCCGAACCAAAACGAGTCACCGCTCCCTGATTCATCAATTTCTTCAAAGAATCCAAACTGCCCCACTGTTGGGAAATTGCTTTTGCAACCGGCATTTCCGAATTCCATGGTTGATTGGTCCCTAAAATATTCCAAAACAAGGTGTGATTGTAATGTCCACCCGCATTGTTTCGAATGGCATCACCAGTTCTCGATGCCACCAACATCATTTCTTCCAAGGATTTCTTCTCGTATTTCGATCCTGCCAAAGCCTTGTTCAAATTATTAACGTAAGCTTGATGATGTTTGGTGTAATGAATCTCCATGGTAGCCGCATCAATGAAAGGCTCTAATGCCTGATAAGTATAAGGCAAGGGCCCTAACTTAAAAAATTCGGGAGAAGATTGAGCGAAAGCCATGGTTGAAATCAAGGCTAAAAGGAGGGAATACAAATGCTTCATGGGATTTTTTTTTCAAACTTAACGGAAAGAATCAATTTTTTGTTCATTTCAAGGTAATTTCGTCTCAATATGCTGGCCCGCCCCTTCCCTATTATTCGAACCATCGACGATTTGAGTCAACCAGAAATGGATGTATTGGCCGAAGAAGCCCCGCTCGAAATCCGTCTAATTTTCGGCCAAAACAACCATCGAGAAGAAAAGGCACTATCGGTAACCATGCGAACTCCTGGAGATGATATGCACCTTGTTCTCGGATTTTTATATACTGAAGGAATAATCAATCACCCTTCTGAAGTTTTGGAAATTCGTCACTGCGAACAAACTCCCACAGAAGCTGAAGGCAATGTCATCAAAGTATGGATGAATCCTCATTGGATTTGGCCTCGGCAATCGATGGATCGTAATTTTTATACCACCTCCAGTTGTGGTGTTTGCGGGAAATCCTCCATTGATGCCATTCATAGCCGATGTTCCTTTTCCATTCAACCCATTACTTTCCAACATTCCCTTTTGGGAACCTTACCTGAGAAACTTCGAATTGCTCAAATCGCTTTTAAACACACTGGCGGAATTCATGCCTCGGCCTTGTTTGATCTGGAAGGAAATCTAATTTCAATTGCCGAAGATGTTGGTCGACATAACGCTTTGGACAAAATTATTGGAAAGGCCTTCGTCAACAACCAACTACCTTTAGCTCAAAACATCCTTCTGGTAAGTGGCCGATTGAGCTTTGAATTGGTTCAAAAAGCTGCAACGGCCGGGATACCCGTTATCGCCGCCATCGGCGCACCCTCGACTTTGGCCGTAGATCTCGCAAAAAAAATGAATATCAAATGCTTCGGCTTTGTAAAAGAAAATCGATGGAACGACTACACCCCCGAATAATTTTAATTTCCATATTTCTTTCCATTTTCGGAAGAATAAATGCCCAAGTAACCGATATCCTGTCGGAATGGACGTTCAAGGTCCCATCTCATAAATCAACCTCAACAAAAGCAAATCAATGGCTACCCTGTCAAGTACCCGGAACGATTTACAGCGCACTGTTTGAAAATAACCTCATTCCCAATCCACTTCTCAACCAACATGAGAAAGAGGTGCAATGGATTGAGGAAAAAGATGGATATTTTAAATGCATTTTTGAGCCATCAACCGAAATTCTTCAAAAAAAACACATCGATATTATTCTGAAGGGATTGGACACCTACACCCAAATTTTTTTGAACGGAAAGGCCATCATTCAAACGAACAATGCTTTTCGAACCTACCGTTTAGATGTCAAATCCATGCTCAAACCCGGAAAAAATGAATTATTGGTTGCTTTTGAATCGGCTGTTAATCAAGGAAAGTTCATGGCCAAGAATCACCAGCCGTACCTTCCGGGGGATGAGCGGGTTTTTGTTCGCAAACCACAGTATCAATTTGGATGGGATTGGGGACCAAGGCTTGCTGGATTTGGAATTACCCAGCCCGTAGTTTTGGAAGGATGGGATGACTTTCGCATTGAAAACCTCAATATTCAATCGAAATTGAATGAGCCGATGGATTCGGCTTGGATTACGATCGATGCTGAAATCATTTCAAACCAAGAAGAAGCCATACCCATGGAGTTCATTCTTCGCGATAATTTGGATCTAAATTTGGGGAATACTTATCAAAGAATCCAGGAAAATGTCTTTTTAAAGCCTGGAAAAAACGTCATTTCAAAAACCATGATTCTCCCTAATCCAGAGTTATGGTTTCCAAATTCGAGTTTGGCCAAAACCTATAAAATGGGGCTGGTTCTATTAAAAGACACGCTTCATCCCATTTTTCAAACAAAGAATTTTGGAGTACGAACCATCGAATTGGATACCACAAATGGAGCTTTCACTTTTGTGGTCAATAAAAAACCCATTTTTATTACCGGTGCAAACTACATCCCCGAATCGGCCTTTGGACCGGTTGGACTATTCGATTCGGCCAAGGTGATGAATCAACGTTACCAGCGTTTTTTTCAGTTCAATGAAGCCGGCGTAAACATGATCCGAATTTGGGGCGGTGGCCTTTACGCCGACGAAGAATTATTGGATTATTGCGACATGGCCGGAATTTTGGTTTGGCAAGACTTTCCATTTGCATGTGCCATGTATCCTGGCGACAAGGCATTTTTATTCAATGTTCAGGAAGAAGTCACGGAACAGGTAAAAAGAATGCGTTCCCACCCCTGTTTGGCACTTTGGTGTGGCAACAATGAAAACGATGAAGGATGGTTCAATTGGGGATGGCAAAAGCAATACGGATATTCAAGTAAGGATTCGATTAAGGTTTATTCCGAATATCAATTGCTTTTCAATAGCCTTATTCCCGGAATTGTTCAAAATTATCATCCCAGCGCAACGTATGTACATTCTTCTCCTCGATTCGGTTGGGGGCGCACCAAAAGTATGACCGAAGGCGATAGCCACTACTGGGGCGTTTGGTGGGGAATGGAACCCTTTGAAAAATACACCCAAAAAGTCCCCCGCTTCATGTCGGAATTTGGGTTTCAAGCCCTTCCACCTTACTCCACCTGGAAACGATCGGTTGCCGATAGTTCTTTGTATTGGAAATCACCCGAATTGAAAGCCCACCAAAAACACCCAACTGGATACGAAACAATTCAAACTTACCTTCTACGCGACTATCCAAAACCAGAAAAATTGGAGGACTGGATTTATTTAAGTCAGCTCAATCAAGCTAGAGGAATTGGAATGGCACTTTCAGCCCAGCGAAAAGCAGCCCCATCTTGCATGGGGACTTTGTTTTGGCAATGGAACGATTGTTGGCCAGTAAGTAGTTGGAGCGCCGTGGATTATTATGGAAAACGGAAAGCATTATTTGAAGGAATCAAAACTTCATTCAACGATAATTACTTGGTAGCAGATACCCAAGGCACCCATGTTTCGATTTTTTGGACAAGGAAGGAACCCTTTTCATTGTATTCCTTTGATGACGATGTAAGTTTTGAAATTAGCCTTGTCCATCGTGATGGAAAAAAATTGAGTATGTGGGAATTGACTCCAACCAAAGCAGGAATAGAATCCTTAGAAGGAACTGATTTTGCACTCAAAATTTTGGAATTTGATTTGGACACCATCAAAAATTTTCATCCTGTGGAGTGCATTTTACAATTAAAAACGTTGTATCCATCCTGCGAAGACATAATTGAATACCCTTCTGAATTCATCTTTGTACGTCCGAAAGATCTTCAGCTGCTTACTGAAAATTTGAAATGGAAGGTAAAAAAATGCCGATACGACGATTGCAAAAATCGATTTAACCTGAGCGTTGTTTCCCCTTCCTTTCAAAAAGATGTTTATTTATTGGATCGAAATGACAAATTGAATGTATTGAACCAGGAACAAATTAATATTGGGGAAAATTTACCACAATTCTTTAGTTTTTCGGGAGAAAAGTTGGTTTACCATGGAAGAAGAAAGGAAATTAGAAAGATTAAAAAAGCCATCGAAGTCCAATCCCTTAACCAATTCTTGGGGAAAAATCCGTAATTTTGCGCCCGTATGACGAATGAGCAATTTGAGGATGTAAGAACCCGAATCTCCAATTTAAGGGGATTCCTTTCCATTGAAGAGCGATTAGAGAAG
>JACCEC010672186.1_pt1 | contig 16597 bp, 14 predicted proteins | sample 7450121 | NCBI WGS metagenome assembly JACCEC01 (sample SAMN15323455, study PRJNA562643) | freshwater metagenome | isolation source: river surface water | place: USA:Blue River Watershed | collected 2017-08-18 | reverse complement strand
GGCGCAGTGTTGCCGCGACTTCAGCCTGACAGCAGGGCACCAGCACGATGAAACGTGCCTGCTTCCTGAGCGCAAAGCTGATCGCATCATCGGTGGCGGTATCGCAGGCATGCAACGCAGTCACCATGTCTACCGTTTCTGGCAGTAACGGCGATTCGATCGATTCTGCGACCGACAAAGGAAAGAATGACATGCGGGTAAAGCCTGCACGCTGCGCCAGATCGCGCGCCCTCTCGACCAGCTCAGTCCGGGTTTCTATGCTGTAGATATGAGAACCATCATCGCGCGTCTTGAAGAACAAGTCATACAGAATGAAACCCAGATAGGATTTTCCTGCGCCGTGATCGACCAGCGTCACTGCCCTGCTTTCCTCTGCAAGCTCTTGCAGCAAAGTTTCAATGAACTGGAACAGATGATAGACCTGCTTGAGCTTGCGGCGGCTGTCCTGATTCATCTTCCCATCGCGGGTCAGGATATGAAGCGCTTTCAGCAGCTCAATGGATTGTCCGGGGCGTATGTCGATGTCTGACATGGAAGCCATGAATTCGATGGTGAAGCCACATGGTAACCCAGCGCACCTTCCCCCCACGCCGAAAATTTTTCACGCAGGCGGGTAGTTCTTACACTTCACCCGGTTCAATTCTCGTGCACAGCGCCGCGAGACCCTCGCTCTGATTCCAGGCACGCTCACTGCTTAGACCAGCATCGCGCTAATGCGGACCAGGTACCGCATCCCACAGACTGCGACGCACATCCGGTGCGGCAAGGCCAGCCCGGCCGCTAACGCAGCGCTCATTTTTCCCAGGGAGTATTTCTCAACCAGAGGACGACTCATGAAAGCTTTTTTATTAACGCGATTTACTTCCGGGTGGATCGCAGCGCTATCCTTGCTCGTACTTGCAGGCTGCGGCAGCGACAGCAATCCGATCAACCCCACAGCTGCCAGATCGAATGTCAATCAGGTCAACTCAGTCAACAGCACGGTACCCAACAATGTTTTTTCGGCGACGCTCACGGGTACTGAAGAGGTTCCACCGGTGAACACCGCCGCTACCGCCACCGGCGTCGTGGTCGTTGATCCCAATACGCGACAGATGAAAGCCACCATCGTGACCGCAGACATTGCGGGTACTGCGGCGCATATTCATGTCGCACCACGTGGCGTCGCGGGGCCGGTAGTATTTCCGCTGACCGAAAGCAGCAGCGGCAGCGGCATCTGGACCACGAGCACGGTGCTGAGTGTGGAGCAGTTGAACCTGCTGCGGTCAGGCAGCTATTACTTCAACGTCCACAGCGCCGCCTTCCCCGATGGCGAGATACGCGGTCAGATTCTGGTTCAGCTGCCTAAGAGTGGCTCAGCGATTCCGGCCAGCGGTACCAGTACGACGACAGGCACGGGCACGGGTACAGCCACCACCAGCGCAGGCGCAAGCTCTGGCGGCACCGGCGCCAGCGGTACAGACAGTACTGGCAGTACCAGCGGCATGACAGGAACCACAGGCGCCGCAGCGACCAACGGTACGACCAGTACCACGCCTGGCAGCACCGGTGGCGACACCTCGGGCAGCTCAGGGACGGGAACCGCCGGCGCCTCTGGTACCGCAGGCACGACCAGCGGCGTAACGAGTACAGGCACCGGAACCGTTACCACCACGGGTACAACTGGCACCAGCGGCACCACGGCAGCAGCGACCCGCCCGCTGTTCTACACCAATGTGCTGTCAGGAGCGCTGGCCGTACCACCGACGTCGAGTGCAGCCACTGCGACGGCCATCTCGGTCTACCGGCCACGCGATCGTGCTCTCACTTCAGTGATCGTATCGTCTGGCATCACAGGCACAGGGGCCAACCTCCGACAAGCTGCGGCGGGCGCAGTAGGCCCTGTGATCAGCAGTCTGCGCGAGACCACGCCGGGATCTGGTATCTGGACCAACCGTACGACGCTGACTCAGACACAGGGAACGGCGCTCACTGGCGGCAATCTGTACTACGAGATCACCTCTGCAGCATTTCCGCAGGGTGAATTGCGCGGTCAGATCGTGACAACGGCCGGCACCACGCGCGCTACTGCTGGCACGACAGGCGCCACCACAGGTACCACCACAGTAACTGGCACCGCTGGTGGCACAGCGACTCCGACCACCGGTACAACAACGGGCACAACAACGCCGACCACGAGCGGCACCACCAGCACGACACCTTCTGCCGGTACGTCCACTGGCACCGTGAGCACTACGCCTTCAACAACCGGCACGACCACGACCACGACGACCGTTCCCACTACCTCCGGAACGACAACTGTGCCTGCCACAACCGGTAGCACGACGCCCACAACTAGCACCACGACGGGTACAACAACGCCGGCCACCACCACAGGCACGACCAGCACCGCGCCTGCAACGGGCACCACTACCGATACCGGCAGCACGACGGGTACTGGTACCACCACAGGTACTGGCACCACCACAGGTACTGGCACCACCACAGGCACTGGTACCACCACAGGTACCGGTACCACGACAGGTACGACAGGTACGACAGGTGCGACAGGAACCACCAGCGGAACCTCAGGCACGGGCACGACAGGAACAGGAACTTCAACCGGCACAGCAGGCACCGGAACTTCGAGCACTACGGGCACACTCGGGGCTACCACAGGAGCGACAACAGGCCTCACCGCGCCAACGCAAACCGTGACGCCGATCACTACCCTGACCGGGATCGGCACAACGACACCGGGCACGACGGCAGCAACGGGGGCCAGCACCGGTACAGTGAGTACCGCGCCATACCCCACTTTGTAAGACGCCGTAAAAAATGGCTATGGCAACTCAGTAACCCGTCACAGCCATTTGATAACTCAGCCGCTCCTATCGGAGCGGCTTTTTTATCATTGATACATCACGATCGGCTTCTAGAAAAAATCAGATGGTTCGCGATACCAGCGAATGGCGTATCCGACTGATCGCGTACGCGGGAGAAAGACCTTTCGGGCAGACATCGGTGCAGTTCATGATGGTTCGGCAGCGGAACAGGCGATACGCATCATCCAGATCATCCAACCTCTCGCTAATTGCAAGATCGCGGCTGTCAGCGATAAAGCGATAGGCTTGCAACAATCCGGCTGGCCCGACGAAACGATCAGGATTCCACCAGAAACTTGGACAGGCACTGGTGCAGCACGCGCACAAGATACATTCATACAAACCATTGAGCAATTCGCGCTGCGCCGGTGATTGCAGACGCTCTCGGAAGGTTGGAGGCTCATCACTCATCAGCCAGGGCTTTACCGAATGATATTGCTGCCAGAAGCCTGTCAGATCCACCATCAGGTCGCGAATGACGGGCATGCCAGGTAAAGGTTTCAGCACCACCGGATCACTCAGCTCATGCAGATTAGTCACGCAGGCCAGCCGGTTCTTGCCGTTGATATTCATGCCATCCGAACCGCAGACCCCTTCGCGGCACGACCGTCGAAACGAAAGGCTGTCATCCTGGAATGACTTGATGCGGACAAGCGCATCAAGCACCATGTGTTCGCCATGCGCCAACGTCACCACATAGTGCTGCAGGTAGGGATGCTCGTCCTTGTGAGGATCGTAGCGATAGACCAGTAATTCCCGTTGTTTCACCCGAGTGTTATTGTCCGCTGCTGGCTGCTGTGCCGGTTCTGCCATCTGAGCTTCTCCACGATCTTCTCCGCAAGATGGGAAGACAGCAGAAATCTCACTAGGTGCCTTCTCAGCAGCCGTTTTCAGGAATTGGCAGACTTTTTTTCATCAGGTAGCCAGGCATTCAGGCATTCGCCCAGCTTTTCCTCGGATACGGCTTCGCCAAAAAGAAAGCCCTGATAAGCGTGGCAACCATGGCTGACCAGGAAATCCTTCTGACGTTCTGTCTCGACACCTTCGGCGATCAGGCGCAGCTTCAGGCTCTGCGCAAGGACAACGATGGTACGAACGATCGCGGCATCTGCTTCTTCCGTCAGGACATTACGGAAAAAGGAATGATCAATCTTTAGCTCATCCAGCGGTAGACGACGCAGATAGGAAAGCGACGAGTAGCCCGTGCCGAAATCATCCAGCGAAAACGCGATCCCGGCTGATTTGAGCACTTTCATCTTGTAGATAACCTGCTGAATATCTTCCACAAGCAGGCTTTCGGTCAGTTCCATCGTCATTCGATGATGCGGCACGCCCGTATCTCGCAGTGCCTGCAGCGCCTGACCGAGGAATTCTTCATCACGAAATTGTCGGGCGCTCACATTGACTGACAGTGTCAGCGCACTGGTTCGCGCATCGCGCGACCAGATGGCGAGCTTTTCTGCCACTCGACGTATCACCCACATGCCGATGGGAACAATCAGACCTGTCTCCTCGGCGACGGCAATGAATTCGGACGGATGAACCAGTCCGTGCTCGGGATGATGCCAGCGCAGCAGCACCTCAAATCCCAGTAACTTGCCCTGATCGGTCACCTGCGGCTGAAAAGACAGCCTGAACTCTTGCTGTTTCAGCGCATTGCGCAGGCGGGTCTCGAGCTCAGTGCGTCGGGATGCTTGCAGCTGCATGTCTGCTTCAAAAAATTTGATGGCATTTCTGCCGGCCGCTTTCGCCTGGTACATCGCCAGATCCGCTTGCTGCAGCATCTCGGTCACCGTATCAGTGCCCGTGTCAAATATACATATGCCAAGGCTAGCTGTGCTGTGATGCTCGACGCTGCGCAGCAGATAAGGCTCATCCATCACTGCAAGAATTTTTTCGCCGACGATTTCCGCATGCCGGCGGAAAGTCTCAGGTGTTTCGCGCTGACCTTTGAGAACGACGACAAATTCATCACCGCCAAGGCGAGCGACGATGTCATTCCGGCGTACTGTAGCTGTCAGCCTGTGTGCAGCCTCTCTGAGCAGCAGGTCGCCCATCTCGTGACCGTGGGTGTCGTTGAGGGATTTGAAATTATCAAGATCAATGAAGATCAGTGCTCCCGGTTCCGGATCATGTCGTCCCGCATCCACCAGTCTTTGCAACCGGTCAAGCAGCATCCGCCGGTTTGGCAGACTGGTAAGCGGATCGTAGTAAGCCAGCTGCTGGATTTCTGCCTCGGCCGCCTTGCGCTGCCCCACATCCAGGATGATGCCGCGCAGTGTCGCCTCACCATCGCCACCCTTGCGTATGATGCTGCCGATTTCCTCGACCCATACCGATTCGCCAGCACGGTTTCGCAGCCGGTATTCGCAGCTGTATTCGCCTTTCCCGCTGATGGCCGCCGTACGAGCCTTCACGACGCGATCGACATCTTCCTCGTGCACCTGCGCATCCCAGAAACCCGTGGAGAGACATTCGGAGGCGGAATAGCCAAGGACTCGCTCGATCTGGGGTGATACAAAACTGTATTGGAATGCTGGCAGACTGGCTTCCCAGGAAACCGCATTCGTGCTCTCGACCAGCAATCGATATCTTGCCAGCAGCTGGTTACGCCGCTCACTCTCTTCCTGCAGCTGCTGATGCTGATGATGCAAACGATCCAGCACGTGGTTGAACGAGTGCGCAAGGCTGGAGACTTCATCACCACCTTCCACCGGAGCGCGCAAGCTGCCGAAGCCGGTATGAACGATCTCTCTTGAAAAGATTTCAAGACGCCGAAGCTGCTCTGTCAACAGCAGCGCAAGGCGGCGTCCCAGCCACCAGATGACCAGCGAGATGGCCAGTGTCAGCGTAAAAATGATACCAAGCTGCGAGAGCGTCAGGCCCAGTGAGGATTCTGGTGCTGCAATGCTCACCTCAATGCCCAGGGTATCAAATGGTTTTTTCAGCTTTACCGGTGCCGTGACTTGAGCCGTCGGGGATTGCAGAGGTTTGCCATTCCAGTGCAAATGAATATTGCCTGAATAAAGTACTGCGTTCAGATCGAAGCGATACAGCAGCGCACCTTCGGCGCGACCTGTGCGCGGCGGCTTCACCAGCTTGACAGCCATCATCTCGGGACCGCCATCGCCGTCGCGGATCATTGCGCCTTCTGATTCGCTATTGAGATGCAACATCAGCCACTGACGGTCATCATCCGAGAAAGCCGCATAGTCGTTGCTGGCAATCTCACGCCCCATGAAGTCGGTAAACAAAATGGATACCGGAACAGCATTCACATGATGAATGCTCGACAGATACGGATGCAGATAATTTTCGCGGCCTGCACTGTCTGTCAGCGCCGAGGCCAGCAAGCTACCTTCGGCGAGTTCTGCCATACGCGATGCGACACCCTCTATCATGGTGGCGATCATGTCGGCATTATGGGTGACTTCTTTTCTGAGCAGTACCTGTTCAGCCGCATCATTCTGCGTCTTGGCCAGCATCCAGGACGCAAAAGCAGTCAGCAACAGCGCGGACAAGGCCAGCGTCGCACTGGCCCGCGCGAAGCGCTCGGTCAGACTGTCGGCCGTCAACCAGCGTAGCAGCTTCTTTCGCAACAGCGCTATCATCGCGGCACCATTACGCCATCCTCGCGAAATCGCACCATCAGAAGTTCAGATTTGTCCAGCGCCTCATGATCCTCTGAGGTAAAAGGTCGGCGGTAACGCTTCACGAGGCCGCGATGATCCGGCAAACGCTCCAGTGCCTCGCGAATACGCGCCCGGTTGGCACTGCCCGCACGTTTAATCGCCAGAGCCAGCAAGTGCACGGCATCATACGCATGGGCCGCTCCGGCAGGCGCGGCAATACTCTCCACCGTGACGGGCTTGTCCATCGACGCAGACTGCAGAAAGCGATCGCGCATCTGTGGATCTGCTTTGAAGAAGCTAAAGGTCTGCAATACAGCAAGATCAACACTGTGTAATGCCGGGCCGGCCTGGCGAACGAACTCGCCTCCGGTCAGTCCCCAGTGCGCGATCAGCGGCAAGCGCTCGCGTTCCGGCAATGCCGCGATTTCTTTCACCAGCACCGAGACTTCATCATTGCCGACGATGATCACTGCTTTTGCGCCAGCGGCACGCAGACTTTGATATTTGCTGATCAGACTCGCGTCTGCCCAGCTGAACCACTCCGTGCGAACAATCACCGGACGCTTGCCTGACTTGGCATATTTTTCTGCTGCCGCTTGATTGCTTCGACCCCATGCAGTATTGCTGAGCAAAAGACCGACCTGATCCATTCCCCGTGATGCTGCATGCTCGAGCATGAATGGCATGGCGAGACTGTCGCGCAGCGACAAGCGAAATACAAAGCTGCCCGGCTTGTTCCCTGCAATGATCTGATCCGCCGACGACCACACTGCAAGGAAAGGAATCTTTTTTTCAGCGATCAGTGGCAGTTGCTCGATCACGACCGGGCTGAAGCGCCCTCCCATCACTGCGACGAGGTCAGGCATGACAGCCAGCGACTTGAGGTTCTCGACGGCGCGCGCCGGAATCGAACGATTATCGCGAATGACTAGCTGCAGTCGGCGTCCGCCGAGCAACCCACCGGCGCTGTTGATTTCATGGATTGCTGCACGCGCTCCCAACTCGATGGATTGTGCAGAGACGCTGTTTTGCAAACCGAATTCTGCATCCAGCCCGATCAGCAAAGGCGCCTTGTCCGCTTCAGGAAAAGCCGATGCAGCGTTCGTGAATGCAGCATTCATGAAAAGTGAAAAGCCCAGCACCATCAGCACCACAAAGCGGGCGCAATGGGTTCCACTAGACATCATTCTTCGGAGAGAGCAGGGCATGGCAGGAAACCATAAGTTCCACTTATTGGAACCAGTTTTTACCATCTCCAAGGATACCGAGTCTCTTATGTTTTGTAAGAAATATCTTTCTTAAGTGAATAATTTGCTAATGATGATTATTTTTGCTGAACATATATCGCCCGTTTTATTTCCCCAGAGTAACGCAGCTAAGCTACGGCTGGCTCAAGGCGCTCAGGCGTCTCAACAGCCAGAGCAGGCAGCGCGAACCCCGATCCTCGCGCTCCGGCAAGTCGTTCAGCAGCCAGGAGCGGCAGCGATGCATCAGACCGCGACCCGCCATGCAGGCAACACCGAATGGGTTACACAGCATCTGCCAGCGTGAACGATAGACTCTCAGCCGGTGGAGCGAAACTGGCTTTGCGAGCAATTGCTCCTTGTACCGATAGCGGCCCCAGAGCAAATGGCACTGAAGCGCACCTTCTCTGATGCAATCGCACAGTGACCAGTAACAGGCAAGCAGCCCAAGACGATACCCAGAGAAAGCAGGATCAGCAGCGCACAGCAGCATCACATAGTTATCGCCAATTTTCAGGGCGAGCGAGCCAGCGCAAAGCTTTCCCTCGATCGTACACAGACCGAACATGCCGCATTCAGCGGCCATCATCAGTAGCTGCGCCGTCTCTCGAGTGTCAGCCTGCGCCTGCTTTCCGCGTACTGCCATGCTGGCACGCTTGAAATCCTGGAGCTGGCGCACCAGAGTACGCTGTGCATGTCGTGATAGCGCACTTGCAGAACTGCAGCGCCACTTGAAGTCCGGATGATCTCTTCGTAACCGGTTGCCATAGCCACGCAGAGTCTTGCGTGTGGACTTGCCCAGCGATTGCTCATACTGATCCACAGATACGGGCAGGTCGAGCACATAATTCTCTGAGAATGCGAAGCGCTGTGAGATTAGCCATCGCAATCCTGACGGCAGACTGATCGCATTGAAATCAATCTCATTGACGAACGGATAACGGTCGAACACATCGCAGCAGAATGCCACTGCAATTTCGTCGTCGAGCTTGAACATTTCAGTCATCACGCGAACTCGATCGGCATCGATATGAAACAGCAGTGCGCCGATAATTTCGTCAGATCGATAGCCCACCCATGCATGGGGCGGCACGGAAGGCTCGCACAAGCGCTGAAATCGATAAGACGCATACAGACTGCCATGCAGACGGTCAAGCGCATCAATGACAGGTAGCGGCACCCTGTACTCATGGATCTGCCCGACGATACCTGCGAGCTGATGGTCACTCTCCGCAGAGGAGAAAGTCCTGAGAGGGGATACAAATCCTGTCAGTGATGATCCGGAATACTGTGACATGCACTTGCCCCCGATGCCTGAGCAGGCATTGTCATCTCAAGAGATTGATCTTCGCTTGAGCATCGCCAAGCGTGTCCGCTCGGGCGCTGAGTCGGGTCAATCCCTGTGCACGCAGTCTGCGGAGAATACGCTCGTAGTCAGTCGCGGCACAGGATCGCAGCGATCTGAATTCACAGGGGAGTGTCCAAGGGGGACAGACCGGTGTCCAAGCCGGCCGGCGTGGTTCGAACCCATGCTCCCCTGCCCTGAAGTGATGAGGGGCGTCGGGTATCAGCGATGTTTACTGGCGTCGATCGACGATGCGCCTGGCTTTACCGGTCTGAGTGCGCTCGACACCATTCGGCGGCAGCACCGTCACGGTACAAGAGATGCCGATCAATGATTTGATCATTTGTTCGAGCGCCGTACCGCCTCGCAAACCCTCACCATGTCGAATATCTTCACGCGTCTCAACCAACACTTCCAGCTGATCCAGGTGCATGTCCCGAGTCAGTACCAGCTGATAATGTGGTGCCAGCGCTGGCTGTGCCAGCAGCAGCTCTTCAATCTGCGAAGGGAACACATTCACGCCACGGATGATTAGCATGTCATCAGACCGGCCAACGATCTTGTCCATGCGGCGCATGCTGCGTGCAGTCGGAGGCAGCAGCCGTGTCAGGTCGCGGGTGCGATAGCGAATCACTGGCATTGCTTCTTTTGTCAGCGATGTGAACACCAGCTCGCCCGCCTCTCCCTCTGGCATAACCTCGCCCGTCAGCGGATGAATGATCTCGGGATAAAAATGATCTTCCCAGATTACGGGTCCATCTTTAGTCTCGATACATTCATTCGCCACGCCCGGACCCATGACCTCTGACAGACCGTAGATATCGACAGCATCCAGTCCGGCGCGGCGCTCGATTTCTTCGCGCATGGATTCTGTCCAGGGCTCGGCGCCAAAGATACCAATGCGCAGTGATGAAGCAGCCGGATCTAGTCCCTGTCGTTCGAATTCTTCAATCAGGTTCAGCATGTACGAAGGCGTTACCATGATGATGTCTGGCCTGAAATCATTGATTAGCTGTACCTGCTTTTCTGTCTGACCGCCGGACATTGGGACCACGGTACAACCCAGTCGCTCTGCGCCATAGTGTGCGCCGAGTCCACCGGTGAACAGCCCATAACCATAGGCGACATGCACAATATCGCCGGCACGGCCGCCCGCTGCGCGAATCGAGCGCGCCACCAGCTGCGACCAGGTGTCGATATCTTTCTGGGTATAGCCGACCACCGTGGGCTTGCCCGTCGTGCCGGATGATGCGTGAATACGAACCACTTGTTCGCGCGGCACCGCAAACATGCCAAACGGATAGTTCTGTCGAAGGTCTTCCTTCGTCGTGAATGGAAACTTTGACAGATCCGACAGCGACTTCAGATCATCCGGATGCACGCCTTTTTCATCGAAGCGTTGCCGATAATGCGGCACGTGCTCGTACGCATGCTGCAGCGTGGCCTGCAATCGCTGCAGCTGCAGCGACCGCAACTCGTCCTGACTGGCAACTTCAATCGGCTCAAGATCAGCCGGCCTTGCATGCGTATGGGCCATGGATAGTCTCCTCCGGTTTTCGGGATGCCCGGTGATGTTTATTTATTTCCGGATGTCGTATTCACGATCACTGGTTTTATTCGACGACAGCACCTTTGAGCTGGTGCGATTTGCCGCGCATGAGAGCGACCTTGCGGCCCTCAGGGTTCGTTACCTCGACATCATAAACACCCGTCTTGCCGCTGCGCGACTGCTCGACCGCCTCAGCCTGCAAACATTCACCCTCGAAAGCCGGCGCCAGAAATTCGATCGTGCATCCGGCGGCCACGGTCTGTACGTTGTAGCTGTTGCATGCGAAAGCAAAGGCAGAATCAGCCAAAGTAAAAATGAAACCGCCATGGCACATTGCATGACCATTGAGCATGTCATTGCGTACCACCATCTGCATGCGTGCATGACCGGGCCTGACTTCCAGCAACTCGATACCCAAGCCCTGCGTGGCGCGGTCACGCGAATACATGTGTTCGCCTGCAGCGCGTGCCAGCGCGACAGCGTCTTGATGAAAGTCTTCACTCATCCGGAGCACTCCTCAGGCATCCTGATCAAAACTGAGCGTCAGCTTGTCCGTTGCCGGAAACGCCTGACAGCTCAGCACAAAACCGCCCGCCACCTCATAGTCCTCGAGCGCATGGTTGGCATCCATATCAGCCTTACCTTCGATAACCTTGCAGCGACAAGTCGCGCAGATCCCGCCTTTGCAGGCATAGGGTATCTCAATCCCCTGAGCGAGCCCCGCCTCCAGCACCGGCACAGTATCGCGCGGCATCGAGAACAGGAAATGACGGCCGTCGATCACTAGTGTCACTTCGCACTGCACGTCATTCGCAGCGTCCGCCACGCGCACACGCGTTGCAGGCGTCGACGCCACACCGAATAATTCAGAATGTATATGGGATTTATCCATCCCCATCGCAAGCAGCGTCGCGGAAACATGTTCCATCATCTGCTGCGGGCCGCAGGTAAACACATGATCAATATCATCCAGCCTTATCCATTGCTCGAACAGTGCACGGCATTTGTGAGCATCGATGCGGCCATTGAAAAGATCGATATCCTGCTTTTCCCGGCTCATCACATGAATGACGGATAGCCGGTCAAGAAACTGATCTTTCAGGTCAGCCAGCTGATCACGCAGCATCACGGTAGATGACGCACGGTTGCCATACACCAGCGTGAAGCGGCTCTGCGGCTCAGTCAGCAGTGTGCTCTTGATGATGGAAAACACCGGCGTGATACCACTGCCGGCCGCAAAAGCCAGATAGTGACGATGATGATCAGGCGATAGTGGCAAATGAAAACTGCCCGTGGGCGGCATCACCTCCAATGTCATGCCGGGTGCAAGCGTTTCATGTGCCCAGCAGGAGAACACGCCTCCGGAAACTTTCTTGATGGCGATTCGCAGCTCTTCATCCTGTATCGCCGAGCAGATGGAATACGACCGGCGCTGCTCCTGACCACCAATGAGCGCGCGCAACGTCAGGTGCTGCCCGGGCTCGTAATGAAAAGTCTGGCGCAGCTCGTCCGGGATCTCGAAACTGACCAGTATCGCGTCTCGCGTGTCATGTACGAGCTTGCTGATTTTCAGTGAATGAAAATGTGACATCAGTGCGGCTTGAAATAATCGAAAGGTTCGAGGCAATCACTGCAGCGGTACAAGGCCTTGCAGGCCGTCGATCCAAACTGGCTTATCAGCCGGGTATTCATGGATCCACACTGCGGACAGGCGATTTCAACCTCGTCAACAGACGACAATGCAGAAATGTCGATCATCCCCGTCGCAGACCGCGCAGGTGGCGCGATACCGAACGCACGCAGCTTTTCTTTGCCGGCATCGCTGATCCAGTCGGTGGTCCATGCAGGTGACAGCTGGGTACGTATCTGAATGTTCTTGAGACCCTTATCCCTGAGTACCTGCTGAATGTTTTCTTCGATCACATGCATCGCAGGACATCCGGAATAGGTGGGCGTGATTACGATTTCACAGCAGCCATCCGCGTTGGACTCGACTGCGCGCACGATGCCGAGGTCAACGATGGAAATCGCTGGTATCTCAGGATCGCTGACCTGAGAGAGACAATCCCAGAGCACCTCGTCTGGCACAGTCATGATGTCGGCCGGACTCACCATTGCGCGCCGGGATAGGCACGCTGCAGGAACTGCATCTCCGCGAGCAAGTAACCCAGATGCTCGGTATGACGCCCCTGCTTGCCACCGCTCTGCATCCAGGCACTGGCAGAAGGCAGTGTCATTGTCGCCTCGCTGAAAATCTGTTCCAGCCGCGCCAGCCAGCGCTCTCTCAGGCTTGCTGGCGAGGGTGCGATACCGCGTGCAGCGATCCGCTGGTCGAGTTCATCATCGATAAATGCTTCGCCGGCAAACATCCATAACTTGTCGGCGGCACGCTGCATACGTGCATGACTTTCGTCACTGCCGTCACCCAGACGGATGATCAAATCGCTGCTGCGCCGCAGATGGTAAGCAACTTCTTTCAGGGATTTTTCAGCGATCTGCGCAATCTCTGTGTCAGTGGATGATTGCAACGATTCCAGCCACAGAAAATGCCAGAGATCGAAATACAGCTGCCGCATCAGTGTCTCGGCGTAGTCACCGTTTGGCTGTTCGACCAGTAACAGATTATGAAAGTCCTGCACATCGCGCAGGAAGGCCAGCGCATCCTCATCGCGCCCCTTACCTTCGACCTTGCCCGCCAGAGACAGCCAGAGCGTCGCCTGTCCGATCAGATCCAGCGATATATTGGTCAGTGCCATATCTTCTTCGAGCACCGGTCCCTTGCCGCACCACTCAGACAATCGCTGCGACAACACGAGCGCATTGTCGCCTGCTCTGAGCAGCCATTGAAAATTGTCGGCATCCATCACAGATGTCCCACTTCGGGTGGGATCGTGAAAAACGTTGGATGACGATACACCTTGCTGTTCGATGGTTCGAACAGCTCGCCACGCTCGCCGGGGCTGCTGGCGACGATCTCGCTGGCTGGCACGACCCAGATCGACACGCCCTCATTACGGCGGGTATACACGTCGCGTGCGTTGTTGATCGCCATCTCCGCATCGGGCGCATGCAGGCTGCCCACGTGCTTGTGCGCCAGACCGTGCTGACTACGGATGAAAATTTCCCACAACGGCCATTCTTTGCTCATGATTTTTTCCTCAGGCCGCTTTGCGCGCGCGACGTGCCGCACGTTTGTCAGCATTGGCCTGCAATCCTTCTCGAAACCACGCGCCGTCTTCCCAGGCCTTGCGACGAGTATCAAGACGCTCGCGGTTGCAGGGACCGTTACCCTTCACCACGTTGTAGAACTCCGACCAGTCGATCTCACCGAAATCGTAGTGGCCACGCTCCTCATTCCATTTGAGATCAGGATCAGGCACTGTCAGACCCAGATACTGGGCCTGCGGCACGGTCTGATCGACCATGCGCTGCCTGAGTTCGTCATTCGAAAATAATTTGATCTTCCACTGCATCGACTGCTGGCTGTTGACCGACTCCGTATCCGGTGGACCGAACATCATCAGCATCGGCCACCACCAGCGGTTCAGCGTCTCCTGTGCCATCTGTTTTTGTTCAGTCGTGCCTTTACACAGCGACATCAGCAGATCGAAGCCCTGACGCGCATGAAAGGCTTCCTCCTTGCAAACCCGCACCATCGCACGCGCATAAGGGCCATACGAGCAACGGCACAGCGGTATCTGGTTGATGATGGCCGCACCGTCAACCAGCCAGCCGATCATGCCGACATCGGCCCAGCTCAGGGTGGGGTAATTGAAGATGCTTGAATATTTGGCCTTGCCAGACAACAGATCAGCGGTCATCTGGTCACGCGACACGCCGAGTGTTTCGGCGGCGCTGTAAAGATACAGCCCGTGCCCGGCCTCGTCCTGAATTTTCGCCAGCAGAATTGCCTTGCGCTTGAGGGTCGGGGCGCGGGTTACCCAGTTCCCTTCGGGTAGCTGGCCGACGATCTCGGAATGCGCATGCTGGGAAATCTGGCGGACCAATGTCTTGCGATAGCCGTCTGGCATCCAGTCCTTGGGCTCGATCTTCACCTCGGCATCAACGCGGGACTGAAATGCCTGCTCTTCGGGATTGAGTTCATCGGCGGCACGCAGGCGGGCGGCGCCGGTATCGACCATTTGCGCATACATAGTGCTGTCTCCTGTGCTCGGCCTTAGGGGCGGACTGCGGATGGCCTGACGCTTGCGTTATGATACGCGAAATCCTGATAGACGCATAAAACTGTATCATTTAACAGTTTGTCATTCTTCTTACCCGTTTATGGCTTCTCCATCCGTCGAACTCTGGATTGCCAGACAGCTGCGCCAGCAATCGCCGCGCGCCAAGTCGCTCGTGATGACGGTATTCGGTGACGCCATCGCGCCGCGCGGTGGCTCAGTCTGGCTCGGCAGTCTGATCGCACTACTGAAGCCGCTGGGTGTCAGCGACCGGCTGGTCCGCACCAGTGTGTATCGGCTGGTCGAAGAAGGCTGGCTGGAAGCCAGCCGCTCGGGCAGACGCAGCCAGTACCGGCTGAGCCCGGAGGGAGAAAAGCGATTTCTGCGCGCACACCAGCGGGTGTATGCCAACCGCGTCGTGCCCTGGGATGGTCAGTGGCTGCTAGTCAGCCTGCAAGGCACGGCCAGCGCCGCTCAAAAATCTGCACTGAAAAAAGAATTGCTGTGGGAAGGATTCGCACCACTGTCAGCCGGGTTGTTCGCGTCCCCCGGCGACAAGCGCGAAGCGCTGACAGAGCTGCTGACCCGAACGCGAATGAACGGCAAAGTGATCGTGCTGTCAGCCACTGATGCCGGACTCGCCGGCGCCCGGCCGATTGATGAAATCACGCCCTCCGCCTGGCCGACGAAAGAAGCCACCAAGGCCTATAAAAAATTCATTACGCGATTCGATGAGCTGCGTCATCTGCTGGCCATGCCGGGCAGACCGGACAGCGCCACCGCATTCACGCTGCGCACCCTGCTGATTCACGAATACCGGCGTACGCTGCTGGGCGATCCTCAGCTGCCGGCGTCGCTGCTGGGTGAGGACTGGCAGGGACCACGGGCGCAGGCATTGTGCCGGTCGCTCTATCTCGCACTGGAGAAAGACGCTGACCGGCACATCACGCAAACCCTTGCAACGGAACAGGACGACGTGCCGCCGGTCGCACCCTCATTCAGCAAACGCTTCAGGGATCGCTAATGATGACCACCTGAGCTGATCTGGCGATCAGGCAATCTCGGCCACCATCTCGATTTCCACGCAGGCACCCAGCGGAATCGCCGCGACACCGAACGCCGAGCGTGCATGCTTGCCTGCATCGCCGAAAACCTCTGCCAGCAGTTCCGATGCGCCATTTGTCACCAGATGATGCTCGGTAAAGTCTGGCGTGGAATTCACCAGACTGACGAGTTTCACGATGCGCTTCACGCGGGTCAGATCGCCGTCGCAGGCGGCACTAAGTGTGGCCATCAGGTCAATGGCCACCGCGCGTGCCGCTTCTCTGCCCTGTTCGGTCGTCATGTCCTTGCCCAGCTTACCGACCCAGGGCTGCCCCGCCTTCTTGGCGATGTGGCCTGAGACATACAGCGTGTGGCCGCTGCGCACATACATCACATAGGCAGCCGCGGGCGCCGCAGCCTTGGGCAGGGTGATATTCAGGTCGAGCAATCGTTGGGCAATGCTGGTGGTCATGATGAGAGCGCTCCGGCAGGAAAGAAGCTGGAAATTTTACCTGACGCCCCCTTGAAAACCCGGGGATGGTCGCCATATCCCCGACAATCATGTGAATTTTTTATTAACAGAGGACATCATGGGTGCTTCCGACAAACAAGTGATGGGGTTTCAGGCAGAGGTCAAGCAGCTGCTGCAGCTGATGATTCACTCACTGTACTCCAACAAGGAAATTTTTCTGCGCGAACTGATCTCGAATGCCTCTGATGCTGCCGACAAGCTGCGTT
>JACCEC012783876.1_pt1 | contig 16614 bp, 8 predicted proteins | sample 7450121 | NCBI WGS metagenome assembly JACCEC01 (sample SAMN15323455, study PRJNA562643) | freshwater metagenome | isolation source: river surface water | place: USA:Blue River Watershed | collected 2017-08-18 | reverse complement strand
CGGACGACCTAAATCAGTCCAATATTTTTGGATATAAGCTAATTCACCTCTAATTTGATCTACTAAAAAGTGATAATCAAGAGTTAAATAAAATTGCTGGGAATCTAGGAATGATGGCAAAAAGACAACGGTTTGATCTTTAATTCTAAAAAATCTTGATATTGTTAAACTTCTTAGTCGTCGCAGAGGACGACCTGTTAAACCTAATTTATCATTTCTGCCAATTTGTGTGTAAATTTGGGAAAGTTCTTCAGATTTTCTAATTTGAATTGGTGCTACTTGGGTAGGAGTTTGAGTTTGAATTCCATATACTTCTAACTGGGTTTGTAGAGATTCATCTTCTGCAATTAAAGCAATCTGAACTAATGCATTGCGTTTTTTGCCAACGTTTAAATGTCTACCTAAAGGATCAATATCTCCCAGTGAGATTAAGCCATCACTTAATATTTGACCAAGATAATATAAACTTTGCGCCCACACTAAAGGAATATTTTCGTTAGGTAATCTTAACTGAGATTGGGGATTTAATTTCTCAGCTTCTATATTTTCTTCGGGAACATAATAAACTTCTGGTAATAGCTGTAACCCATTCTCTTCTACCAGTAATGATTGTAAAAGTTGTTGATATTTTTCAACTTGTGCTGGTTGATTGCGAAATAAACCATCCAGAAGTAAATAGGTGAAAAATAATGGCCATTCACACTCAATATGCTCAAATTGTTTAAGTTCACCAGGTTCATAGTGTAGGCGTTCGGTGTCTTCTAAAACAGTTTGATGTCCATCTCGTAAAAAGCGTTTACAACCATATTTTCCTTCGAGTTTATGAATAATTTCCTTAAAAGTCCTTTCTCGCAATACTTCATCTTTTACAGCAAAAGCGGGATAACTAATAATACTTAATAATGCGGCATCAACTTCCTTAGAACCTGATTCTCTAGGCAATAAAGATTCTAAAGTAATTCTAGCTCTAGCTATTTCATCCGGTAAAACATGAATTACTGATGCTTGACTGCCATGAACACCAAATAAGTTTAATCCATTCATGGATTCCAATGCTGCTTTAGCCATTCCCAAGGAACTGGCGTTTAATTCTGCATTACCATGATTGATTTTATTTCCCCTTTCCCAAATACCAAAATCAGGTGTCCGGTAAGCTCTGCCAATATAATAAACTAAGTTTTGAACAAAGTTAACTTCATCCAAGGTAAAAATAATTGATAAGCCACTGGCAGTCATTTGTGCCAACATCAATAAGAAGATAGATGTCGCGTCAAGTTGCAAATGTCCCCATTCATCATCACCGACAACAATATCACCTGTGGATGTATTGTATTTAGCGTGCAGTCCATCTAATAAAGATTGTGTATGTTTAAATTTTTCGACTTTATGTGCCTGTCGCATCATGGAAAATAACAAGCCACGCATCAATTTAACAACGCTATGTTCTAACTCATAAGTTCGCCCATCATCATGATCTAATTTACGATAGGCTAAAGCTAAACCCCAAACTGCCAAAATACTATAAACATTATCTCGCACCCACGCATCTGTATAATCTCCATGAGCAGTAATAGCGGTACTTGCGGGTAATAACCCAGTGATGGGATTTTGACGCGCTAGAATAATTGTCTTGATTTGCTGATAGTAATAATCTAAGGGAGTTGGGGATGTTGTGGATCTGTTCATTATGGTGATGAGAAAATTTAACTGTGTCGCTATGAGGCTGATAAATAGAAAAGTTGTATAATTTTTCCTCTAGGTGTATATACAAATCATACAGAGGAGAATTGTTTTTTGAGTATGATTAAGTAGTAGTATAACATAAGTCCGTGGGGATAAATTCCTCGTACCGCTTTCATCCCTGGTTTAAAAGACCACTTCAGAAAGATTTGGTTTATTAGAACTGTATCAATTATGAAGTGTTTGCCGTTGATGCAGAATGAGTTAAAGTATCGCTATGATCGTTTAATGGCTAGTGCTATTTTGACGTAAAATAACTGAGTAAAATCTTAGTTATCAATAATAAAAATAGCTTAATGGCAAAAAAAATACCTTTCACAGCCAAGGAAATGGAGAAAGCTTGGCTTAGAAACATATCCGCTTATCAAAAAACACCCCTACCCCGTACCAATTCCCATAGGTTATTATTATTTTATGCCGTTGAGTGTGGTCTTAAAACAATGTTCATGAAGAAAAAAAGTGTCCCCGCACTGATTTAGATTCATTCCGAGACATTATTGAATGCGGACATAGTATAAATGACCTGTTAGATTGTGTAAAAGCACAAGGAAATTTAAAGCTACCCGATATACGTATGGAGGATATTCCAGATAAGAGGAATAATAAAAAGAATAAACAAGAAAAAAGAAAATTAGATAGTGGACAGATTAACCAAATGTGGAGATATGGAGGAAACGTCATTTCTACAATTACTCCAAAAAAAGAAGAACAAGCAAGCGATGAAGATATAGAGAATAAACTGCTAGTAATAGCAAAATGGATTGCAGGAGAAATCGAAAAAATATGAATGAACTCAAATTATTCACTTGGCTAGATGTTAGAAGAATTATTCGTGATAAAACTAACTACGGTACTAATCTACCAAATGGAATAGTAAAAATTCGGTCTTACTCAGATAGTTTAGAAATATATCTTCTTACTGAAGAAAATCGAAATAATGCTGTCATGGATTTAAACAAGTGGTTTGGAGATTGGTATCAGGAAGAAGAATCTTTTATTCAGCTTGATATTGGTGATGCTACATTACCCGTAGAATTTATCATTGGAGAAGAACCTTATATAACTGATATTGAAGTACGTCCTTTTTGGGAAGAAATTGCTTATCTAGAAAGTGATTCGGAAACAGAAACCGCCATCAAAAAAATAGTTCAGCTTCCAGAACCATATACGGAAAAACTTAATTTAATAGCTTTCTATTCTTTTAAAGGTGGTGTAGGAAGAACATTAAATTTAGCAGCCCATCTCTTCGCATTAATAGATAGAGCAAAGAAGTTAGATAAGAAGATCAAAGTCTTAGTGATTGATGCAGATTTAGAAGCTCCTGGTCTTACATACTGGAATAATAGTCGTACACACAGGTATGATTCGTCGGAAAGACAACATAAAACCGAAGTTTCATTTATTAATTTTTTAGAACTTTATCATTATTCACCAATTGATAGAGAAGAAGCACTTGCTTTATTTGCTAATGAAGTAAAAAAATCAGTGAAACATGAAGGAAATTCACAAGTCTATTTTTTACCTGCATTTCTAAAAGATAATGAATTGTTAGATATACCTATTTTACCTGAACATTTAGTCAGAGGTATAGATGGAACATGGGAATATGGTAGTGCTATTCATCATTTAGGTGAAATTTTAGGTGTAGATTATGTTTTTATAGATTTGAGAGCAGGTTTAAGTGAAATATCTAGTCCTATAATTTTCGACCCCAGAATACAGCGTTTTCTGGTGACAACAATTAATGATCAATCTATTCAAGGTACAAGTTTGGTTTTAAAACAAATTGGTAAAGTTGCTCCATCAGAAAAGGAAGTCAATGAAAGAATATACTACGATCCAGGAATTATTATTAATATGTTAACAAAAGAATCTAAGGAATTGCCAAATTATACTAATCTAACAGATAATTTATATTCTGCTTATGTGCAATCCAAAAAACTTATGTTCATAGATTATAGACTGGATATTCAAGAAACTGATTTTGCAGAAGAATTATTGAATATTAATACTTGGGAAGATGCACGATCAAAACTAGGTGGAACTTCGGTAATTAAAAATGCTATAAAGTGGGCAGATCAGCAATTTATCAAGCTTGAAAATCAAGCACAAACTACAGAAGATAAAGGAGATATAAAATCACGACAAGAACAACAAGTTACAAGGCTGAGAGATTTATGTCAAAAATATGAACTTGCTGAATCAGGAGAAGGTGAAGATTTACTAATAACAGAACCTTTACAAAATTTAGCAAATAATTTTCGAGATGAATTACCTCATGTAATATCAATTGGAGCGAAAGGTGCGGGAAAAACGTTTAATTATATCCAACTTTCACGCTTTAAATATTGGGGAAAATTTTTGAATTCCATTGATAAGAATGAAACTAGCTCAATTCAAACAAAAACCTATATATTGCCTTTCCTGGAGTCGAGTAACCTTAAAGATAAGGCAAAAACTGTAATTCGTGAAGCCAGAAATGAGGTTAGAGCAGTTTTAGGTGAGAATGTTCCCGAGTTTGTACATTCAGAGTATGCGGATAGGATTAAAAAGGCACTTACAGAGCAAAATTGGGATGAATTACAATGGACAACATTTTGGGTTAGTGAAATTGCTCGATCTATAGGTATTAGTCAAAATTTAGACAGCCCTCATACTCTTAGCAACATAAATCAAGATTTAAAAAATAAAGGATTAAAGATTATCTTTTTATTTGATGGGTTAGAAGATATTTTCCCTAAGATTGCCTCTAATGATCAACAGCAGAAAGCCTTAAAAGCCTTGATTGATGATTTGCCCAAGAAATTGTCAGAAATTAGGCAATCTCATTTTGGTATAATAATTTTCTTGCGTCGTGATTTTCTCAGGTACACAATTACCCAAAATTTGAGACAATTTGAAAATCTTTACCGTTCTTATGATTTATCTTGGAATGAAGATTCTTTTTTGAGGTTAGTTTATTGGATTTGTAGTGAATCTAATGTAATAGGTGCAGAAAAAGATAGTAAAGATAGTATTTACAGTCTCAGTCAAGAGAATCTCGTAGCTGAATTAGAAAAGCTATGGGGTAAAAGACTAGGGGCAGAAAAGTCCAAAGAAGCCTACACAGCATCTTGGGTGTTTGCAGCTTTAACAGATTTTAAGGGTAGACTCCAGGCCAGAGATATTGTCCGCTTTTTGTACTATGCGGCGAAGATCACAGTAGATAATGCTAAAGAAATACAGTTTGAAAAGTGGTCTACAAGTCGGTTATTACCTCCTCAAGCTATTCGCCGCGCTTTAAAACCATGTAGTGAAGAAAAAGTGAAAGAAGCTAAGGAAGAATATCCAGCTTTCAAAACATGGGTAGAAGAAACTCTACCTCCTCAGTCTGAACGCAAAATACCCTTTGCTGTAGAAAAATTCGATATTGATCAGCAAACCATGAGAATGTTAGAAGAAATGGGTGTAATTTATGAAGATACGGCAAAAGAGGAAATAGCTAGGTTTTATATGCCGGAAATCTTCCGCGAAGGTTTAGGTTTTTCAGGTCAAGGTGCGCGACCCAGAATAGTAGCGTTGAAGCGTCGGGTACTAGGAAAAGGAATTTTGTAATTATCTTTTTTTGAATTGATCTTAACTTAACTGATGACGAAATTTACTCACACTAATACTCAACAACACCACAGCGAAACCCAGCAATGCTAAAACATGAATCCATAGCACATCTAAACCAACTCCTTTAAGTAAAATACCTCGCACAATTGTAATGTAATGACGTAAAGGATTTAGTAAAGATAGAACCTGGAAAAAAGGAGGCATAGCTTCAATAGGAGAAATTGCCCCAGATGTCTGCACCATCGGTAAATTAATAAAGAAAGATGTGAGTAATACTTGTTGTTGAGAACGGCAAACAGTTGCCAACATAATTCCTAAACTAATTCCCACAAACACATACATACTTGATAGGGAAATAAATAATAAAAAACTGCCCCGAAATGGCAAATTAAACACCACAATTCCCATGGTTAAAGCTAAGATCACATCCCCCATGAGTAAGAAAACCAAAGGGACAATTTTTGATAATAATATTTGCCAATTTGCCGCCGGAGTCATTAACAATTGTTCTAAAGTTCCTGTATCTTTCTCTCGCACAACAGTGACAGCAGAAACTAATGTACCAATTAATGTTAACACTAAACCCATAACTCCTGGAACAAAAAACCAACTACTTATCAGTCCAGGATTGTACAGAAATACTACTTGAGATGATACGGGAGGAATGCGTTTACCTTGTTCCAAACTCAGATTATATTGTTGAACAATTTGATTCATATAGTTAGCGGCAATCCCGGCTGTATTGGCATTTACACCATCAATAAAAACTTGAATTTCTGCGGTTTTTTGTGCCAATTTACGGGGGAAATCAGGAGGAATTATCACCCCTACATCTAATTTTCCTACTTCTACTTGCTGACTTAAATCTTTTTCGCTAGTTGGTACAGATTCTAAGGTAAAAATCCGATTGGAAGTCATGGCCGAAATTAGTTCTCGACTATCGGCCACATTAGCATAATCAATGACACCTAATTTCAAATTGTGAACATCAGGATTAAGTGCAAACCCATAAAGTAATAATTGGACTGTTGCGGGAACTATCAACAAAACAATTAATTGTCTATTGTGTAAAATTTGATTAATTTCTTTTCGCACTAATGTCCAAAACAGATTATCAAACAGTTGCAGAATAAATTTCATAAAATGGGGAAGAGAGAATAGTTGAACAACTGACTAATTACTAATTTGCATTTTACTTAAAATACGACGGGAGATATTAAAAAATATCAAACCTAAAACTGTTAGCATGAGAAAATCAAACCACACTCCTGGCCAACCTGTACCACGCAGAAAAGCATCACGAGTAATATCAATATAATAACGGGCAGGAACTACGTTAGGTACAAGTGAAAGGGGAAAAGGAATATTATTGAGAGGATAAATAAAACCAGACAATAATAAAGAGGTGATAAACCCAACCAAAGAAATGATTTGTACTGCGGAATTTTGGTTATTGCTACGCACCCCAACCAACAAACCAAACATGACACTATCTATTAAAAATATGAAAGTTCCTAATAATAAGGTAATGGGATTATTTGCCACGGTTAATTTGAAAATTATTGTTCCTAATCCTATCACAACTAATGCCTCGGTTATGGCAATTAATAGATAAGCTATACCTTTCCCTAATAAAAATTCTGTAGCACTAATGCTAGAAGCATAAACTTGTAAAATTGTGCCTTTTTCTTTTTCTCTCACCATTGCTATTGCTGTTAATAAAGATGGAAAAATCCATAAAATTACTCCATATACTCCAGGAACAATATATAGAGATTCTAATCTACCAGGATTAAACCATAAACGGATTCTAGCTGTAATAGTTTTGTTCTTTGGTAAAAGTTTTTCTTCCTGCATAAAGAAATTAGTAACTCTTTGAATACTTCCTCTAATGACACGGGCGTTATTAACATCTGTAGCATCAATTAAAACTTGTATTTTTGTAGGTTTATTAGCTTTAATGTCTCTACTAAATTGGGGAGGAATAATGACTGCTACTTTGGCAATACCTCTATCAATAGCGTCTCGCGCTGGGTTTCCTCCTGACCATTCTTTAGGAATAAATTGATTGGTAGCATATAATCTTTGAATATAGCTATTACTTAAGTTTGTTCTGTCAAAGTCCTGGACAACTAGGGGAATATTTTGACTTTCTAATCTGCTGGCAAAACCAAAAATTAACAAGGTCATAAATGGTAATAAAAATGCTAATGCTAATGTTAATTTATCTCGTTTGAATTGAGATATTTCTTTAATACATTGGGAGATAATTCTTTTCATAAGTAATAGATATCATGGTAAGATTTACGCCAGAGGATTTAGAGGAAAAATTTTCTGAATCAGGATATCCAGGATTTAAGGATTTACAGGATTTTGATAAATCCCTGATTTCCTCATGATAGAATCAATCAGGGATTCAATATCATTAATTTTCCTGTATTTTGGTATCAATTAACTGTTGAAATGGCGGTTATTTCTGTCATTTTTTTGTCTGAATCAGGATATCCGGGATTTAAGGGGTTACAGGATATGATTGTTAAATGTTGATTTATTAAATTAACCTAAATTCTAGTCGGTTTTAACCGACTTTAGCTTTTAGAGAGGGAATTTATTCCCTGGATTATTAAAATAATTTAATTTTTATGTATTTAGTTTAAGAAAATTATCAAAAAATTTATCAAATAAGTATTTACACTTGCACTTAAACGCAGTTATGATATTTAGGATTATAAGCATCTTGCTTGTTTATACTTTGTTTTGTATGGTTAAAGGGTTAAATATGTCTTCAGAACAATTCCAATCAGCACACAGCAGTATTTACAAACTAGGTACAAGGCTTTTAAAATATATTGATGAAATTCGCCAAAGTCGTCTTAGCGAAGGTGATGATACCAAAAGTTTAGAAAGTTTAGAAAGTGTAGAAAATAACATCAAAAAAGCATTAACCGCCCTACAACAGCAAAAATATCAAGTGGCGGTTATTGCAGCTATGAAAGCTGGTAAAAGTACCTTTCTTAACGCTATTATTGGTGCAGATGTTTTAGCTAGTGAAACCGCAGCTTGTACTATTTGTCGTACTGATGTCCGTCACATTCCCGCTAATCAAGTTTCCAGACTGTTAGAATATCAAGCAGGAGTAAGAAAACCCATTGTGATAGCTGAGGGGGATGAAGGAGAAATTCAACACAAATTTTTATTGAGAACCCGTAAAATTAGAGAAACTGGAAATCCTGATAATACCATCCGGTTTGAAATAGAACATCATATAGAAGCAATTAGTGGACTTTCTTCCCTTGATGGTTTTACTTTAGTGGATACACCTGGACCAAATGAATGGGAATCAGCCAATTTTAATACAGTCGCATTAAAACAAACAGCATTAGAAGCATTAAGAACTTGTAACGCCATTTTATTTCTTTTAAATTACGAATCTTACAAAGATAGTGCTGTTTCTGATTTATTTAAAGAAGTATTAGAAAATCGTCAGGAAATTTTAGAACAGGAAAAAGGTAAAATTTACTTTATCCTTAATAAAGTTGATCGGAAAACTGAAAAAGACAGAGAAATTGAAGATGTAATTCAAGATTTAAAAGGTGAATTATCTACTTTTGGTTTTCCTAACCCCATTATTTATCCTGCAAGTTCCAGACCAGGATTATTAGCAAAATTAATTCAACAACAAAAAGCTACAGAAAGTCAAACCAGAGATTTTAGAAAATTCTTTAGTGCGAGATATGCAATTGAAGATGAAGAAGGAAATCAAATTATTCCCGCACCTTGGAAAATAGCACCACAAGCATTAAAAGATAGCGGTATTCCTACTATTCAAGAAACAGTCATTGAAACCATTACTAAAAATGCAGGTTGGAATCTTTTGAGTGATGTTTTAGCAATAATTGATCAAGCTGCTAAAACAATCGAAGATACTCTCAACACAAAAATTAGTGGTTGGGAAATTGGCGTTACATCATTGAAGAAAAAGATTGAAGAATACAAAAAACGCTCTGATAATGCTAGAACTAAGGTAGAGAATGTAAAAAAGTCCGTAGATAGACAAAAACAAATACTCATCAATGGTTTTAGTCAAGGTATTGATATATTTGCAGAAGAAACTAAAGCAGAAATTCAATATCAAATTGATCAAATTGCTGAATCTCAATCTACAAAATCATCTACTACCCAAAAAGTAAAAGCTCATCGCTCTCCAGTTATGAAGAGAAGTCAAAGTATTGATTGGAGTGATTTTGGTGATATTGTTGCTGATGTGGGAGGTGATATTTTAGAACTGTTTAGTAAAGGTTTGGGAAGTATATTTAGATCAAGTGTAAAAGGAGGTACATTTTTACTACAATCTCTTTCTAAAGAAACACCTCAAGTTTTTGATTCTTCAAGTGATTATATAAGTGAAATTCCGAAAATTTCTGATCCATATATCATTAGAGTTCGCAGTGAAAGTGAAGCTCAAAAGATTAGTAAAACTATCAATGAATCTTGTGCTTCTTTAATTCAAAAGTTTTGGTTAGATACTCAAGATACATTGGTAAGAGATGGTACTAATATTCGGGAAAAGTTGGTCTTAAAAATCGAAAATGATGTCCAAGAGATATCAAATGAACTGTCTGAGTATTTGGGGAAAGAATTACAGGTCAAATTAAATGTTAATAAAATTCAATTTCCTAAATTTGAATTTCCAGGTATTGATGCAAGAATTAAACAACAACAAGAAGTATTTACTAGAACCCAAAAGGAGGAAAGAACAGAAAATCGTTGTTGTGATTCCGATAAAGTCTATTATGTAGATGTTGAATATCAAGATAGACAGGATTTTTATGAAGTAGATTTACGTCAAACCAGACAATTAATTTACCAAAAAATTGATGAACAAGTTTTAAATAGCCGAGAATTACTACAAAGGGTAATTGAAAAACAGATTGCAGATGATTTCAAAAAAGCGGAACAACAAATTAATGAGTACATCAAAAAATTTCAAGATGATTTTGATAGTCTGTTAAAAGAAAGAGAGACAAAGGAATCAGAATCAGCTAAAATTATTAATAGATTGAATCTGCAAAAAGAGAAATTGAAGGAATATCTACAGGAATTAATATCAATTCGTCAATCTCTCAACAGTTGGAAACCTTAAATTTTATGTAGGTTGGGTTGACGTAAGGAAACCCAACAATACCAGAATCAAAAAAATAAGTCAGAGATTTTATTTAGATAGTTTACAATCTTTTGCTGTTTTATGTGAAAGTGAAAATATCAAAAATGGATAATAAAGTTTTTTATCAATTGTCAATTATCAATTATCAATTGTTCTTTGCACTATCCCAATAAAAGCATCTTCCAGAGAAAAAGGAATATTTCTTAAAGAATATATAGTAATATTATTAGTTTCTAAAAGTTGTCTAATTTCACTTATTTCCTTTTCAGGATGATCAATAACTATGTGTAAACTATTAGCAAAAATCGAAACTCTCCATGATGCAAATTTCTGTTTTAATAACTTAGAAGCAGCTTGATTTTTATTCACAATAATCTCTATTAATTGTCCTGGTTGGGAAGCTTTAATAAAACTGGGTGAACCTTCCGCAGCGATTTCTCCAGCTACCATAAAACACATTCTATTACATTGTTCCGCTTCTTCTAAATAATGGGTGGTAACTAAAATTGCTGTACCATTCCCTGCAAAATCATTTATTAGTTTCCAAAATTGCCGACGCGCTAAAGGATCTACTCCTGATGTGGGTTCATCTAAAAATAATATGTCTGGTTCGTGTATCACAGAAGCACCAAAAGCTACTCTTTGTTTCCAACCTCCTGGTAATTGTCCCGTTACCATATTTTCTTTACCTTCTAAACCACAGGTTGCTATTACCCAATCAATTTTTTCTCGTCTTAATTTGCGCGGTATTCCATAAACTCCGCTATAAAATTGCAGATTTTCAATAATACTTAAATCGTCATACAATGTAAATTTTTGACTCATGTAACCTATACGTTTTCTTAATTCTGCACTGCGTAAATTTCCTGTTTCTCCTCCTAAAGAAATTTCTCCACTACTAGCTGCTAATAAACCACATAACATTTTAATTGTGGTGGTTTTTCCTGCACCATTAGCCCCTAATAAACCAAATATTTCACCATATTTTACCTCTACATTTACATCTTTTACTGCTGGAAATTTACCAAATATTTTATTAAGTTTATGGGCATATATGGCAATTTCTTTAGTTTCACTTTTTCCTCTTTTTCTAAATCTGGGAAATGGAAAAAATTGGGGTATTAAACCCTGTTGTCTCAGACGAGTAACAAAGACATTTTCTAATGTGGGTTCTCCATGTTCAATATGAGGGTAATATGGTTTTAATAGTTGGTTTACTTGATTTTCACCGATAGTTATATCTTTAACTAAGACATCCAATCTATCGCCAAAAATTTGCACATCTACTAGATTTTTTTCCTGACTTTGAGATAATATCTCTTCTGTGATTTCTAACTTCTGTGTTCTGACTTCTAAGCGATGCAAACCTAAGTTATTTCTTAACTCTTGTGATGTACCAATTTCATGAATTTCTCCATTGTACATTAAACCCACTCGATGACAACGTTCTGCTTCATCTAAATAGGGTGTAGCGACTACAATTGTCATTCCCTGGGCGGATAATTCTGCTAATACATCCCAAAATTCTCGTCGGGAAACGGGATCAACTCCCGTCGTCGGTTCATCTAATAATAAAACTTCCGGTTGGGACACCAAAGCACAACATAAAGCCAGCTTTTGTTTCATACCTCCTGATAATTCACCTGCTAGGCGATCGCCAAATTTTTCTAAACTCATTAATGATAGATATTTATGACGGCGTTCCCATAACAAATCATCATCAACTTGTCGCAAACCTCCTGCATAACGCAAATTTTCATCAATACTCAAATCTAAATATAAAGAAAATTGTTGAGTTAAATATCCTGTCATTAAACGGGCATCTCTTGCAGGTTTACCAAATACCAAAACTTCCCCCGCAGTCCCTTCCATTACCCCAGCTAAAATGTGAAAAGTGCTAGTTTTTCCTGCCCCATCAGGGCCAATTAACCCGAACATTTCTCCCTGATTCACCGTGAAATTAATTCCTTTAATTGCGGCTAATTTGCCATAATATTGATATAAATTACTAACCTGAATAGCCTCTATTTGGTAATTAGTCATTATTAATTGCCCATGAATTACGCAAAAATTATATTAAACCCTCATTTCTCAGTGTCTCTGTGGTTCGTTTTTCTTAATTACCTTGTAACCTAATTTCCGCATCTGCGGGCATTCCAATTTTAGCGCAGGGTAAATCTGATTCCTGATAAGGATTTTCAGGATGAAAACAGCCTTGAGGATTTTCCACTTGAATACGAACTCCTACTACTTGTCTTACCCGATCTTTTTGAAAATAAATATTTTCTGGTGTAAAAGAAGCTTGAGGATCAATGGAAATTACTTTACCATTTAGTGGTTTTTCCAGTGCGGAATCAATGAAAATATTAGCAGTTTGTCCTATTCTGACTTTACCAATATCACCTTCAGGAATAAACCCGCGCAGATATATATTTTTTGGATCAACTATAGTTAAAATTTTAGTTTGATTATTCACTATTGCGCCAGGTTCAACACTGCGGGCAGTAACGACTCCATCTAATGGACTCATAACATTTAAGTCCTTTTTCGAGTCTTCTATTTGGGTCAGAATTTGCTGTTTTGATGCTAAGGCATCTTTGACTTTACCATGAGCCGATTGCACTTTTGCCTGGGCAGATTTGAGTTGGGCAAAACTCTGGTCTTTTTTTCTGTTTAATGCTGTTAACTGGGCGTTGCGAATATCAGGATTTAAGCCTGTTGTTTTGGCTTGGGTTAACGCCCCTTGAATCGCGTTCAATTGTTCTTTTCCGGCATTGACCGCCGCTTTGCGGGCTTCTAGGGTGGCGATAGCTGTATCTAATGTAGTTTGTGCTTGGTCAAATTGTTGGCGATTAATAGCACCTTCTTTTATAAGCTGTTGATAGCGATCGCAGTTAATTCTTGCTAATTTCACCTCTGCCTGTGCTTGCTTCACTTGGGATTGTGCTTGCAATAACTGTGCTTTAGCTGCCCCCACGTTAGATAATGCCTGTTGAATTCGTCCTTGGGTATCCCCTTGAGACTGTTGTAAATTCAGTTTTGCTTCACTAATTTGACTATTAATTTGTTCGAGTTCACTTTGCACTCTATCCACATCTGCAATTGATTGTGCTTCATCAGACTGTGCAGAGATCACCCGTGCTTCACTTCCTCTTAATTGTTCTTGTAAAATTTGATCATTACTGTCATCTAAGGTAATTAATTCTTGTCCTTTTTTGACTTCCGCGCCTTCTCGAACAACAATAGATTCAATTCTACCTGCACGTTTCACACCGATTTCTGTTTCATAACCCTCAATTGTGCCACTTAATCTCAATATATTTGCCGCATCTTGTGGTTGATTTCGCCACACTGCGTAGCCAATACCACCGCCTATAACTAACAACCCCAACAACAAAGGAACTGGTTTTTTACCCTTGCGCTGCTTGGATGGTGGTAGAGGAACATTAGTAAAACTGTCTGGATTTGACGCAGTTTGAGACATAGCAACCCTAGATGATCCAAATTTATCTTCAAGCTAGACTATCCACTGTAATATTATAGGACTTACGCACTGTACAAATTCACCATGATATGTATGAACAAAAATCCGTTGTTTCAGGCTTTTGGCGATTAACTGCCGAACTGCTTGCAGCAGCACTTCGCTATCGCTCAAAAATAATCAAAAAATCACGTTAAAATACCTGAAACTCATACCTCATATTTGGTTGATCCTGGCGTAAGTCCCATACTATTAGGAGACAAAGGAAAGCTAGAACTTAGACAGTGAACCTAACTTTTAATTGCTAGAGTTGGCAGAAGGTTCACGGTGGGCAATTTTTAGCTTGGGTTTAGGACTACCGCTAATGCGTCTATCATCGTTGCCTTTGCCTTCTTTAGACCAAGAAGAACGGCCACTGCGACTACGGTCTGAACCATCACCACGTTTGTTAATTCTGGGTTTGGGAGTTGGGCTTTCGTCCACGGGCAAGTCTACACCAGATAACAACCAAGCGGGACGGGTTTGATCGTAAGCGATTTGTAATGCAGCAGCAGCGATCGCATGAGCATCATATTGTTCAATCATTTCGCTGATAATGGGCAGGAAGGAAGCTAACCGTTCCCCAGCTAAAGCTTCTGCCACTTGTCCTTTCAACTTCTGAATATGTTGGGCTTCAATCTGTGCCTTGGTAGGAATAGACAGAATCTGCCAATTTTGACGGTTATGGCGTTCAAATGCCTGTTGTTTGCGGCGTTCAAAGGATTGTACTAAGGAAATGGCAGTTCCTTCTTTTCCTGCCCGACCTGTCCGCCCAATCCGGTGAACGTAGGTTTCTACACTATCAGGTAAGTCAAAGTTGATCACATGAGAAAGTTGATCAACATCTAAACCACGTGCTGCAATATCAGTTGCTACTACCCAGCGTACTTGACGGTTACGGAAGCGAGTTAATAAACGTTCCCGGGCTTGTTGGGACAAATCACCATGATATTCATCTACACTATGGCCAGCAGATTGCAATTGATTAGTTAATTCGGCGGCAGTGCGACGGGTACGAACGAAGATTAAAGCTGTTTCTGGATCTTCCATTTCCAGAATTGGCTGTAAAGCCTTTGCTTTTGTCCAATGACGAGGAATGATGTAAGCAACTTGATTAATTTTATTCGGTGTGGCTTTGGGTTGTTCAACGGTAACAGTTACTGGTGAGTTCAAAAACTTATTCACCAACATCCGAATTGAGGGAGGCATGGTTGCAGAAAATAATGCCGTTTGTCTTTCTTCTGGTGCTTGAGAAAGTATTCTTTCTACATCATCAATGAAGCCCATACTTAACATTTCATCAGCTTCATCTAACACAAACCATCTCACTTGATCCAGTTTCAAATTACCACGATCTAGTAAGTCTATGACCCGTCCTGGTGTACCGACAACGATTTGCGCTCCCCGTCTAAGCTGCAAAATTTGGCGATCAATTGATTGACCACCATAAATGGCCGCTGCTTTCAAGTAACTATTGCCAATAAATTGGGAAATAGCTGCATGAACTTGAATTGCTAACTCACGGGTAGGGGTTAAAACAATTGCTTGTACAGCTTTTTGGTTAGGATCTAACCGTTCTAACATTGGTAGAGAAAAAGCTGCGGTTTTACCTGTTCCTGTTTGGGATTGACCGACTACATCCCGACCATTTAATAGCTGAGGAATGGCTTGGGTTTGAATATTTGTAGGGGCAGAAAAACCCATACTTTCTAACAATTCAGCACGTTCTTGGGAAATGCCTAATTCTTGAAATGATAAACTCATTAACGCTCCTAGATTTGATTGTGAATTTTGGACTTGTAACCCGATACTTATTTGTAAATTAAGTCTTATACAACAGTAGATAGGACAGGGAAAGATAATCTATCACTATTGACAACTTGACCATAGAGGTCATAGGCATCGGCACTTTGAATCGCTACTTTGACGATGGTTCCTAGCCTAGCCTGGCCTTTAACATAGACTTGACCATCTACTTCAGGGGAAAATCTGCCGGAACGGCCGATTAATTCACCCCCTGAAACAATTGAATCGGGATTTTCTTGTTCAATCAGGACATCAACTATTTTGCCGACTTCCTGTTGATTTTTCTGGAAGGAAATGGGTTGTTGTAATTCCATTAGTTGATCACGGCGTGCCGTCATCACTTCTGCTGGAACTTGATCGGGGAGATTGTAGGCAGGAGTCCCCTCTTCTGCGGAAAAGGTAAAGACACCAACATGATCAAATTTATGTCGTTCCGTAAACTCTAATAAATGCTGAAAATGCTCCTGTGTCTCGCCAGGAAAACCAACTATAAAAGTTGTTCTTAGCACTGCTGACGGTAGTGCAGCTTTGATCCGTTCCATAATCCCATCATTGATCCGTCCTTGCCAAGGACGGTTCATGGCGCGGAGAATATCTGGATGGGAATGCTGTAAGGGCAAATCTAAATATGGCAAACAGTTGGGAGTTTCTTGGATTGCTGCAATCACATCCGGTGTCAGTCCGGTGGGATAGGCGTAGTGCATCCTAATCCAAGGTATATCTACTTTACCTAAAGCTCGCAGTAATTCGGCTAACTTTGGTTTTCCATAAATATCTAAACCGTAAT
>JACCEC012144737.1_pt1 | contig 16623 bp, 18 predicted proteins | sample 7450121 | NCBI WGS metagenome assembly JACCEC01 (sample SAMN15323455, study PRJNA562643) | freshwater metagenome | isolation source: river surface water | place: USA:Blue River Watershed | collected 2017-08-18 | reverse complement strand
GGTGTTCGAGCAAAGTGAATCATCGTCAGCGCTGGTGGTACTTCTTCAGTTCCAGCTTCGCGATACTGCGGTTGTGCACTTCATCCGGGCCGTCAGCCAAGCGTAGCGTGCGCTGCTCGGCGTACATCTTCGCCAGGCCAGGCTCGGTGGTAACCCCAGCGCCGCCATACGCCTGAATGGCCAGGTCGATGATGCGCGTGGAAAGGTTCGGGCCCACCACCTTGATCATGGCGATTTCGGCTTGCGCCGCCTTGTTGCCACCGCGGTCCATGGCATCTGCCGCCTTCAGGCACAACAACCGCGCCATCTCGATGCCCGTGCGTGCTTCGGCAATGCGCTCTTCCCACAGCGAGTGTTCGGCAATCCGCTTGCCGAACGCCGTGCGCGAAAGCAAGCGCCGCACCATTTTTTCCAGCGCCACTTCCGCAGCACCAATGCTGCGCATGCAGTGGTGAATGCGGCCAGGCCCCAAGCGGCCCTGCGCAATCTCGAAGCCGCGGCCTTCGCCCAGCAACATGTTGCCGGTCGGCACGCGCACGTTCTCCAGCAGCACTTCCATGTGGCCATGCGGCGCGTCGTCGTAGCCGAACACGCTCAGGGGACGCAGCACCGTGATGCCCGGCGTGTTGGCCGGCACCACGATCATCGACTGCTGCGAGTGGCGCGGGGCCTCGGGGTCGGTTTTACCCATCACGATGTAGACCGCGCAGCGCGGGTCGCCGGCGCCCGAGGACCACCACTTGCGGCCGTTGAGCACATACTCATTGCCCTCGCGGCGGATCTCGCATTCGATGTTGGTCGCGTCCGACGAGGCGACATCCGGTTCGGTCATCAGGAAGGCCGAGCGGATCTCGCCCTTGAGCAGAGGCTCCATCCAGCGGTCCTTGATCTCCTCGCTGGCGTAGCGCTCGAGCGTTTCCATGTTGCCGGTGTCGGGCGCCGAGCAGTTGAAGATCTCGGCGGCAAAGGGCACGCGGCCCATGATCTCGCACAGCGGCGCGTACTCGAGGTTGGTCAAACCCTGGGGCGCGCGTTTGGACTTGGGCAGGAACAGGTTCCACAGGCCCGCCTGGCGTGCCAGCGGCTTGAGTTCTTCGACGATCTTGGTGGGCACCCAGGCGTTGCCCTTGGCGCGGTTTTCGGCGATCTCGTCGAAAAAGCGCTGCTCATTGGGGTAGATGTGTTGGTCCATGAAGGCCAGCAAGCGCGCCTGCATCTCCTTGACCTTGGGGCTGTAGTCGAAATCCATGGTCTTCTCTCCTGTGGTGGGTATGGGGTCAGTGTTTCTGGGCAAACTGCCAGGCCAGCTCGGCCATCGGCCGCGCGCCGGCGCCCGAGGTGCGGGCCTGCTCGCTGGACGCGGTGCCGTCTTCCACGCGCTTGGCGATGCCCTGCAGGATGGCGGCGATGCGGAACATGTTGTAGGCCAGGTAGAAGTTCCAGTCCTGGGCCAGCGCCTCGGGCGTGGTGAAGCCGGTGCGCTCGCAGTAGCGGCGGATGTAGTCTTGCTCGGACGGGATACCGAGCGCGGCCAGATCCAGCCCGCCGATGCCGCGGAAGGTGCCGGGCGTGATGTGCCAGGCCATGCAGTGGTAGCTGAAGTCGGCCAGCGGGTGGCCCAGGGTCGACAGCTCCCAGTCCAGCACGGCCAGCACGCGCGGCTCGCTGGCATGGAACATCAGGTTGTCCAGTCGGTAATCGCCGTGCACGATGCTCACCAGCGATTCGTCTTTGGCGCTGACGGGAATGTGTTGGGGCAGCCAGTCCATCAGCCGGTCCATCTCGGCAATCGGCTGGGTGATGGAGGCCACGTACTGCTTGCTCCAGCGCCCAATCTGGCGCTCGATGTAATTGCCCGGCTTGCCGTAGCCGGCCAGGCCGCGCTCGGCGAAGTCGACCTTGTGCAGCGCCGCCATCACGCGGTTCATCTCGTCGTAGATCTCGCCGCGCTGCACCGGCGTCATGCCCGGCAGGGACTGGTCCCAGAGCACGCGGCCCTGCACGAACTCCATCACATAGAAGGCACGGCCGATCACCGATTCGTCATCGCACAGCACATGCATCTGCGCGACCGGCACACCGGTGCCGTGCAGACCGCGCATGACCGCGAACTCGCGCTCGATGGCATGCGCCGAGGGCAGCAGCTTGGCCACCGGGCCGGGCTTGGCCCGCATCACATACTGCTGCGTGGGCGTGATCAGCTTGTAGGTCGGGTTCGACTGCCCGCCCTTGAACATCTCCACGCTCAAGGGGCCGGCAAAGCCCGGCAGGTGGGCGCTGAGCCAGGCCTGGAGCGCCGGCACGTCAAAGGCGTGGGCGCCCGACACCGGACGGGTCCCCACGAAATGTTCAAAACCACTCATGGGCACCTCGGGTGGCGGGGGCGGGCCCCGCGTCAAAAAAACTCAGTGATCGGCGTTGACGATGGCCAGCAGCCCGTCGCGGTCGAGCACCACCAGACCACCCGGCTCGATGCGGATGACCTGCTCGCGCTCCATTTGCTTGAGTTCCTGGTTCACGCGCTGGCGCGAGGCGCCCAAGAGCTGCGCCAGCTCTTCCTGCGCCAGCTGCAGGCTGATGCGGATCGCTTTGGCATCCGACAGGCTGGGCGTGCCGTAGCTGCGCACCAGGTGGTTGAGCTGCTTGGCCAGGCGCGCGCGCAAGGGCAGGGTGTTGAGGTCTTCCACCAGGCCGTAGAGCTGGCGGATGCGGCGCGACTGCAGGCGCAGCAGCGCTTCGTAGAACTCCGAATGCTGCGACAGGATCTTGCGGAAGTCGGCACGCGCCACGTTCAGGATGGTCGTGTCGCCATGCGCGTAGCAGTCGTGCGTGCGCCGCTCGCCGTCGAAGATCGACACATCGCCAAACCAGATGCCGGGCTCGACATAGGTCAGCGTGATTTGCTTGCCCGAGACCGAGGTCGAGCTCACCCGCACCGCGCCCTTGGCGCAGGCGATCCACACCTCGGGCGGATCGCCGCGTGCGGCGATCATGTCGCCGTCCCGGTAGCGTTTGACGTAGGCGCATCGAAGGATGTCGTGCCGAAGCGAAGGTGAAAGGGAAGAAAACCAGCGACCGTTGTTGATCGCCTCTCGTTCTTCCATTGTCAGAATGGGTTCATCCATGGTCTGTCCTGTCAGTGACTGGTGGGGCCGTTTTTGTCGCGGGCGGGACCGCCCGCGCGCTTTGTCAGCCGGCTGTTGGCTTGGGCGGGCTCAGAGGTATCGGGGCGTCTGCTTGGCCAGGAAGGCTTCGATGCCGATGCCGGCGTTGGCGTGGTGCAGGTTCTTCACGAAGTGCTCGCGTTCGCGCGCCAGCTGCGCCGTGAGGGGGCTGCCATCGGCTTCCAGCAGCAATTCCTTGATGCTGGCCAGCGCGTTGGGCGCGCGCGCGTTGAGCTGGGTGGTCCAGGCCAGGGCCTGCTGCAGGGCCTGGCCCGGCTCGGCCAGGCGGTTCACGATGCCCATCTGGTGCAGGCGCTCGGCGCCGATGCGCTCGCCGCACATCAAGAGCTCGGTGGCGAGCTGGCGCGGCAGCAGGCGCGACAGGCTCCAGCTGCCGCCACCGTCGGGCGACAGGGCAATCGAGCTGTAGGCCATGACGAACACGCTGTTGTGCGCGGCGACGATCAGGTCGCACGCGAGCGCCAGCGAAAAGCCGGCGCCGGCGGCCGGGCCCTCCACGGCGGCGACCACCGGTTTGGGGAAGGTGCGGATCGCCTCGATCCAGCTGTGCAGGCCTTCGATGCTTTGGGCTTGCACCTCGGGCGGCTGCTGGCGGTTGTTTTGCAGGCGCTGCAGGTTGCCGCCGGCGCTGAAGACGCTGCCTTCGCCGGTGATGACCACCGAGCGGATGTCGGGGTTGGACTCGGCCACGTTCAGGGCCTCGACGCCGGCGGCGTACATCTCCGGGCCGAGCGCGTTGCGGTGCTCGGGGTTGGAGAGGGTCAGGACCAGGGTCTGGCCTTCGCTGGTGCTGCGCAGTTGGGCGCTCATGGCATTTCCTTTCGGTGCGGTGGACAGGGCCGAAGCGCGGTCCGGCCCGACATCATGCTTCCTCGTGCAGCAGCGACAGGCCGATGGCCCCGCGGCGGCGCAGCCAGGGGCTGGGGCGGTAACGCGGGTCGCCGTAGACGGTCTGCATGTTGAACAGCACTTCGAGGATGCTGTCGGGGCCGAAGCGGTTGCCCATGGCCAGCGGGCCCAGGGGGTAGGCCAGGCCCAGGGTGACGGCGGTTTCCAGGTCTTGCGGCGTGCACACGCGTTGCTGGCACATGTCGCTGGCGATGTTGACGATGGTGGCCACCACGCGCTGCGTGACAAAGCCGCCGCTGTCGCGGATCACCGAGACCGGCTTGCCATCGCGCGCGAACAGGGCGTGCGCGGCCTCGCGCATGTCCTGGCGGGTGGCCGGGTTGGTGGCGAGCACGCGGCGCTTGGTGGCCGCGTCGGGAACCAGCAGGTCGATGCCCACGGTGCGCGCCGGATCGTAGCGCTCGACCACGGCCACCGTGGTCACGTCAAAGCCCAGCGGGGCGACCAGGGTCAGCGCCTCGGGCGAGGGCGACTGGCCGGTCTCGATCTTGGCGCCCAGGTCCTTGAGCAGCTGCAGCAGCTCGGCGCGGCGTGCGGCGCGCGGCGAGACCCAGACGGGCGGCATGTTTTCCACCACGGGCACGGGTGGCTCGGCAGGCACCTGCTGCACGCCGCCCTCGTATTTGTAGAAACCTTCGCCGACCTTCTTGCCGACCACGCCGCCGGCCAGGCGCTGCGCGGTGATGACGTTGGGGCGGTAGCGCGGCTCGTCGTAGTACTGGCGGTAGATGGCCTCGATCACATGGTGCGAGACGTCCAGGGCCGTGAGGTCAAAGAGCTCGAAGGGGCCGAGCTTGAAGCCGACCTGGTCACGCAGGATGCGGTCGATGGTGGCGAAATCGGCGATGCCCTCGCTGACGATGCGCAGCGCTTCGGTGCTGTAGCCGCGGCCCGCGTGGTTGACGATGAAGCCGGGGGTGTCCTGTGCCTGCACCGGGGTGTGGCCCATCTGGCGCGCGAACTCGGTCAGGCGCTGGCAGGTGGCGGCATCGGTCTTGAGGCCGGCGATGACCTCGACCACCTTCATCAGCGGCACCGGGTTGAAGAAGTGGTAGCCGGCAAAACGCCCGGGCTGCTGCATGCCGGCGGCAATGGCGGTCACCGACAGCGAGGAGGTGTTGGTCACGAGCACCGCGTCGGGCGCGACGGTTTTTTCGAGCTCGGCGAACACCGCCTTCTTGATGTCGATTTTTTCGACGATGGCTTCCACCACCAGTTCGCAGGCGGCCAGGTCTTGCAGGCTGGCCGCTTCGTGCAGGCGGGCCTTGTGGCCGGCCACGGCTTCGGCGCTGAGCTTGCCTTTGTCCAGCAGCTTGTCCCACTGCTGGTGCAGGGCCTCGCGGGCTTTGCCGGAGGCGCCCGCCTGGGTGTCGTAGAGCCAGACCTGGCTGCCGGCCTGGGCGGCGATCTGCGCGATGCCGCGCCCCATGGCGCCGGCGCCGATGATGGCGACTTTGGAGAATGCGAGGGTCATGCGTTTGTCTCTGGGGATCGCGCACGGCCGGGCCTGTGCGCTGTTGCTTTTCAGAAAGCTGACCATTATGAGGCTATTGCGCGGCGATCCCGCCCGCGATCAGACCGTTTGCGGCACGGGCCGACGCTGGGCGCGCCGCGCGACCCACAGGCTCAGGCCCAGGGACAGCAACACCACCGCACAGCCGGCCGCCGGCAACACCTGCATGCCGCCGTGCAGCAGCAGCCAGCCGCCACCGGCCGCGCCCAGGGCCTGGCCCGCGTACATGGCCGAGGTGTTGAGCGCAATCGACGCCGGCGCCAGCACCGGTGCCAGGTTCACCAGGCGGGCCTGTTGCGCCGAATTCGAGGCGAACACGCCCAGCCCCCAGGGCAGGATGGCCAGCACCAGGGCGCCATAGCTGTGTGTCCAGCCCACCGCGCCCAGGCCCAGCGCGATGCAAGCGAGCGCGATCGCCATGGCGCGCGGCGGGCCCAGCTGGTCGATCCAGCGCGACACCAGCGCATTGCCGACGAAGCCGCACAGCCCATAAGCGAAAAACAGCAGGCTCAGCTGCGTGGTGTTGGTCGCGTAGCGCTCGGCCATGAAGGGCGCCAGGTAGCTGAACAGCGTGAACTGGCCAGCGGCCGAGAGCACGGTGATGGCCAGCGTCAGCATCAGCGTGGACGACATCAGGGTCCGCCGCCAGGCCGACAGGGACAGCGGCTCGGGCACGATGCCGCGCGGCATGCGGGCGGCCAGCCACAGGGCCGAGGCCAGCGACATCAGGGCCATCAGCCCCATGGTCCAGCGCCAGCCCAGCGTGCCGCCGATCCAGGCGCCCACCGGGTTGCCCAGCACCGAGGCGACCGACCAGCCGAGGAAGACGAAGGTGATGGCGCGCCCGCGCTGGGGCGCCGGCACCAGGGCCCCGATGCAGGCCGCCGCCTGGGGCGTGAAGACGGCCGCCGAGATCAGGCCAACGACGCGCCACCACAGCAGCTGCTCGAAGTTGGCGGCCACGGTGGCCAGCGCGTGGAAAAGCGCATACCACAGCAGGCTGCCGATCAGCAGGCGCCGGCGGTCCCAGCGCGAGACCACGGCGGCCAGCAGCGGGGCGCCCAGGCACACGGCGGCGGCGCCATAGCCGATCAGGTGGCCGGCGGTGCTGACCGAGACCGCGAAGTCGTCGCGGATGTCGTTGAGCAGACCGGCGACCACCATCACGCCCATGCCGATCACGACGTTGCCGAACATCATCGGCCACAGCACGGCAGGCAGACGCTGGGAACGGGGCACGGGTTTTATCGGCGCACCTGCAAGGCGCCCGGATTGACGATGTTGGTCGGCGTGCCCTTGATGAAATTGACCACGTTGTCAAAGGCCGCGCCGAAGTAGAGCTCGTAACTCTCTTTTTCGACGTAGCCGATGTGCGGCGTGCAGATGCAATTTTCCAGGCGCAGCAGGGCCGAGCCCTGCAAGATGGGTTCGGACTCGAACACATCGACCGCGGCCATGCCGGGGCGGCCGCGGTTGAGGGCGCTGATCAGCGCGTTGGCCTCGATCAGCTCGGCGCGCGCGGTGTTGACGAACAGCGCCGTGGGTTTCATGCGCGACAGGTCTTCGGTGCTCACGATCTCGCGCGTGGCCTCGTTCAGGCGCAGGTGCAGGGTGAGCACGTCCGAGCTCTCGAAAAACGCCTCGCGGCTGGCGCCGGCGGCGTGGCCGTCCTGCACGGCGCGGCTGCGCGAGGCCTCGCTGCCCCAGATTTGCACCTGCATGCCGAAAGCGCGGCCGTAGCCCGCGACCAGCTGGCCGATCTTGCCGTAGCCCCAGACGCCCAGCGTCTTGCCGCGCAGCGTGGTGCCCAGGCCGAAATTGGTGGGCATGGACGCGGCCTTGAGGCCGGCCTGCTGCCAGGCCCCGTGCTTGAGGTTGCCGATGTACTGGGGCAAGCGCCGCGTGGCCGCCATGATCAGGGCCCAGGTCAGCTCGGCCGGCGCCACCGGCGAAGACACGCCTTCGGCCACGGCCACACCGCGCTCGGTGCAGGCCGCCAGATCGATGTGGGGGCCCACGCGCCCGGTCTGGGCGATCAGTTTGAGGCGAGGCAGCTTTTCGATGAGCGCACGGTTGAGCGCGGTGCGGTCGCGGTTGAGGACGATGATGTCGGCGTCCTTGAGGCGCACCGAGAGCTGGGCCAGACCTTTGACGGTGTTGGTGTAGACCTTGGCAGGAAAGGCCTCCAGTTTGGCGGCGCAGTCGAGTTTGCGCACCGCGTCCTGGTAGTCGTCAAGGATCACAATGTTCATCCCTCCATTGTGCCTTGGCGGCTCGCCCCCTCATGTGCGCCTGGCGGCGCCTGCCGCACCGCAGGCACCGGGCCGGCTTCAGTGGCCTGGCCGCGCGGCTTGCTGTGCGGCCTCGCGCGCGGCCAGGCGCTCGAGTTCGGCGCAGACGTCGGCCATGCGGCCCGAGATCACGAGGCGGCCGGCATCACCCGCCAGGGGCTGCGATGCGCACACGCGCAGCACACGCGAACCCTCGGCGCGCGTCGTGCCGAAGGCGGTGACCGGGCGTGCCGCCACAGGCCAGGCGCGGCTGGGGCGCGCCATGCGCCAGACCCGTGGGGGCTGGGCCGGTGCGCGCACGGTGGGCGCCGGGTTCAGGCGCTGTTGCAGCGCGGACAGACCCTGGAACAGGCTGGAGAAGGTGAGCAGTGCGATTCCCATGTGAAACCTTTCAAGATGCAGAGGTTGGACACAGGCAGGATTGAGGCAAAAGCCGCTGCGCGCCAGGGTCTGACCGGGACAAACGCCCGACAAACGCCCGCCACCTGGCGCGCGCGGCGGGGCTTACATGAGCAGGCCGTTGCGGATGAGGCCGACGGCCAGGCCTTCGATGTCGAAGGGGTCTTCGGGGTGGACCACGATGGTCTGGTAATCGGGGTTTTCGGGCAGCAGCTCGATGTGGTCGGGCGTCTGGCGCAGGCGCTTGACGGTGACCTCTTCGCCCAGGCGGGCGACCACGATCTGGCCGTTGCGCACATTCTTCGTGGCTTTGACGGCCAGCAGGTCGCCGTCCATGATGCCGGCGTCGCGCATGGACATCCCGCGCACGCGCAGCAGGTAGTCGGGCGTTTCGCTGAACAAGGTGCTCTCCAGGTGGTAGGTCCGGTCCACATGTTCCTGGGCGAGAATGGGGGAACCGGCGGCGACGCGGCCGATCAGGGGCAGGCTGAGCTGGCCCAGGCCGGGCAGGGCGAGGCTGAAGGGGTCGCCTTCGTGGCGGGCGGCGCTGCGGCCCGCGCCCTTGAGGCGGATGCCGCGCGAGGTGCCACTGACCAACTCGATCACGCCCTTGCGCGCCAGGGCCTTGAGGTGCTCCTCGGCGGCGTTGGCCGACTTGAAGCCGAGCATGCTGGAGATCTCGGCCCGGGTCGGCGGGGCGCCGGTATTGGCGATGGTGTGGCGGATCAGGTCCAGAATCTCTTGCTGGCGGGCGGTGAGTTTGGGGCTGTCGATCATGGCGGGCTCCTGTATCGAGGGCTGGAGAAATCTGTTTTTTCATCCAGTAACTGTATTTTTGACCAGTTTTGAGGATCGCGCAAGTGGTGGATGCAAAAAAAGTGGGGGAATGGGTGGTTTTGGGCACCGGCGGCACCATCGCCGGCACCGCCGCCACGGCCGAAGACCACACCGGCTACACGGCCGCACAGCTGGGTGTGCAGACCCTGCTCGAGCGTGTGCCGGGCCTGCGCAATGCCCTGGCGGGCGACACGCTGCGCAGCGAGCAGGTGGCCCAGCTCAACAGCAAGGACATGGACCACGGCGTCTGGCAGCTGCTGGCGCTGCGCTGCGCGCACTGGCTGGCGCAGCCCGAGGTGCGCGGCGTGCTGGTCACGCACGGCACCGACACGCTGGAGGAAAGCGCCTGGTTTTTGCAGTCGGTGCTCGCCCCCGCCAAGCCCTTGGTCATGACCTGCGCCATGCGTCCGGCCACCGCGGTGCAGGCCGATGGCCCGCAAAACCTGCTCGACGCGCTGGCGACGGCGCGCGATGCCGCAGGCCGCGGCGTGCTGGTGGTCTGTGGTGGCCGCGTGCACAGCGCGGCGCGGGTCCAGAAAGTTCACCCTTACCGGCTCGACGCCTTCGACTCGGGCGATGCGGGCCCGGCCGGCTGGGTCGAGCAGGGCCAGGTGCGCTGGGCGCAGGCGCTGCCGCCGGCGCAGGCCGCCCATCCGCAGGCGGCCCAGGTGCTGGCGCGGCCCGCGCAGGACTGGCCCTGGGTGGTGGTGCTGTCCAGCCACGCGGGCGTCTCGGGTCGGCAGGTGCAGGCGCTGGTGGCCGCAGGGGTGCGCGGCATCGTGCTGGCGGGCTCGGGCAATGGCTCGGTGCACGCGGACCTCTTGCAGGCCCTGGCGCAGGCCCAGGCGCAAGGCGTGGCGGTGCGCCTGGTCAGCCGCTGCGCGCAGGGGCAGGTTGTTGGCGAGGCGGCGGTCCTGCCTTTGGCGCCGCGCGGGCTCAATGCCTACAAGGCCCGCATCGATCTCCTGCTCGGTCTGCTGTCTGCGGGGGTCTCAAACCCATGAAACACTTTCTCAAGGTGTATCCCAAAACCATGTCGGTGGAGAGGGCGGAGGACACCCTGATGGTCAAGCTGCGCTACGCCATCGAGCAATACGGGCTGCTGACGGGACCGTTTGATGTGCTGGTGCAGTGCCGGCCGGACATTCTGGCCGCAGGGGTCGACCCCTGGAAAATCATCTCCAACACCAAGCCGCTCTACAACAGCGTGTTCAAGCATTTCTTCAGCACCATGGAGGCGTATTTGCGCCTGCATGTCGGCATTGAGCCGATCGAAGAGGTCCGCTCGGGCCGGCGCCAGCACTTCGAGATGTATTTCCCCGACATCCATTACGACCTGGATGAGGGTTGCTTCGAAATCACTCCCACCTGAAAGACATCGCCCTTCAAGCCCGTGGCGAAGCCCGGGCACCAGCAAAAAGCCCCGCATCGCGGGGCTGGTGTCAGGGGGGCTGGGCGGCCTTCAGCTGGCCAGGGCCTGCAAGGCGCGTGCGGTGATTTCTTCCACGCTGCCGGTGCCTTGAATGGCGCGGTACTTGGGTGCAGCCGCCGGGTCTTGCTTGGCCCAACCCGAGTAGTAGTCGACCAGCGGACGCGTCTGGCTGCTGTAGACATCCAGGCGCTTCTTGACGGTGTCTTCCTTGTCGTCGTCGCGCTGCACCAGCGGCTCGCCGGTCACATCGTCTTTGCCCTCGACCTTGGGCGGGTTGAACTTGACGTGGTAGGTGCGGCCCGAGGCGGGGTGCGAGCGGCGGCCGCTCATGCGCTCGATGATGGCGTCAAAGGGCACATCGATTTCGAGCACGTAGTCGAGCTTGACGCCAGCGGCCTTCATGGCCTCGGCCTGGGGGATGGTGCGGGGGAAGCCGTCGAACAGGAAACCCTTGGCGCAGTCGCTCTGGGCGATGCGGTCCTTGACCAGGTTGATGATCAGGTCGTCGCTGACCAGGCCGCCGGCGTCCATGACCTTCTTGGCCTCGAGACCGAGCGGGGTGCCGGCCTTGACGGCGGCGCGCAGCATGTCACCTGTGGAGATTTGCGGGATGCCGTACTTCTGGCAGATGAAGTTGGCCTGGGTGCCTTTGCCGGCGCCGGGCGCACCCAACAGGATCAGTCTCATGGTTCTTCCTTGTCATTTGTGGAGGCTGTGGCCCGGGCAGGGCCCGTGCGATCGTTTGAGAATAGCACGGGCATGCCCCCGGCTGGCTTACGTCGCCGAGGCCGAAAGCAGTCGGCGCACGCGCGCCAGATCTTCGGGCGTGTCCACGCCGGGGCCGGGCGCGGCATCGCTCACGTGCACCGCGATGCGGTGGCCATGCCAGAGCGCGCGCAGCTGTTCGAGCGACTCGAGCGTTTCGATCGGCGCGGGCGGCAGTTGTGGAAACTGACGCAGAAAGCCCGCGCGGTAGCTGTAGATGCCGATGTGGCGCAGCGGCGCAGGCGAGGGCAGCGCCTGGAAAGCGCCGCCTTGCTGGCCGTCGCGCCACCAGGCGATCGGCGCGCGGCTGAAGTACAGCGCGAGTTGGCGCGCGTCCATCACCACTTTCACCACATTGGGGTTGGTGTAGTCGGCCAGCTCGTGGATGGGGTGCGCGGCCGTGCCCATGCTGGCCTCGGGGCGCTCGGCCAGCACGCGCGCGACCGCGCCGATCAGTTCCGGCGGGATCAGCGGCTCGTCGCCCTGCACATTGACCACCAGCGCCTCGTCGGGCAAGCCGAGCAGCGTGCAGGCCTCGGCCAGGCGGTCGCTGCCGCTGGCGTGGTCGACGCGCGTGAGCAGCACCTCCACGCCATGCGCCTGGCAGGCCTGCACGATGCGTGCGTCGTCGGCGGCCACCACCACGCGGCCCGCGCCCGAGAGGGCCGCACGCTGCGCCACACGCACCACCATGGGCAGGCCGGCGAGGTCGGCCAGGGGTTTGTCGGGCAGGCGGCTGGACGCCATGCGCGCCGGGATGATGACGGTGCAGTCCATGCGGCTCAGACCTGCGGCGGCTTGGGCAGGCGCTCTAGCTCTTCGTCGCTCAGGGTGCGGGCTTCGTTTTCGAGCAGGATGGGGATGCCGTTGCGCACCGGGTAGGCCAGGCGCGCGCTGCGCGAGAGCAGTTCCTGGCGCTCGCGGTCAAAGCTCAGCGGGCCCTTGGTCACGGGGCAGACCAGCAGTTCAAGCAGTTTGGTGTCCATCGGCCGATGATAGCGGGCCGACCCGCGGGCTCAGGCGCACAGGCCACGCTGGCGCAGCCAGGCCTCGAGCGCCTGCCAAAAGGCCGGCTCAGGCGTGAGCTGCAGCGGCACGGCCCAGGCGTCCGGCTGGTGCGCCCAGAGCTTGGCGGCGTCTTTTTCGGTGCACAGCAGCGCTCGGCCCGAGCGCGTGGGCTGCCAGGCGGCGAAATCGTCGTGGTCGGGCAGCGGCCAGGTGTCCGCCAGCGTCAAACCCGCCCCGCGCAGCATCGCGAAAAACGCCTCGGGCCGCGCCAGGCCGGCCACCGCGTCCACCGGCGCGCCCTGGAAGGCGGCCAGCGGCCGGCGCTCGCCGTGGCCATTGAGGGCTTCAAGCGCCAGCTGGCGCCGGGCCGCAAAGGCGCCGGTGCGCGCCACGCCATCGGTGTAGAGCAGCAGGTCGACCGCGCGCGGCCAGGGCTCGCGCAAGGGACCGGCGGGCAGCAGCCAGCCGTTGCCGGCGCCGCGCTCGTCCATCACGCAGATTTCAAGATCGCGTTGCAAAGCCAGGTGCTGCAGGCCGTCGTCGCAGACCAGCACGCGCACCTCGGGGTGGGCGCGGCGCAGCGCCGCCGCCGCCTGCACGCGCGAGCGGCCGACCCAGACCGGCGCGCCGGTGCGCTGCCAGATCAGCAGCGGCTCGTCGCCGACCTCGGCCGGGGGGCTGCCGGCCTCGACCGCGCGGACCTCGGTGTCGCGGCGGCCATGGCCGCGCGAGACCACCCCCGCGGCGATGCCCAGCGCCTGCAGGTGCTGCACCAGGGCGATGGTGGTGGGGGTCTTGCCGGCGCCGCCCGCGACCACATTGCCGACCACGATGACGGGCAGGCCCGGGTGCTGGCGCTCGCGCCAGCCCTGGCGGTAGGCCAGGCGGCGCAGCGCGACCAACGCGCCATAAAGCCAGGACAGGGGCCGCAACAGCCAGGCCGCCAGGCCGCGGCGCTGCCAGACGCGGGGCAGCCAGGTGTGCAGGGAGGGCCCGGCCATGTCAGCGCGCAGCCGAGCGGGTGGCAAAAGTGATCTGGCTCAGGCCCTGCAGCCGCGCGGCTTCCATCACGCGCACCACCGCCTGGTGCGGGGCGCCGGCGTCGGCCCGGATGACGAGCCGGGTGCTGGGGCCTGCCAGCGGCGCCAGCGCACTGGCCAGGGCCTGCACCGAGCTGCCCGACACCGCGTCGCGGTTGACGCTGTATTCGCCAAACACCGAAACCGACACCACCACCTGCTGGGCCGGGCTGTGGGGCTGTACATCGGCCACCGCCAGCTGCAGAGGCACTTCGGTCAGGCGCGACCAGGTGGTGGTCAGCATGAGGAAGATGACCAGCACCAGCATCACGTCGATGAAGGCGATCAGCTGGATGTCGGGCTCGCTGCTGGGGGGACGGCGGCGAAAGTTCATGCGCTGGCTTTCAGCGGCGCACCTGGGCCAGGTGGCGTGCGAAGCGGTCGGCGGCCAGCTCCAGCGCCAGCAGGTGCTGGTCGGCGCGGGCACGCAGGTAGCGCCAAAACAGCAGGGCCGGGATGGCCACCACCAGGCCGTAGGCGGTGCTGTAGAGCGCGACCGAGATGCCGTGCGCCAGCTGCGCCGGCTGCTCGATGCCGCTGGCCTGCGCGCTGAACATCTCGATCATGCCGACCACGGTGCCCAGCAGCCCCATCAGCGGCGCCGCCGAGGCCAGGGTGCCCAGGGCGCTGAGGTGGCGCTCCAGGTGCTGGGCCGCGACGCGGCCTTGCATTTCCATCTGGGCGCGCAGTTCGGCGTCGCCAATCTGGGGGTCTTGTTGCCAGGCGCGCAGAGCGGCGCCCAGGATGGCGCCGACCACACCGGTGTTTTCGATCTCGCTGAGCGCCCTTTCGTTGGGCAGGCCGTGCGCGCTGGCCTGCAGCGCCTGGGGCAGGGCCTGGTGCGGCAGCACACGGGCGGTTCGCAGCACGATCAGTCGCTCGATGATCACGGCCAGCACCAGCACCGAGCACAGGATCAGGGGCCAGACGGGCCAGCCAGCGGCATGGAGGATGGAAAACACGGCAGGTTCTTTCGCAGCGCAAGGCAAAATCTGCGGGCATTATGGCCGATGCCCCCGTTCACGGCCCCGGCCCGCGCCCACTGTGGATAACTTTGTGAAGAAAGGCGGTGCGTGCCCGTGGCGGGCGGCGCTGCAATGGCCGCACCCGCGGGGCCCCGCGGCAGATGTGCGGGAAAAAGCATTGCAAATCATGGGCTTAGGCCCCCTTGGCCGGCCCCATGCCGGCGTCCAATCACCTCTAGGGGGCGCGGGCGCCAGCTGTGGAATACTTTCGTGCAACAAACGATGAATATGTCTTTTGAGCCTCTTTTTGACGACAAATCCGCGCCCGCGCCGGCCCCTGCGCAGGGCGCGGTGTGGGCGGTTTCCGCCTTGTGCCGTGCGGTGGGCGAGGCGCTGGACGGTCGCTTCAACCCGGTGAGCGTGCGCGGTGAGCTTTCGGGTTTTTCGCGCGCGGCCAGCGGCCACTGCTACTTCAGCCTCAAGGACGAGGGCGGCCAGATCCGCTGCGCCATGTTCCGCCGCGCCGCCGGCCAGCTCGACTTCGCGCCGCGCGACGGCGAGCTGGTCGAGGTGCGCGGGCGGCTGGGCGTCTACGAGGCGCGTGGCGACCTGCAGCTGGTCGTCGAAGGCATGACGCGGGCCGGGCAGGGCGCGCTGTTTGAGCAGTTCCTGCGCCTCAAGGCCCAGCTCGAGGCCATGGGCCTGTTTGACGCGGCGCGCAAGCGCCCCTTGCCCGCGCAGCCGCGTGCGATTGGCGTGGTCACCTCGCCGGGCGCGGCCGCCTGGCACGACGTCATGACCGCGCTGCAGCGGCGCGTGCCGCACATTCCGGTGCGCATGGCACCGGCCCTGGTGCAGGGCGCGGGCGCCGCGGCCACGCTGGCGCAGGCGCTGCAAAACCTCTACGCCTGGACGGCCGAGGACCACCCCAGCGAACCGCCGATCGACGTGATCCTGCTGGTGCGCGGCGGCGGCTCGATCGACGACCTGTGGGCCTTCAACGACCCGCAACTCGCGCAGGTGATCGCGCAAAGCCCGGTGCCCGTCATCAGCGGTGTTGGCCACGAGACCGACTTCACCATCGCCGACTTTGTGGCCGATGTGCGCGCGCCCACGCCGACCGCCGCCGCCGAGATGGCGGCCACGGCCCGTGACGAGTTGCTGCAGGGCGCGCAGGCGCTCGCGCACCGCCTCGGGCAGGCCCTGCAGCGCCAGCTCGACCGCCAGGCCCAGCGCCTGGACGCGGTGGCCACCCGCCTGGGCCGCCCGCAGGCGCTGCTGGTACGCCAGGCCCAAACCCTGGACCGCCTCGCGCACCGCCTGGCCACCGCACCCGCCGGCCAGCTCGGCGAGGGCCACCACCGCCTGGCGCGGTGGGGCGACCGCCTGCAACACGGTCTGCAGCGCCAGGCCCAGCAACACCGCCAGCGCAGCGAGCAGCTGGCGCTGCGCCTGGCGGCGGTCGATCCGCAGCGGGTGCTCGAGCGCGGCTACGCCTGGCTCAGCGACGAGTCGGGTCAGGCCCTGACGCGCGCGGCGGCTTTTGCGTCCGGACAGAAGGTCCAGGCGACGCTGGCCGACGGCACGGTGCCCTTGCAGGTGCGCTGAGGCTTTGTTTTTTCGATGCGCGAAAAGGCCACACGGCCAAGTGGTCTCCAAAACACGCCGATTGCGCGAGCCGCCTACAATGCCGCTTTCTTTGCAACACCCCTGAAACAAGAGGACACCATGGAACACACCCTGCCCGCACTGCCTTATGGTCTGGACGATCTGGCCCCCCACTACAGCCGCGAAACCCTGGAGTACCACCATGGCAAGCACCACAACGCCTACGTGGTGAACCTCAACAACCTGCAAAAAGGCACCGAATTCGAAAACATGGACCTCGAGTCCATCGTCAAGAAGTCCAGCGGTGGCATCTACAACAACGCCGCCCAGATCTGGAACCACACCTTCTTCTGGAACTGCATGAAGCCCAATGGCGGCGGTGAGCCCACCGGCGCCCTGGCCGCGGCCATCAACGCCAAGTGGGGCAGCTACGCCGCCTTCAAAGAAGCCTTCGTCAAGAGCGCCGTGGGCAACTTCGGCTCCGGCTGGACCTGGCTGGTCAAGAAAGCCGACGGTAGCGTCGACATCGTCAACATGGGCGCCGCCGGCACCCCCCTGACCACCGCCGACAAAGCCCTGCTGACGGTGGACGTGTGGGAACACGCCTACTACATCGACTACCGCAACCTGCG
>JACCEC011885338.1_pt1 | contig 16626 bp, 19 predicted proteins | sample 7450121 | NCBI WGS metagenome assembly JACCEC01 (sample SAMN15323455, study PRJNA562643) | freshwater metagenome | isolation source: river surface water | place: USA:Blue River Watershed | collected 2017-08-18 | reverse complement strand
ATTATACAACAATAGATAATTTAAAAGAAACAATTGATAAACATGGTATTGCTATAATTCCTAGTTTATTAAATGACAATGAATGTGAGCAAATGATTAATGGTATGTGGGAATATTTGGAACATATTACTCAAAATTGGACTAATCCAATTAAAAGAAATAATAGTAATACATATAAGAATATTTATTATTTATTTCATAAAAATAATATTATTAAAATGATTATTAAATATTGGTATATTGGACATTGTCAAATGGCATGGAATCTTCGTCAAAATCCAAAAATTGTTAATATATTTGCACACTTTTATAATGTTAAACCAGATGATTTATTAGTTAGTTTTGATGCATCGTCTTTTCATATGCCTCCAGAAATAACTGGTAAAGATTATTGGTCTGACCAACATAGATGGTATCATACAGATCAAACTTATTTAAAAAATGATTTTAGTCTTTTACAAAGTTGGATAACTGCATATGATGTTAATGATGGCGATGCAACATTAGCATTTTTAGAAAATTCACATAAATATCATAAAGAATTTGCTGATTTTTATGATATTACAAATAAAAATGATTGGTATAGTTTAAATAATGATGAACTAAATTTTTATTATAATAAAGGTTGTATAGAAAAATTAATTACATGTCCTAAAGGTTCTTTAGTTTTATGGGATAGTCGATTAATACATTGTGGTTTAGAACCAAATAAAAATAGAATTAATCCAAATTTTAGATGTATTACCTATTTATGTTATTTACCTAGAATTAATGCTACTGACCAACAAATTATTGAAAAACAGAATGTTTTTACCAATTTATTAACAACCACACATAATCCATATAATAATTATACAATTCCTAATTCGCCATATATTGATGTTGATGTTAATGACTTAATTACTCCAATTAATAAACCAAACCTTACAGAGTTGGGTTATAAATTAGCTGGATTTTAATTATCTAATTTATATTTACCATCAGAAAAAGATAATGATGGTATTGATATAATTCGTCCTTTTTTCTCATCATATGTTATTTTAAATTTATTTACATTTTTTACAGTTTCTATTAATTCATCTTGTAATTTTTCTTTTTCTTTTTGTTGACAATCTAATGTTTTAATAAATTCTTTAATTTTTATAATTTTATGTATTTTATTCAATTTATTCCATGGTTTTAAAAATAAATAATCTGTACTTTCTGATAATAAATCTGTTTCAGTTATTATATCATTATTCTTTGTTTCACTATTTACATTTACTACAGATAACTCATTTATTTTACTATTTAACTTATCTAAATTTATTGTTAATTTATTACATCCTGTTTTTAAATTATTTAAATATTTTAAATATAGGGTTTCTCTTATGTTTTCTATTTGATATTCCATTAATATATAATAAAATATATCTTTAAATATAAAAATATTGTCTTTAATAATATATATGTTAACAGATATAATTGATTTTTTACAATCAGCTAAAAGATGTGTTGATACTATTATAAAAGAATTAGAAGAATTAAAAGATTTAAAAGAACATAAAATGAAAAAAATAAATTTATTTATTGAAATTATTCATGAACTAGGTACTAGTATTGTTAATTTAGAAAATGCTTATGAATATTCTATTCCATTAGAACATAAATTAAAATATTTAATTATCAAAGAACTTAAATTTGATCTTGAAGATTTCTCAGATTCTATTAAAGAATATAAAATTTGGTATCGTACTATTAAACATTTTACAGAACCTACTTTTACATGGTTATGTTGTAAACCAACACTAACATATGTTGTTGACCCTTCAGAATTAACACATATTATTCAATCAAATACTACAAATATTATCGATGCTAGTATTAAATTATCTAATATATTACCATCAACTATGAATAAAAGGTTAGATGATTCTTTTCATAAAATTATGGAAAAATTAATGATTGTTATTGAATTAGAAAAATATATTTTTGGTACTGCTATTAATATTAAACATCCTATTTTAAGACGTGCATGGATGAATTTAGGTCCTTCTGATAAACTTCAAAATGAAGTTGAACAATATAAACTAGAAGAATCTTTATTAGTAATGTTAAAAGAAGAAAATCATGGAATTATTGTTAATGAAAAAAAATGTAGAGATTTAATTAGTAATTTTTTAGAAGATTTGGAAAAAAAAGCTGGAAATAAACCTAATGGTAGAATTTCTATTGATGAATTAAATGAATGTATCATTAATGAGTCTAACACATATAATGTTTTAGCTTTATTAGATTTAAAAACTCAACCTGGTTGTAATTTAGATACTTTTGAGGATGAACCTTATTTACAACAAGTTAATATAACACCTGAAGATGTTTTACAGTTACTTGCTACATTTGTTTCTAAACATTTAACTAATAATTCTACAATTAAATCATCTAATATAACCCCTAATAATGAGGTTGATTTAGAAGTAACTATTGATGATACATCTTCTAGTATTTCTTTAGAAGATATTGATATTAAAACACCCTTTAAAAAAACACTTATGGAAAAATTAGTTACTAAAAAACCAGTTACTGAAAATATAATTACAGAAGAAAAAATTATGGAAAAATTAGTTACTGAAAATCAAGAATTAAATAATACATATAATGAAATTAAATTAATAGATAGTTTAATAATTGAACCAAATAATAGTTTAACAATTGAACCAAATAATAGTTTAACAATTGAACCAAATAATAGTTTAACAATTGAACCAAATAATAGTTTAACAATTGAACCAAATAATAGTTTAATAATTGAACCAAATATTATAGAAGAAAAACTTACACGATCACCTACTAGATCTTCACTTAAAACGAAAATAAGAAGATTTTCACAACAAAAACAATTATCTGAATATACTATATTAAGATTATTTAAATTTGATAATATTATTTTTGTTAATCAAACTGATAATTCTGGATTATTATGTTGTGATGGGTATGGTTCTAATTGGCCTTATAAATTGGCTTTTGAATATGACACACCAGAACTTCCCAACACTAAAACATTCGGAGGGTTAATTATGAAATGCGAATGTATTGATCAAGGATGGGGTGGAACTGGTCATGTTAATATTAGATATCAAGTTGGTACTAATAAAATAATACCAGCATTTTTTATTGATAGAAATAAAAATCCTTCTTCTATTTATACTTATTTAATAAAACCGGATGAACTTGATTCATATACACATATCAAAGTTTGGTTATGTTGTCCACCATGGAGTGGCTGGTCTGCTACATTAAAATCAACTACTATTGATATTAAATTAAATTCATAAAAAACTTTTAAAATAAAATTGATTTTTTTATTGTCTAGATTAAATACTAATATATATATGGATTTTGATCAAATTTTTGCATTACGTACATGTTACGAAGAACAATATGATGATGAAACAGATATTATTAAAGCTATTAAAATATTTATGATTAATAATGGTATGAATAATTCAGATGCAAACAAGTTATTACAAAATTTTTATGATACTTTTGGAATACCATTAAAATCTGAAGATTTAGAAGATGTAAACACACCTGAAGAAACACCACATGAATTATTAAGAGGGTTATTTAGAAATCAACTTAATAATATACCATTAACTAATTTAGAAGAAACTAGTGAACAAATATTCAATAATATTATTAGAAATATTTTAATCCAACCAAATAATATAAATCAACCAAATAATGAAAATAATAATGAAGGTGAAAATAATAATGATGTTGATGATAATAATGATGATGATGATAATAATGATGATAATGATATAAATGAAGATATTGTAAGAATAACTAATACATTACCATTACTATTTAATATGTTATATGTTACACCATTACCAGCTTTACAAGAAGATGTTATTTGTACATTAGATGATGAAGAAAAAAATAATTTAAAAAAGCATATTCTTGAAGAAAACATAGATATTTGTTGTAGTGTTTGTATGGATGAATTAGTAAAAGATAATGAAGTAATATGTTTACCATGTAATCATACTTTTCATTCATGTTGTATTGAACAATGGTTAAATAAATATAATTATATTTGTCCAATTTGTAAAAAAGAAGTTGGTAAACCTAAATATAATATTTAATATGTTGGTGATTGTAATAACGTTCCTAGTATTAATAATAATGTACCAAAAATAATTAACATTAATGAACATGTAAATATTCTACTATCAGATGCAATAATAAATGGAACCGGGTTTCTTTGGTTTTCTAACATGTCAATAATAATAAATATCATCTCTCTTATATTTATAATAATATTTTCAATTGTTTGTTGATGCGGTAAAGTTATTTTTTCTTTATGATATAAAAATTGAATATCATTATCTTTATTTTTATTTATAGTATTATCATTTTTTTCAAAATCATAATTAAACTGTTTTCGATTAAATGAATTAGTTTTTTGTAATTCCATAATTAAATTATATAATAAAAAAATTTGAAAAATATAATTAAAAATATATATCTCTATATATTAATGCTATATCCTACGTGTCCTACTTGTGGTTACTTCCTTGGTCAAAAAATATTAGAATATGAAACTAAAAGTAAAGAAATCTGTGATAATCCTAAATATTCAAAAGAGGAAAAAGAAAAATTAAAACAAAAATTGTTACAATCTATTCAATTAAGAAGATATTGTTGTAGAATGAGATTGATGAGTTATAAAGATATTGTTTATGAAATTATGCCTGTTGATGAAGATTTATAAAAAATTGATATTTCAACTTTTAAACTATTAATTATATTATAATGTCAGTTGTTATTAGTATAGATGGAAATATTGGTAGTGGTAAAACTACTATTGTTCAAAGACTAAAAGATGATTTTAAGAATGATAATAAAATTGTATTTTTAGATGAACCGGTTAATGAATGGATTAAAATTACAGATAATAATAAAAATATTATTGAAAAATTTTATGAAAACCCTGTTAAATACTCGTTTCCTTTCCAAATGATGGCATTAATTAGTAGATTTAAAATATTAAATGATGCAATTAATAATAATCCAAACAGTATTATTATTACTGAACGTAGTTTATTTACTGATAAACATATTTTTGCTAAAATGTTACATGATACAAATAAATTAAATAATTATGAATTTCAAATTTATAATAAATGGTTTTATGAATTTATTAAAAAACTTCCAGAACATAAATTTATATATTTATATACTAAACCTGATACATGTATTAATAGAATTAAAAAACGTAATAGAACTGGTGAAGATAAAATTGATGTTGAATATTTAACTAGTTGTAGTAATTATCATGATATTATGTTTTCAAAAATTACTCAATTAAAATTAAATTTAGATACTTGTGATATTGATTCATTAGAATATGAAAATGTTATAAATGAAATTAAAAAATTTATAATAAATAATAGAAATCTTAAAAGTAAAAAAGAATATGACACATTTGTATTTTTAATTATATTATTTGTTAGTATTTATTATTTATTTTATATTTTTTAAAAAAATTGATTTTTAGATATATTAGACAATAATATTATAATAATATGAAATCTATTGTTATTTTTATTAATGAATTATCTACACCAGTTAAATATTGTTCTATTTTTTATTTTGGATCTATCTTTTTATACAATTGTTTTTGTTCTTATGCTGATGCTAAATTATATTTATATAAATATAGAACAAAAACTTTAAACAAATATGAATTAGATACACTTAATAGTGAATGGGATGCTGTAAAGTATGGTGCACAATTACATTGCTGTAATAGATTTTGGGGCTCGGTTATATGGCCTATTAAATTAATTAATAATGTTATTCCTTATATTGTCTTAACACTAAATAAAAAAAAGGAAAATTAACTAATTTATTTTAATAATAATTTTAAATTTTATAAAATCTTAAACCAGTAATTTATAATAAAAATTGAAATTTCAACATTTAAAATTAGCTGTATTTATTTTATGACAATAATATCATATTTATATTATTATAATAACACTATTTTTATTGGTTATTTTGTTGGAGCTTGTATATATAACCGGGTTAAAGTTAATATGGATGCTTTAGAATATATGATAAAGTTTAAAGAAAATAAATTAGATTTTATAGAAGAAAAATATATTAAAAGTGATTGGGATGCATGTATTTATAGTTTTGAAAAATATAAAAGAGATAGAATTATTAAAACCATATTTTGGCCATTATATGTAACTAATTATATGTTCAAGTATACATATTATTATTTATTTGATTGTTATACATATATTTTATCTAAAAGACAAAATATCTAATTTATTTAAAAAAAACTGAATTTTGATTTATAGAATAGCTTACTTTATTATTAATGCAAACAAATTATATAATTGAAGGCTTTAAAGTTACTAACAATTTAGGGGAAGAAGAAATTATACAAATACCATATAATTTAAATAATATTCTTGTACAAGAAGATGATATTATTAAATTATTAAATCAATTTAATGTTAAAATAGATAAAGTTCATAATATAGAAGTATTTAGAGAAGCATTTACACATAAATCATATTGTAAAAAATCTATTTATCCTTCTAATATTTTAGAAGCTTCTAAAAAAGAATTAGGCAATCCACCTGAATTGTTAGAACTTAGAGATAATAGTTATGAACGTTTAGAATATCTCGGTGATAGAGTTTTAAAGTTAATAGTTTCATTTTATCTATTTTATCGTTATGAAAAAGAGAATGAAGGTTTTATGACAAAATTACAAACTAAAATAGAAGATAAAAAAAATTTACCCATTTTATCAAAAGAAATCGGACTTGGTAAATTTTTTATAATTTCTAAAGGTATTGAAAATATGAATGGACGTAATTTAGAAAAAATACATGAAGACATTTTTGAAGCATTTTTAGGAGCTTTATTTTTAAGTAATGGTTTTGAAATATGTTTATTACTTATAGTTAATCTATTAGAAACACTTTTTGATTATAGTGAAAAATTATATTGTGATAATAATTATAAAGATAATTTATTAAAATATCATCATTCTAATGAATGGGCACATCCAAAATATAGTATTATATATATGGAAGGTCCACCTCATAAAAGAAAATATATTGTTGGTGTTGAAAAACATAATATTCGTGATGAAGAACATAATATTGATAAAACACCTAAAGAAGAAAATTATATTGGGTATGGTATTGGTAGTTCACATAAAGAAGGTGAACAAAATGCTGCTAAAATGGCACTTATTATTTATGGAGTATTACAAGAAGATCAATATACCCAAACAGATATCTTTTATCCACCATGGGATAAAATTATGAACGGGGATACTAATATTCTTGGCACACAACCAATTATTATTCAAGAACATGAAAATAATGATGACAGTAAATCTGTTTATTCAGAAAAATCAGTTTAAAAATTTTATTTATTTTATAAAAGTTATAATAAAATTTTATTTAAAATGCGGATTTTTATTATTTAAAATAAAATATTTATTATATGGAGAAAAATATACAAAATATTTTCTTTTCAAAAGAAAATATAAGTACACTTAATAAAACATTATTAAATGATTTAAAATTACAAAATACTACTACTGAAGTAAAAAAAGATATTTTACAAATTCTTGTTGAAATTATGTCTAGTGTTTGGAGAAATATTGATAAAACTAAAATTAATAATAATAATTTTAAAAATATATTTTCACAATTTAATAGTCATTCTTTACAAAATGCTATAAAAAAACTTAAAATTAAATATAATAGCAATTTTACAGGTATTACAGCTAGTAATCCACAACAACCATATCAACCACAACAACAACCATATCAACCACAACAACAACCATATCAACAACCATATCAACAACCACAACAACCATATCAACCACGCCAATCATATCCTACACAAAAAAATGATTTAAACAAGTTTTATAGTCATTTAACACCGGGACTACCTGATGCATATGAAGATCCAAACGTAGATCCTGCTAATTTAAAATTCAAAAGGGATTTTGATATAAATAAAGGAAAACAAGTTATTGTACCAGACCGTTCTAAATCAGTGATAGGTGGTAATGAAGTTTTTATTAGACAATCTGAAGATATGCATAAACTTGCTGGTAATTTTCAACCTGGTGTAGAAAATATGTTTAAACCAATTATTAATAATCCACCAGATGAACCAATATTTAATAATTATAAATACCAAAAAGGTGATGCAACAGTAAAACAGATCGATGATATTAAAATTCAGAGAGATAGTGAAGCATATATAACTAAAAAACCGAATGAAACTACTATACCAGATTTTTTAAAACCAAAAGCTACTTCTATTAGATCACAAGATGATTATCAAACACACCGTGAACATGAGCCTAGAAATGAACATAAAGAACAACCCACTAAAAAAAGTTTAAAAATGGGAGGAAATACCCAAAGTGAATTTTTATCAGGTATTAATAATGTTAATGATGATTTAATGAGTTTAGATAACTTTGACAAACTTATCACAGATGAAAATATAGTTGAAGATAATACACCATTTTCAGAAAAATTAAATAGATTAAAAGCAGATCGAGATAATGTTACAATAAAACAAAGTAATGTTAATTTTCAATCTGAAAATTTTGAAGATACCTATGATGATATAGAACCTACCTCAATTAAAGATTTAAAAAATAAAAAAAAAACTAATGATTATGACAAAAGAGAACAAATGGATAATGATAGAAGAAGAGAACAAATGGATAGACGTGATTCTTCCGATTATGATAGAAGAAGAGAACAAATGGATAGACGTGATTCTTCCGATTATGATAGAAGAAGAGAATTAATGGATAGACACGAATCTTCCGATTATGATAGAAGAAGAGAACAAACAGATCAATCGGACATAAGACAAGAAGAAATAGAAGTTAGACAAGAACAACCAGAATATAATAAAAGATTAAATATAGATATTAATGAACTTTATAATAATTATATAAAAATAAAAAAAGCATATGAAATAACAAATGAAGAAAATTTAAAATTAAAAATTGAGTTAGATTCTAAACTAGTGCAAAAAAATAAAAAACTTCCAATTAATGAAAAAAAAGAATTTATTGAAATTTTCAACGATTTAAAAAAAATAAATGAACGTCTAACTGAAGAAATAAAAAATTTAAAAAATGTCAAAATAACATTAGAAACTGATTTAAAAACATTAAAAGAAACCCAACTATCACCAGAATTATTAGATTTGGAAAAAATAAAAAAAGATATTCAACACGAGTTTGTAGAATTAACAAAACATAAACAAGAAACAGAAAATAAAATAAAAGAATATGAGAATAATAAAAATGTATTAGAAATAACTAAAATAGAAACAGAAAATATAATAAAAGAACTAGAAACAAAACAAATAGAATATCAAAAAGTAATTGATGAATATAATAAAATTCCACAGGTAAAATTATATCAAATGGAAATTTGTAACGAAAATAATTCTAGTTATTATACATATAATTTTGATCAACTTGACAATATTTATTCAATAAAATTATTAAATTATTCAATACCACCAAATATTTTTAATATAGAAGAAGATAAAAATAATACTTTTGAATTTCAATTTAATGAAGATGAAAATTTAGAAATTAAGTTAGAAACCGGTAAATATAATATTGATGATTTATTAAAAACTTTAAATAATAATAATTATGAATTAACATTTGAATTAGACCATATTACACAAAAAGTAATTGTAAAAAGTAAAAATATATTTAAAATTTTATCATCACCATTATCATCAATATTAGGTTTTAATAATAACGAGTATATTGATAAAACAGAATATAAAGCATATAAAATGTTTGATTTGAGAAGTGATAATAAAGTATTATTATATTTAAATAATATTGATAATCAAAACCCTTTTGCAATATTAATACCAAATAGTACATCATCGGCTGTTATAAATTTTGAAGAACCAACCACATTAAATAAATTAGATATTTTATTTAAAGATTCAAAAGGTAGAATTTATAATTTTTATAATTTAGAACATAGTATAAGTTTACAAATAGAAGTTAGAAACTAATATTTTCTAATTAAATTATAATGTATATTTATGAAGAAATTAGAGATGAACTAAAAAAATATAAATATGTTATTTATTTTATTAAAAATAATAATTATGACATAGGATTTAAATTTAAAGGAACAAAAAAAGAACTTTTTGATAAAATAGAAAAAAAATATAAAAATAAAAATTATGATTATTATATTTGTTTTAAACTAGGATTTCATACTGGTACTAAACCATTGCAAGGGGGGCCATTATCAATTACTATAAGTACATTAGAAATTATAAATAATACAGTAAAACCAAAAAAATTAATTAATGGTAAAATATGGTTTCAAAAAAAATATATTGAAAAATATGGATGGAATGATAAATACTATAATATGATGTTAACAAAGTTAATATCTGGTAAAGTTGTATTAAAACCATTAGTAGTAAATATGTTTAACCTATATTTTGAATAAAAAAAATGATATTTTATTTGATTAAAATATAATATCATTATTATATGGCACAAGACTTGTTAAATAAACATAAAAATAATATATTATTATATCTTTTTGATACAGAAAAAAAATGTGATATTTTTGAAAAAAATAAAGAAATTGAATTAAATGAAAAATGGGATTCTATTTTAAATTATCCTAATGAATTGTATTCATTAAGAAGATCTACTACAACAAAATCAAATATACTATCTAGAGTTATTGATAGTTTATTAAAAAATATAAATAGAGTAATGCATCCTATTTTATTAATTATATTTAATTATGAATTACGTGATTATATTAAATATAATGAGATGAGTAGAGATGATGATACTCAACCAATTCAAATACAATTAACATCAAAAAATAAAAAATATTTAAAAGAAATTAGACCACAAATTAATTCAACTTTTAAATTATATTGGAAATTAATTAATGATAAAAAAATACAACAATTTAATAATTATTATTTAGATAATGATTTAGTTGAAGCAATTATAAATAGTTTATATTACAATATTACAGTTGAACAATTAATTAATCTTAATACAACTATAATTGAAACTAAAAAAGTTAGATTTAATGATTTATGTATTAGTTTAGATGTTAACGAAAACTTATTAAAAAAGAAAATATTACCATCAAAATATAAAAATTATATTAAAACCCAAGAAATGTTAAATGAAAAACAAAAAGAATTTCAAACTAAAATATTAATTGAAATTAATGAAAGTCATCATATGCCAAGTATAGATTTTTTAAGAAAAACATCAATTTATGAAACTACATGTAAAACTGTAATTGATTATAATATTACTATTGATGATATTGAAATTGTTTATGATAAAATATTAAAAGAGATTTCAAAAACTATTTTTAAAAATTATGATGAAGATTTAGGTATAATATTTTATTTGTCAACTATTGAAAATATAAATATTGAAATTGCTACATTTTTTTTGGATATTTATAATTTAAATAAAAATAATAAAGGTATTCCTATTAAAACCATATTAAAAGTTTTTAATAATTGGGAATATGTTGATAAAAATAAATTTATGAAACTTATTAAATCTGAATTAGATTCGGAAGATTATTTTGTTTCACAAAATGATGATATTAAATTATCACTTTTATCATCTTTAGGTGTAGATCGGTTGATATTTTTACCAAGACGGGATGATTTTGTTAATACAGAAGAAATTATTAATTTTGTTAGTATGTATAATAAATTTAGAGAAGGATTTTTTAAAACTATTGAATCATTTTTAAGTAATGATGATGAAAATAATATTATAATATTTTTACTTAAAAAATTAACAATTAGAGAAGAATTTGAAAAATTTAAAATACCATTAATAAATTCATTTTTAGAAAAAATATTAAATGAAGATTTAATTAATGCAGTTGAAGAAAAATATAAAATTGAACTTGATAAAACTTTACCTATATTAATGAAAAGTACAAATAAATATCATTATATTGATACAAATATTATGAAAAACTCTTTAGGCGATAAAGTATCTAATATTATTGATGAAAAATTTGATTCAGCTAAATCTGAAATTAAAAAACGTATATTAATTCCTAAAGAAGTTATTGAATTTATTTTTAACCATAAAATTAAAAAATAATAATTTTATAGTTCAATATTAGTAATATCAGTAAAAATTGGGTCTTCATTATCATCAATTGGGTCTTGAAACATTTTATTCCATGTATTTAACACCAAATCTTTATTATTATATGAAATTTGATTTATATTTTTATTATAAATTTTTTTATTATTTGTTTTCAAAAATATACTAGGATCTTTTATTATATTTTCTAAAACATTCATAACTTTTGGTTTTAACTTTTCATAATTCTCATCAAATTCTAATAAAACAATTAATTGATTTACTTTATCTATTGATTTACTTAATACATTATTATAGAAATCTATTTTATTTACTTTTTCTATTTGATTATTTTCTGTATTCAACACATTTACATAGTTTCCCTCTAAACTTGTTGTACAAAAATTATGATTTTCTGGATGATTTTCATTAAAATTTAATAATTTAACAATATCTACTAATGCATTAAAATTTGATGATGCTAATTTTTTTATATCTTCTTGGGATAATAATGTTATAGATTCATTACCAAATTGATTTATTATTATATTTTTATTATTTATTGTACCATTATTTATATTATTTATTGTTTTTTTTGTTTGTTTTTTTAATATTTTAATTTCTTCTCGTAATTTATTATTTTCTTGTTGTAATATATTTTTCTCCATTTGTTTACATTTTTGTTCATGTCTCCATTTAGATTGTTTACAAGATAATATTTTTTTACATATTGAACATTCATACATTTTTTGATCATTTTGGTGAGAAGCTTGAGAATGAAACTTTTTATTATGTATCCATAAACTTTGGTATGAACTATATATTTTATTACAATTATTACATTTATATTCCATTTATATTTATTAATAATTATTTTTTATATATTTTACTTTATTATATTATTATTTATTTTATGTTTACTTTATGTTTACTTTTATTAATAATATATATTACTTTTTATAATATATAATCATGAACAATTATATCAGTATAATTTATATAATAATATATATTTCCTATTATATCTTCTATTAATATATAACTTTATAATAATTATATTTGTATAGCTTTAATTATTTATATATATAATAAAAGTTATATATATTATATATATATTCTATATATTTTATTATATGTTTACCACATGTTTACTTTTATAAGGATTTTTTATAAAATAATATTATAAATTTATGATATAAAATAATCATTATAGTTTTAAAAATTAATAAATTATAATTTTATAATCTATTAATATCTAACTTTTGAGTTAAAATTATGGTTACCCTCTTACAAAATTTAAAATATTATAAGTTATATGTAAAAATCATTTTTTTTTTATTTTAAATTTTAAATAATTTTAATTATAAAAAAATTATTATCTATTTATTTTACTTTTTTAATTTCATCTAAAATATATAATAAATTCATTTTAGATATAATATATCTATATGTGTTACCTGCTCCCTCTGTACCTACATCATATACTATTTCAAACTCATTTTCTGACTTTTTAATTATATCAATAGTGTCTTCAGCACCACGATGTTCATAAATATCATAAATACGATATTTTTGATTAATATTTGAATTTAATATATCATCAATTGCTGAATAAATTATATTACTTTGTTTCATAACAATATAATTAGGATATGATTTAGTTGTATATTTCAAATAAACATTAATAATATAAATATACATTTTATTGTCAGATTTTTTTTCATTTGTAACATTAAAAGTATTTTGACATATATTAGTCATTTTATTTATAAAATTTTGTTTATAATCTTCAAATTGTTCAATTAAATTATTTGCCATATCATCATAATTTTGTGTCATATTAAATAAATTATACAACAAAATTAGTTATTTTCAATTTTTTTTTAATTCACATATTGTATACTCTTCTGGATAGGTTGCTTTTGGATATGACCCTTTTGTACAATGTAATCCATTGTTTGGACATATCCATTCTATTATATCTATATTATTAATTTCATTTAACCATTCATCAATAGTATCAAATTGTGGCATACCAATATATTCTTCACCTTTATATTTCCATTTACCTACTAAATGTCCATTGAAACAATCATCTGTACATCCATTACATGCATGTATACAACCAACCTTAAAAATAATTTTACAACTATCACAAAAATTAGGAATATCATTTATTGAAATTTCTTCATCTTCTGTATTGTTTTCATCATCTTCTGTATTGTTTTCATCATCTTCTGTAGTGTTTTCATCATCTTCTGTAGTGTTTTCATCATCAACTATTGTGTTTTCATCATCTTCTGTATTGTTTTCATCATCAACTATTGTGTTTTCATCATCGCATGTATTGTTTTCATTATCATTTATTGAGTTTTTATCATATAAATCTTTATTATCAAAATATTTATCATATAAATCTTTATCAAAAATATATGAACCATTTTTAAAATCATAATTCCTACAAAGGGGGCATGTATAATAATCTGCACCTTGTGGTGTATAACAAAAAAATCCATTTAGTTTGCAACTATAACATTGTACATCATTATCAAATGACACAATATTTTTCATTATAAAATAATAATAATATGTTTTTATATATATTTATACTAATTTGTCTAATTTTAAATAATCATTATATAATTGTTCAGTTGTTTGTTGTAATTGTTTAATTGCAAATATTAATTCATTATTTTTTAATCTGCAACAACTTAAATATAAATAATCAATTTTATCATTTAATTTTTTAATTGTGTGTAAAATATCATTTAAATTTAAATTTTTTTTAATTAATTTAAAATGCTGTACAAAGTCTATAAAATCATTTTTATAACTAAGAATACAATCTAAAAAATCACTATGCTTATTTATTTTGATTGAACAATTTTCTTTATTATTTAATGCATTAATTACTAATTTATAAAATTTGTTATTTACATAATAATCTGTATTATATTCAATTTCAAAATATTCATTTGGATACATTTTATCAAATACAATTATATCAGTTATAGTATTATTTTTAACATAAAGAGTAAAATTATAATTTTCATAAATAATTGTTTCTTCTACAAATTCAGTCATAATAAAATTATAATAAACTAAATAGAATATTTTTCAATTTTTTAATATTATCAAAAAATTGAAAAATAAAAAGTATAATCACATATATATATTTTTATGACACTTGAATATGAATACTCATTTTATAATTATAATAAAGAAGAAATTTTAGAAAAAGTAAGACTGTTAGGTTTTATAAATAAAGGTACATATGTTTTTAGGGTTCAAACATTTTATCACCCAACAAAATATAATAATAACTATATTAGAGTTCGCGATGAAGGACACCGAATTACAATGACTCATAAATTATTTTCTAATACATCATTCGCGAATGAAACCGAAGTTGAAATTGATAATTTTGATAATGGTGTAAAAATTTTAGAAATGGTTGGTTGTGTTAAAAAATATTATTATGAAAAAATTCGTGAAATTTGGCATCATGCAGAAAATAATATTGAAGTTATATTTGATACTTCTCCTGCATCTATTGAAAGAATGGAAATCGAAGCAAAAACGCAAGAAAAATTAGACAATATCCTTTTTCATTTGGGGTTAAATAAAAATGATAATGATCATTATGGTAAAACGAAAACATTGTTTGGCCTACAAATTCCAAAAAATATGAATTTGACATTTGATTCTACTAAATATTTGTTATTACCTTATGTTACAAAAAATAGGGAACAATTTATTGAATTAGTAGATAAACAACATGAAAGATATAATGAACTAATAAGACAAACGATTATGTAGTTTATAAAAAATTACTTTATTATATCAAAGAAAAATTGAAATATCTTTTTCTAATTTGTATGTTTTTAATGTAATGTCTCGCTATATATCTATAATAACAAAAAAACAAATTTTAGAAAAACAAAATTATAAATGTGCAACAATAAAAGATTATTTTTGTCCTATGTGGAAATTTAATAATGGATCATTTGATGAATCTGGATTTGAATTTGATCATATTGATGAATATTCTTTAACGAAAAATAATTGTGAAAATAATATACAAGCATTATGTCATTGTTGTCATTCAGTTAAAACAAAAAGATTTAGAAATTGTAAAAATGAATTAACAACTACACAAATAAATAATGGATGTGGACTTATGGAGGTTGTTCATGAAAGCAAAAGACGAAAAACAACCAAATATAATGATAATCAAATGATAAAAGATAATGATAATCAAATGATAATTGATTAAATAATTTTTATATTTAAAAAAATATTTGTATATATATTATGAACTTTTTCGAATATTTTGATTTTAATGATATAAAAAACAATGATGATATAAATAATACACTAAATAAATCTAGATTTTTAGGTAGTATTAAAATATAAATACAATAGGAATT
>JACCEC012246705.1_pt1 | contig 16630 bp, 14 predicted proteins | sample 7450121 | NCBI WGS metagenome assembly JACCEC01 (sample SAMN15323455, study PRJNA562643) | freshwater metagenome | isolation source: river surface water | place: USA:Blue River Watershed | collected 2017-08-18 | reverse complement strand
GTCGGGTGTGTACAAGCCAGTGATCACATTGAAGAACGTGGTTTTGCCCGCGCCGTTCGGGCCGATCAATCCATAGACCTGACCGCGTTGAATCGTCATGCCCACATCGCTCAACGCTTGCAAGCCGCCAAAGCGCTTGGAAATACCTTGCACATTCAACACGGGTGTATTCATGTTGACTTCTTCTGCGCCGTCAGCGCTTTGCCGTGTTCAGGCGCAGGCCACAAGCCGCGTGGTCGCCACAGCATGATGAGAATCATGGCCAGCGCAATCAAGAGCTGGCGAAGAATGGCTGCATCCAAGCGGCCATCGGTCATGGCTTGCAAAGGACCGGCCACATAGCGCAACACTTCGGGCAAAGCCGACAACAACACCGCGCCCAAAATCACACCGGGTAAATGACCTAAACCACCCAACACGACCATGGCAACGATCATCACCGACTCCATCAAACTGAAAGACTCGGGAGACACAAAGCCTTGGAAAGATGAAAACAAAACACCGGCCACTCCGCCGAATGTGGCACCCATGCCAAACGCCATCAACTTGAGGTTGCGCGTATTCAAGCCCATGGCCTTGGCGGCAATTTCGTCTTCGCGAATGGCCATCCAGGCTCTGCCTATGCGTGAGTTTTCTAAACGGTAACAAATCAGTGCACTGACCAAGACCACCAGCAAAAAAAGATAGTAGTACTGCGTGACGCCGGGTAACTCGATAAAGCCCAAATCGAGTTTGCGCGACAGCGGATGACCCATCACCGTCATGGCGTCGATTTGACCCAATCCTTTGGGTCCGTTGGTGATGTTGACCGGGTTGTCCAAGTTATTCATGAACACGCGAATGATTTCACCAAAACCCAAAGTGACGATGGCCAGATAATCGCCACGCAATTTCAAAGTAGGTGCGCCCAGCAACACGCCGAACAAACCTGCGAGGCCTGCGCCCAGCGGAATCACCGCCCATAACGGCGTATGTAAACCATTGGGAAACATGGCGGCGATAGCGGGAAATGTGTCGGTCAAATGCGGCGACGCCAGCAAACCGAACATGTAAGCACCAACCGCGAAAAAAGCCACAAAGCCTAAGTCAAGCAAACCGGCATACCCAACCACAATGTTCAAACCCAGCGCCAGCAACACATACAGTAAAGCCATGTCTGCAATACGCACCCAGCCGTTGCCTATGGTTTGCAAACCCAACGGCAGCAACAACAGCACAATAGCCCACATGGCGTAACGAGCGTAAGGGGTTGGGTGCGTAGCTGTCATATCAAGCCCTGTCCGCCACACGCTCACCCAGCAAACCTGAGGGTCGCAGTGTCAACATGATGATCAACACCACGAAAGCAAAAATATCTGCGTAATGGCTGCCGAGCACACCACCGGTCAAGTCGCCGATATAGCCGGATGCAATCGCTTCGATCAAACCGAGCAAAATGCCGCCGACCACCGCACCAGCCAAGTTGCCGATACCGCCAAACACGGCGGCAGTGAAAGCTTTGAGGCCGGGTAAAAAGCCCATGCCATGTTGCACCGTGCCGTAGTTAGAGGCCCACATCACACCGGCGAGAGCGGCCAACACCGCGCCAATGACAAAAGTAGCCGATATCACCATGTCTGGCTTGACACCCATCAAGGTGGCCACACGCGGGTTTTCTGCGGTGGCTCGCATGGCGCGCCCGAGGCGGGTGCCGTTGACCAGCCACATGAGCAAAGCAAGTGCTATCGCTGTGACAGCCAGAATCAAAATTTGGGTAGGCGTGATGACTGCGCCGCCAATAGGCAACGGGTCACTGGGTAATAACGTGGGAAAGGATTTGTAATTCGGCTTCCAAATCACCATGGCTAATGTCTGCAACAAAATAGACATGCCGATGGCCGTGATCAAGGGTGCGAGTTTGGGTGCGCCGCGCAAAGGTTTGTAGGCGATTTTTTCAATCGCAAAATTCAAAGTAGCGGCCACGACACAGGCGCAAATCAATGCGATCAAGAGCATCAACCAACCGGGCATGGCAGGAGCGTATTCCTGCAGCAAACCGATCACCGTCCAACTGGTCAACGCGCCCACCATCAGCACCTCGCCGTGGGCGAAGTTAATCAGGTTGATGATGCCGTACACCATGGTGTAGCCAAGCGCCACCAAGGCATACATACTGCCCAGAACCAGTCCGTTGATGATTTGTTGCAACAGGATATCGATGACGACTCTCCCAAGAGGTGCGCGATTGTAGGTAAAAAAAAGCCCTCCGCTAGGGAGGGCTTGGTTATTCAAACTGGTTTTGAATTAATCGTCAGCATAGATGTCTACGTCTTTGGTTTCTTTGATGAACAAAGTACCAATGATGAAGGTTGCACCTGCAATGATGATCGGATACCACAAGCCGTTGTACATATTGCCGGTTTGCGCCACGATAGCGAACGCAGTGGTTGGCAACAAACCGCCGAACCAACCGTTACCGATGTGATAAGGCAAGGACATGGAGGTGTAGCGGATGCGGGTGGGGAACATCTCCACCAACATGGCTGCGATAGGACCGTAGACCATGGTCACCAGAATCACCAAATAAGTGAGGATCAAAATGACGACAGGCTTGTTGACCTTCATCGGATCGGCTTTGGCGGGGTAACCGGCAGCCTTGAGTGTGGCACTCAAGTTGGCAGTGATCACCGCATCACGGCTTTTCTTTTCATCCGACAGGTTTTTCAACGCGTCTTCGGCTTTTTTGACTGCCTTGGGATCAACCGGGTCAGCCACTTTGAGTGCTTCCAGTTTTTTCTCTGCAGCGTCTTTGGCGGCAGCGACGTCTTCTGGCGTCACGACTGTGGAGATGACGGTTTCGCCCACTTTGATGACGGCAGGTGTGCCGGGCGCTGCGATCTCATTGGAGTAGCTGACCGAGTTGCTGGCCAGTTTTTGCTTGGCAATGTCACATGAAGAAGTGAATTTCACCGTGCCTGTGGGATTGAACTGGAATGAACATTCGGCAGGATCGGCGACAACCACCACTTTGTTGGCTTGTTGTGCGGCATGCAAATCAGGGTTTGCCGCCTTGGTCAATTGCTCGAACACAAAGAAGTAGCTGAGCACGGCCAGCAAACAACCCAACATGATGATGGGCTTGCGGCCGATTTTGTCGGACATGGCACCGAAAATGATGAAGAAAGGTGTGCCGATGATGAGGGATGCGGCCACAAACAAATTGGAAGTGGCACCGTCCACTTTGAGCGCTTGCGTCAAGAAGAACAAGGCGTAGAACTGTCCGGTGTACCAGACCACAGCTTGACCTGCGGTCAAACCGATGAGCGCCAGAATCACGATTTTCAAGTTTTTCCATTGGCCGAATGACTCGGACAAAGGTGCTTTAGACGTTTTGCCTTCGGCTTTCATTTTGGTGAAAGCAGGTGACTCGTTCATAGACAAACGGATGTAGACCGACACGGCCAACAAAGCGATGGACACCAGGAAAGGAATGCGCCAGCCCCAATCTTCAAAGGCCTCTTCACCCAAGGCGGTACGCGTGCCCAAAATCACCAGCAATGACAGGAACAAACCCAATGTCGCCGTGGTTTGGATCCAAGAGGTGTAAGCACCACGCTTACCGTGCGGTGCGTGCTCAGCCACATAAGTGGCAGCGCCGCCGTATTCACCGCCAAGCGCCAAGCCTTGCAACAAGCGCAAGGCAATCAAAATGACAGGAGCCGCCACACCGATGCTGGCGTAGCCGGGCAAGATGCCGACGATGAAAGTCGACAAACCCATGATCAAAATGGTGACCAAGAAGGTGTATTTGCGACCGATCATGTCGCCCAAACGGCCAAAGAATATAGCGCCGAAAGGACGAACAATAAAGCCTGCGGCAAAAGCCAGCAGCGCAAAAATGAAGGCAGAACCTTGGTCCAGTCCGCTGAAGAACTGCTTGGCAATGATGGCTGCCAATGAACCGTACAAATAAAAGTCATACCACTCGAACACCGTGCCGAGCGATGAGGCAAAAATAACTTTCTTTTCTTCCGACGACATTGGTCGGTCTTCATGCACGATGGCCATGGTGTCTCCTTTGGGTTGCCCGCTGAATAGGGGTCTGTCAGTATTTTGGTTGTAACTACTTGCCAGCGACTGACACTAAACTGAACACGCGCTGACAACCCAAGGGCAAACCCTTGGTCTATGTTTCACGATACGAATTGATCAGCGTTTGCGTTGTATGCCAGTCGGCATATTGTTGGCGCCTTGCCAGCCTTCACCTTGAAACCAAGTGTCACCGTCTAGAAACTGTTTAAGCATGGGCAGCGCATCCTGACCCCAAAACAATTCGCCGTTGACTTCAATCGTTGGCACACCGAAGACGCCTTTGGCAATCGCCTGCTCGGTGGCAGCGCGCAACTGGTCTTTCACATCTTGGGCATCGGGCGCGCGCGCAGGTGCAAGTGTTTGAGTCAGTTCATTCAACCGATCGGGATCAGCCGCTTCAAGCCCGCTGTCCCAGACATGTTTGAACAATTGCTCACACACAAACCGGTTAGGGTGACCGTTTGCATCACATGCTGTCGCCAAACGCATCAAACCCAGAGGATTGAAAGGATGAGACTTGGGCAATCGCATTGCAAGGCCTTGTTGTCTGGCCAACCACATGGCCTGACGGTAGGTCCATTCGCGCTTGCCGGGAATTTCAGCCGGGCCGAGTTGCCCGTGGTGCTGCAACACGGCACCGAACAACACAGGTTGGTAACTGACCTGGTAACTCAATCCGGATAAAGTGCGCGGCAATTGATCGAATGCCAGATAAGCGTAAGGGCTGATGACGTCGAAATAAAAAGTAAGTTGGTGCATCTCAAGCCTGATTGAAATGTTGATCTATGCGCTTTGCAATGCGGTGCCACACTGCGCGCTGTTGTTGCGGGGAACTCATGCCCCAGCGGGCGATTTCATCGATGCTACGTAAACAACCGTGACATTCATCTGCATCGCTTTTCATGATGCACACCGACACGCAAGGCGACTGCAAAGCTTCGTTGTCAGGCACACGCTGCACTTGCTGCCAGCGTTGGCGCAGACTCTGCCAAGGTGTGTGAGGCTCCGACATATCAGTCCAACGTCAAACGCAACAGCGGCGCGCCTTCGGCCACTTGGTCGCCGGGCGCATACAACAACTCGGCCACTGTGCCGTTGCCGGGTGCGGCGACGGTGTGTTCCATCTTCATGGCTTCCATGACGGCCAGCGCCTGTCCGGCCACCACTTTGTCGCCGGTCTTCACTGCAAAAGACAACAGCTTGCCGGGCATAGGCGCTGCAAGATTTCCGCCAACAGCGGCGTCTTGTGTCACATAGGCCAAAGGGTCTGACAAACGCAGACTGGCTTCACCTGCGTCTGTGAACACATGCCAGTCACCCGCGTCTTGGTAGACATGGCAACGCAATGATTGATCACCCCAAGTCACTTGCAATTGACCGGCTGCATCACGCCAACTGAATGCGGCTTCATGTCCGTCAATCTGTAAGCGCATACCACCTCTGACCAAACTGGTGAGCGCTGCTGTGTGCGATTTACCATGCATTTCAAAATGAAAACTGCGCACACTGCGGCCTTGCATCAACCAGCTCTGCCGAACTGACCACGGATCCACCCAATCTTTTGAATGTTCTTGCTCTGAGCGCAACAAGGCTGCAACCACGGACGCGATGCTTTGTGGTGTCGACACCGTTTGCTGATGAAACAACACCGCTTTTTCACGCTCTATCAACGCGGTGTCAAGATGAGCTTTGGAAAAAGAGTTGGTGCAAATCACACGACGGATGAAAGCCACATTGTTTTGCACACCGACGATATGCAATTGCGCCAGTGCCGCATCCAATCGGACCAGCGCTTGCTCGCGGGTAGTGCCGTGCACGATCAGCTTGGCAATCATCGAGTCGTAATACGGGCTGATGCTGTCGCCTTGTCTGACGCCGCTGTCCCAACGCACCTCAGACACTGCAAAGCGACTCGCTGTCGGCGTCTGCAACACACGCAACTGACCGATGGCCGGTAAAAAATCGTTGTCCGGTGTTTCAGCGCAAATGCGCGCTTCAATCGCATGGCCTTGCACTGTGACTTGCGCTTGCGTCAAAGGCAAGGGCTCTCCGCTGGCAATTCGCAATTGCCATTCCACCAAGTCCAAGCCCGTCACCGCTTCGGTAACAGGATGCTCGACCTGCAAGCGCGTGTTCATTTCCATGAAAAAGAAATCCATGCCGCGCTCGGTTTGCTCGACGATGAATTCCACCGTTCCCGCGCCCACATAGTTCACTGCTTTGGCCGCCGCCACAGCAGCGGCACCCATGCGCTCGCGCATCTCATGCGTCAGCCCCGGGGCAGGAGATTCTTCCAACACTTTTTGGTGTCTGCGTTGCACAGAACAATCGCGCTCATGCAAATGAATCACGTTGCCGTGCGTATCACCAAACACTTGTATTTCAATATGGCGCGGGCGTTGCACATACTTTTCAATCAACACCGCGTCATCGCCAAAACTGTTTTTGGCTTCGCGCTGACATGAAGCCAAAGCCTCTTCAAATTCTGCCGCTTGCTGCACGATGCGCATGCCTTTACCGCCGCCGCCTGCACTGGCTTTGATCAACACGGGAAAGCCAATGCGCCGGGCTTCACTGGCCAGCAAGGCAGGCGATTGGTCTGCCTCGTGGTAACCAGGCACCAAGGGCACACCGGCTTTGGCCATCAATTGTTTGGAAGCTGCTTTCAGTCCCATGGCTTCAATGGCCGCCACCCCGGGGCCGATGAACACCAACCCGGCGCGGGCACACGAATTCGCAAAATCTGCGTTTTCACTCAAGAAACCATAACCCGGATGCACTGCTTGAGCGCCGGTTTTCACGGCTGCCTCCAAGATGCGTTGCCATTGCAAATAACTGTCTGCCACGGCAGCGCCGCCTATGTGCACAGCCTCATCACAAGCCTGCACATGCGCAGCCTGTGCATCCGCGTCCGAATACACGGCCACGGTGCGCACACCTAAGCGCGCGGCGGTCGCGGCAACGCGGCAAGCGATTTCGCCCCGGTTGGCAATCAGTATTTTGTGGAACATGGCATCAATAGCGTTTGGCGACTTCTTCGAGCATGACCTCGGTGGCACCGCCGCCAATGGCCAACACGCGCGCATCGCGCCACAAACGTTCGATAGGCGCTTCACGCATATAGCCCATGCCGCCCCAGAATTGCAAACAACCACCGACCACTTCGTTGACCAAATTGCCGGTCAAGGCTTTGAGCATGGAGACTTCTTGCACGATGTCATGGTCTTGCGTGACCGACCATGCGCAGTGGTACATGAACTGGCGTGCAGAACGTGTTTTCGCATCCAACATAGCTATACGCTGACGGATGTGTTGCATCTCCCACAAGCTCTTACCAAACGCCTGACGCTGACGCACATAGTCCAAGGTCAACTCGATCGCGCGCTGGCAATGACCGATGGCCATGGCGGCCAAGGCAATGCGCTCGGTTTGCAAATTTTTCATCAACGCGTAAAAGCCTTTGTCTTGCTCGCCCAGCAATGCATCGGGGCCGAGTCGAACGTTGTCCAACACCAACTCTGCGGTGTCCGAACACAACCAACCGGTTTTGTCTAAAGACCGGCCGACGCTGAAACCCGGCGTGCCTTTTTCCACAATGAACATGGACATTTGGTGTTTACCGGTACCAGTTTTGGCTGCGACGAAATACAGGTTCGCATGCACACCGTTGGTGATGAACAATTTGGTGCCGTTGAGTACCCAAGCGTCGCCATCGCGTTTGGCGGTACTGCGCATGCCGGACAAATCCGAACCTGCGCCCGGCTCTGTCATGGCCACCGCGCTGATAGTTTCACCGGTGATGATGCGCGGCATGTACTTGGCTTTTTGGGCTGCCGTGCCTGCATGATGCAAATGCGGACTGGCCATGTCGGTGTGCACCAGCACGCTGACAATGAAACCGGCATAGGTAGATTGGGACAAAGCTTCGGCAAACACCAAATTGGTTAAGGCATCGGCTTCGGCGCCGCCGTATTCGCTCTCATACATCAAACCGAAAAAGCCCGCCTCGCCCATTTTGCGCAAGACTTCACGCGGCACCTTGCCGGCTTTTTCCCACTCTAAGCCATAGGGCTCAACTTCGCGTTCTAAAAAGCGCGCCATCTGGTCGCGCAATGTTTGGTGTTCGGGTAAATGGTAGATATGGTTCATGGTGGTTGTCTCAAAAAATCACATACGGAAGACACCGAAACGGGTGTCGGGAATCGGGGCATTCAGTGCAGCGGCCAAGGCCAAAGCCAACACCTGGCGCGTGTCTGCGGGGTCAATCACACCATCGTCCCACAAGCGGGCACTGGCGTAATAAGGGTGTGATTGGTGGGCGAATTGATCGAGCAGCGGTTGTTTGAATTTGGCTTCTTCTTCTGCACTCCAACTACCGCCTTTGGCTTCAATGCCGTCTCGCTTGACGGTAGCCAATACGCTGGATGCCTGCTCGCCACCCATCACACAAATACGTGCGTTCGGCCACATCCATAAAAAGCGCGGATTGAACGCACGGCCGCACATGCCGTAATTGCCTGCGCCGTAACTGCCGCCGATGATGATGGTGAATTTAGGCACTTGCGCGGTCGCCACGGCGGTCACCATTTTTGCGCCATGCCGTGCAATGCCTTCGTTTTCGTATTTGCGACCGACCATGAAGCCGGTGATGTTTTGCAAAAACACGAGAGGTATTTTTCGCTGGCAACACAGTTCAATGAAATGCGCGCCCTTTTGTGCTGACTCGGAAAACAACACGCCGTTATTGGCCACGATGCCGACCGGCATGCCTTCGATATGCGCAAAGCCACACACCAAGGTGCTGCCGAAACGCGCTTTGAATTCGTGAAACTCAGAGCCGTCAACCACGCGGGCAATGATGTCGCGCACGTCGTAAGGTTTGCGCGTGTCCACAGGAATCACGCCGTAAATTTCTTGCGGGTCGTACAAAGGTGCACGCGCAGGAATGACTGCCGTGTCAAATGTTTTGCGATGGTTCAAACGCGACACGGCTTGACGGGCCAAGGCCAAGGCATGCGCGTCGTTGTCTGCCAGATGATCCGCCACACCGGACAAACGGGTGTGCACATCGCCGCCGCCTAAATCTTCGGCGCTGACGATTTCTCCGATGGCCGCTTTGACCAAAGGCGGACCGCCTAAAAAGATGGTGCCTTGGTTTTTGACGATGATGGTTTCATCACTCATCGCAGGTACATACGCGCCGCCTGCCGTGCAACTGCCCATGACGACTGCGATTTGAGCAATACCTTGCGCGCTCATATTGGCTTGGTTGTAAAAAATGCGACCGAAATGTTCTTTGTCTGGAAACACATCGTCTTGGTTCGGCAAATTCGCGCCACCTGAATCCACCAGGTAAATGCATGGCAAATGGTTTTGTTGCGCGATCTCTTGCGCGCGCAAATGTTTTTTCACCGTCATCGGGTAGTAAGTGCCACCCTTGACCGTTGCGTCGTTGCACACAATCACACAATCGACACCACTGACACGCCCTATACCGGCGATCACACCGGCGCCCGGTGCATCGCCGTTGTACATGCCGTGCGCAGCCAAGGGACTGAATTCCAGAAACGGCGTGCCCGGGTCGAGCAACAAAGCCACGCGTTCGCGCGGCGGCAATTTGCCACGCGCCACGTGCTTGGCACGCGCGGTCTCACCACCGCCTTGCGCGCTCAGCGCCATTTGCACTCGCAGGTCTTCTACGGCGGCCTGCATGGCCTGTGCATTGGCGATGAACGCAGCCGAACGGGTCGACAAGTGGGAGGTGAGTACGCTCATGCTGTGTCGGCCTAGATCAGTTCAATTGCCATGGCAGTGCCTTCGCCGCCGCCTATGCACAAAGTCGCCAAGCCTTTTTTCAAACCTCTGGCTTGCAAAGCATGTAGCAATGTGACGATGATGCGCGCACCTGATGCGCCGATAGGGTGACCCAAAGCACAAGCACCGCCATTGACGTTGACAATCTCATGCGGCACTTTGAGTTCGTGCATCAAAGCCATGGGCACCACGGCAAACGCTTCATTGACTTCCCACAATTGCACATCGCTGACCTTCCAACCGGCTCTGGCCAAAGCTTGCTGCGTAGCACCCACCGGTGCGGTGGTGAACCACTCGGGCTCTTGCGCAAACGTGGCGTGACTGGCCACACGTGCCAAAGGTGTGCAACCCAATTTTTTCGCTGTGCTCTCGCGCATCATCACCAAGGCAGCAGCGCCGTCGTTGATGGATGAACTTGATGCTGCGGTGATGGTGCCGTCTTTTTTGAACGCCGGTTTCAAGCTCGTGACTTTGTCGAGCTTGACCTTGCCCGGACCTTCATCCACGGTCACTACGCGCTCGCCGCTGCGGTCTTTCACTGTGACCGGTGCGATTTCTTTGCTGAACGCGCCATTGGCAGTGGCGTCTTTGGCGCGCTGCACACTGGTCATGGCGAAATGGTCTTGGGCTTCACGCGTGAATTTGTATTTGGCGGCGCAGTCTTCACCGAACGTGCCCATGGAGCGTCCGGCTTCATACGCGTCTTCCAAACCATCGAGCATCATGTGGTCATAAATTTTGTCATGACCCATGCGGTAACCGCCACGGCCTTTCAATATCAAATAAGGTGCATTCGTCATGCTTTCCATGCCGCCGGCAATCATCACGTCTTGCGAGCCTGTGCTCAAAATGTCGTGGGCAAACATGGCGGCGCGCATACCGGAGCCGCACATCTTGGACAAAGTGACTGCGCCTGCGCTTTTGGGTAAGCCGCCTTTGAAAGCAGCTTGGCGTGCCGGGGCTTGGCCTTGACCGGCCATCAAACAATTACCGAACAACACCTCGGTCACAGCATCAGGTGAAATACCTGCGCGCGCCACAGCAGCGGCAATGGCGACTCCACCTAAATCATGGGCGGACAAAGGCGAAAAGTCGCCCTGAAAACTGCCCATGGGGGTACGCGCAGCACTGACGATGACAACGGGATCTGACATAACTAACTCCTTCAAAAAAATTCAGTGGGACGGGTGCAAAGCGGCTCGCTGCACCACAAATCGTTTGTCTGCTTCATAAGGGAACACGTCATGCACGTGACCCTGGTTGATTTTTTCTTTGTGCCCTTGCCAAAACTCGGCGTCCAGCAAATCGGCATGGTGCTTCATGAACACTTCGCGCACAGCCGGGTTACCCAACAAGAACGGGCCAAAGGTTTCCGGGAACACATCGCGCGGGCCGACGTGGTACCAAATCTCGCCTGACATTTCATCTTCTTCGTTGCGCGGTGTGGGTACACGGCGGAAATTGCAATCAGTGATGTATTCAATTTCGTCGTAATCGTAAAAAACCACTTTGCCATGCCGTGTGATGCCAAAGTTTTTCCACAGCATATCGCCCGGAAAAATATTGGCAGCCACCAAATCCTTGATGGCATTGCCGTATTCAACAACCGCACGCTCCATTTGTTCTTTGGCGCGCGGATCTTGCAAGCCTGTGTCAAATGCTTCTTGCAAATAAATATTCAGCGGGATCATGCGGCGTTCAATATAAGCATGCTTGATCACAACTTCTTGCTTGCCGTTGTCAGGCCGGGTGTTGATTTCAATTTGGCTGGGTGCGAATTTTTGAATTTCTTCGATCAACTCGTCTTCAAACCGTTCGCGCGGAAACGCCACATTGCTGTATTCCAACGTGTCAGCCATGCGCCCGACCCGGTCATGCTGCTTGACCAACAAATATTTGCCTTGGATTTGTTCGCGCGATGTGTCTTTGGGCGGCGGGTAAAAGTCTTTGATGACTTTGAACACAAAGGGAAACGAGGGTTGGTCAAACACCAGCATGACCATGCCTTTGATGCCCGGCGCGATGCGGAATTTGTCAGTGCTATGGCGCTGGTGATAAAGCAAATCGCGGTAGAACAACGTCTTGCCCTGCTTGGCGAGACCAAGCGCGTTGTAAATTTCTGCGCGCGGTTTGCGCGGCATCAAACTGCGCAAGAACTGCACATAGGCTGACGGTATGTTCATATCCACCAGAAAATACGCGCGCGCAAAACTGAACAGCATCAAAAAATCGTCTTCGCCAAACAAGGCCGCATCAATCACGAGTTGACCGCGCGCGTTGTGCAATATGGGCAGCGCAAACGGAATTTCTACAAACCCGTTGATGACCTTACCCACGATGTAAGCGGCTTTGTTGCGGTAAAAAAGATTGTTCAATACCTGAATCTGGAAATTGGTTCGCAACTTGGCATGGTCCAGCCGTTGGCGAACATTGCGCAAAACATCCGCAGCATCCCTGTTCAAATCGGCAAACGGACAGGCCAGCTGAAAGTGGTTGACGATACGAATAATGGTGTCGTCCAGGTTGTCCGCATTCGGGTACCAGGCTTGGTAGGTAGGCTGTGCATCCGGCTCATCGCTTTCGATGTATTCGGTGCTGACAGCAGGTCGTACAAAAATAAATTCATTTTGGAAATAACTGCGGTCCAAAATTTTGGTGGTCACCGAGTTAAAAAAAGTCTCAGCCAACTCCGGCTGGAAATGGTCAACCAGCAAACCTATGTAATGCAACTTGACCTGTTGCCAGATATCAGGCGGCTGAATCGCCGCCTCAAACTCGGACTCGAGTCTGGCAGAACACTCTTTGACCCGCAAATCGTAAAACTCGATGCGTTCACGCTGAGCGCGTTGCTGACCATGCCAATCTTGTTTTTCAAAACGCTGCTTGGCTTTGGCAGACTCTTGCCTGAACAACTGGTAGTGGCGGTTGAATCCATCCATCATCGCTTGCGCAATGTCATATGCCACGGTGGAATCAAGTCGTTGAGGAAACATGACTGCGCTCTTTTATGGGATGGCGCGCGGGTAGCGCTTGAAACCGTTTCGGAACACTTCAACCACTTCGTCTGCGTGGCTCATGGTGACCTGTAAGTCTTTGACCAAGCCATCTTGGAGGCCATACACCCAGCCGTGTACGCTGATTTTTTGATCGCGTGACCACGCGTCTTGAATCACATTGGACATGGCCACGTTACCTACTTGCTCAATGACATTCATCTCGCACAACACGGCTTCCATTTCAGCCTGCGGCAAATGGTTCAACCGCTGCCGGTGGCGCAAATGCACATCCTGCACATGCCTAAGCCAGTTGTCGGCCAAGCCAATACGCATGCCGCGCGCTGCGGCAATCACACCGCCGCAACCGTAATGCCCTACCACCATGATGTGCTCGACGCGCAAATGTTCGACCGCAAATTGAATCACCGACAAAGCATTCAAATCGGAATGAACCACCAGGTTGGCCACGTTACGGTGTACGAACACCTCGCCCGGATCCAGGCCGATGATTTCATTGGCAGGCACCCTGCTGTCCGAGCAACCTATCCATAAATATTTCGGCGACTGCTGTCTGGCGAGTTTTTCAAAAAACCCGGGACGCTCGCGACTCATGCGCTCGGCCCAATCGCGGTTGTTATTGAATAAAGTATCCAGCTTGGTATGCATACGTCAGGCCTTGCCTTTCTTGCTGTGTTTAGCTAACAATTGTTTGGCTTCTTTTTCATGCTGTTTGACTTCATCCAGGTTCGCTTGAATTTCTTGCATTTGATTTTCAAGCTGCTCGCGATGCTCGCCCAGCACATGAATGAATTTTTGCAACTGCGGCACCGTGTCTCTGGGACTGTCGTACATGTCAATGATGTCTTTGGCTTCCATCAATGACAAGCCCAGACGCTTGGCACGCAAAGTCAAGCGCAAGCGGGCGCGCTCTCTGGCACTGTACACACGGTTTCTGCCACCTGGCCCCAGTCTCTCAGGCCGCAACAAACCCATATCCTCGTAAAAACGAATGGCACGGGTGGTCAAGTCAAATTCCTTGGCCAAATCGCGTATGGTGAATTGGGTCGCCATGAAGACAGTCGGTGGTGGTTAACGTTTACGTAAACGTCAATTATCAAGCAAAATAGCCCTCCATGAATCTGCATGAAAAAGAATTGCATTACCCGCTCGGGGATGCACTGCCGGACCCTGGCCACCATTTGAGTGTCGCCCCCGGTATTCGCTGGCTGAGGATGTCTCTGCCTTTCGCCTTAGATCACATCAATTTATGGCTGATTCGGGACCGGGTTGACGGGATGGATGGGTGGTGCGTGGTGGATTGCTGCCTTGACAACCCCACCGCCAGAGCCCAATGGGAGCAGGTGTTCACCACTTCCCTCATGGGTTTGCCGGTTTTGCGCGTGATTGCCACACATTTACATCCTGACCATCTGGGTTTGGCACATTGGTTGTGCGCCCGCTGGCAGGTTCCTTTGTACATCAGCGCCACCGATTACCACACCGCCAGAACATTGATTGATACACCAGCCGATGGCATTCAATCGCAAGTTTTTTTTCGATCACACGGTTTGCTTGACGCGGATGTGCTGCAAGCTTTGACTGAGCGTACTTTGCAATTCAGCCACATGGTGCCGAAAGTACCTTCACAGTTCATCCGTTTGACCGACCAGCAAATTTTGAAAATCGGTGAGCACGAGTGGCAATGCATCAGCGGTTATGGACATGCGCCGGAGCACATAGGCTTGCACTGCCCCGCATTGAATATTCTCATCAGCGGCGATATGGTGTTGCCGCGAATTTCCAGCAACATCAGCGTGTTTGATACCGAACCTTTGGCGGATCCCTTGGGTTTATTCATGCAGTCGTTGACAAAATACAGCCATTTAGCCGCTGATTGTTTGACTCTCCCGTCTCACGGCAAACCTTTCACCGGCGTGCATCAGCGCATCAAACAGTTGCTGCAACACCATGAAGACAGACTCACCGATTTGCGTGAAGGTTTTGCCTGTGGTGACATGAATGCCATCGAAGCCATGGCTTTGCTATTTAAACGTCAACTGGATCCACACCAAACAACGTTTGCGCTGGGCGAATCACTGGCGCATTTGCACTGTCTTTGGTACAAGGGTGAATTACACCGATATCAAACCGCAGACGGTTTGATTCGCTTCAAGCCCATTGAGGCAAAGATTCGTCCTTGAGCTGCGCACGCCTTTGCGCGTAATCCGGCACCACGTGTCGCACGGTTTCCCAAAACATGGGGCTGTGGTCCATCACGCGCAAATGGCTGAGTTCATGCACCACCACGTAATCAATCACTTCTAACTTGAAATGCACAAGTCGCCAGTTCAAGCGGATGCTGCCATCCGATGTGGCGCTGCCCCACCGGGTGCTGGCATTACTCAGCGACAGCTTGCGCCACTGCACACCTAAGAGCGGCGCGAAGTGGTCAAGCCGCTCAATAAATAATTGTTTGGCCTGCTGCATCAACCAGGCTTGCACTGCGTCCCGTATTTGCGGCTCACTCGCGTTTTGTGCAACAGAAATCTTCAGCAAACGGATTTGCTCTAACTCATTGGTGGTTTGTTCAAGTCTGCCGCCTGCATCTCTGAACAAATGGCTGGCATCGAGTTTGAGTTTGATGGACTCACCCATGAAAGGTATGAGGGCACCGTCACGCCACTGGATCACGGTCGACTGCATGTGTTTGTGCCGCTCTTGCATTTCCTGCAATTTGCGCAAAATCCAGTCTGCTTTTTCCAGCAGCACTGTCTCTACAGAGCCGATGCTGGCCCATCTTGGCGCTCTGACATCCAGGCCATCCGGCCCGACTGACATGCCAATGGTTTTGCGTCTGCCACGACTGAGCTTGTAATCAATGCTGCCGTTTTTCAAACGTATCTGCCGGTTGGCACGCGCATGGTGAAAATGCAGCACATCTTTTTCAAATGCCACAGGGGTCGCTTTTGTGTGAGAGGTATCTACTGTATTTGGAGCAGAGGGAATTGGCTGATCAAACCAATTGAGCGCCAATTGCACAAAGGCTTTCATGGTATTTGCTCTGACAAAGCGTAGGCTGCGGGATCAAGCGCGCGCATCTCTGCTTCAATCCAATGCTCTACCTCAGCCATCAATTCATCCGCCTGCCTGCCATCGCTTGATATCGCAGGTCCGATAGAAACAGTCACAGTTCCCGGTCTTTTGATGAATGCTTTTCGCGGCCAGCATACGGCCGAGTTCACGGCAATCGGAATGACCGGCACGCCGGTTTCAATGGCCAGGCGCGCGCCACCCGATTTGTAATTGCCTGCTTGCCCACGTTCAATGCGCGTGCCTTCAGGAAACATGATGACCCATATGCCTTTGCTCAATAACGCTTTGCCTTGTTGAACCACTTTTTGAAAAGCCTGCGATTTCAACTTGCGGTCAATGTGAATCATGTCCAGTTGACCAATAGACCAACCAAAAAATGGCACGTACAGCAATTCACGTTTAAATACATAGGCCAGATCTTTGGGCATGATGACCGGCATCAAAAATGTCTCATACGTAGACTGGTGTTTCACCAGCAAAATACAAGGCTGGTTAAGTGCGGGCAAGTTTTCTCTGCCCTGAACAACATAGTCAATACCTATGATGTGGCGCGCACCTTTGACCGCTAACATCAACCAAAAAACAGCTATCTTGTAGAGCACATGGCCATTGAACCTGAGCAATGCTGTTGTTAACAAAACCACTGCCACTGGTAT
>JACCEC010732596.1_pt1 | contig 16631 bp, 16 predicted proteins | sample 7450121 | NCBI WGS metagenome assembly JACCEC01 (sample SAMN15323455, study PRJNA562643) | freshwater metagenome | isolation source: river surface water | place: USA:Blue River Watershed | collected 2017-08-18 | reverse complement strand
ATGATCTTCAAGTATGTTTCTAGGCTTGGTGTGACTGTGCGTTCTTCTAGTTCTGGATCAAGAATGACCATAAGTTCATAATGACGCATGTGTTAACCCGACCTCCTCTGGACTAAGACGGCCACGGTATTTCCGTGACAGGAGGGTTAGTGCTTCATTGTTTAGCCCCCGATGGGCGCCTCACGCTGAAGGGTTAAGGGTACGCGTTGCCGCTTTCAAAGAGAAATTCACGCAGGGATCTGTGGGCGGCCGGCCCTTGCGTGCCACCGGCCAGGCCGCGGCGGACGAATATGGCGATTAGGTAGACGGTGGCTGCAATTCTAAGCAAGGTAATTAGTGCGTATCCGTAAAGCGGTAGTCCAAATTTCGCACCCGTGACGGTAGCTAGGTGCTGCCAAATCGCAACGTGATAGATAACTTCAGCGCCTTGCCAAATCCAGAAGGCATGTAAATCGCGCTTATCAACTAACGCAATTATCGCAAGTGGAGTTAGCCATAGAACATATTGTGGTGAGTACACCTTGCTCACGACCATCACTGCAGCAAGCACTATAAAGCTAAGTGAAGCAAGTGACGGAATATTGCGAAGTTCGAGAATATAAATCGTGATTGCGGCAAATGCAGCAAGCAAAATTAGTATTGATATGTAGTTTAAATTTGGTAGATATACGCCAAGTGCGGTGAGTGCATACCAAAGCGATCCCCAGTCCGAACCGCGCGATAGATTTAACTGATAGAAACGTAACCAACCTTCAGGGGTTGTTAAATAAACTGGCAGGTTTATTGCCGCAAATGTTGCGGCAGTTATAAAGAGGTAGCGAAGCGCTGCTGGGATTTGATTGCGGCGCAAGAAAATGAAAGCAATAGGAAGCAGTAAGAAAATTGGCATAAACTTTGTTGAGATAGAAAGTCCGAGCGCAAGTGCACTTAAATCCAATTTCTTTCTATCAAACCAATAGATAGCACTTAACATAGAAATGATTGCCCAGAGATCCCAGTTGATATACAACGAAGCGATCGCAGCTGGTGCAAGCGGAGTTAGATAAGCAAACTCAGGACGCATCTTTGAAACAATGAGCGTTATAAAGATTAACAAGAGCCCCAAGAAAAATACATTTGCGTAGAAATAATTTTGAAGTGCGTTATCGCCTGTTGGAACTATCTTGGCAACTGCCCACATAATCGCACCCGTAACAACGGGGTACTCAACCGATGCATCGCCATTGCTATAGGCCCATTCGCCTTTATCTAAGCCTCTTTCACCATATAAGGCTGGCAGGTCTGAATAACAGGCGTGAACATATTGGTCAGGTGTTGCCCAATCAGTTGAAATGCAAGGGCTAAATTTTGCAAAACTTATTAGTGAAGCGAGTATTGCTAACGCGATTAGCGCGCGTGCACTTGTGCGCACGTTTTAGCCTTCTTTTCTTACCTGAACGCCGCCGCTAGTCATAACTATTGGGTCTAGTCCACCAATATTTGCTGGCGCTGGGAAACTCATCTCTGGCTGTCCGCGAAGTGCGCCCTTCATAAATGCAGTCCAAATTCGCGCTGGGAAAGTTCCTCCGGTAACAGATGTTAATCCACCAATTCCGTTTAGTGATTCTGATGCGCTATCACGGAAGAGCGCAACCGATGCAGCTAATTGTGGAGTGTATGCGCTAAACCAAGCGGATGCATTTGACTGGCTAGTTCCAGTTTTGCCAGCTGCCGGACGACCGAGTGCAAGGGCTGCTGAACCGGTTCCGCCATTTACAACGCTCTTTAAAGCATAAGTTAAATCAGCCATTACATCTTTAGAGAAGACTTCTTGGGTCTGCATTGTTCCTTCATAGAGAAGGCCCTTATTTGGTCCAGTAACAGATGAAATTAGATATGGCTTTGCGTAAATTCCCTGAGCTGCAAAAGTTGCATATGCATTGGCAACATCAATTACATGCGGACTAGCAACACCTAGTGATACCGATGGTGATGGAACCATGGCAACTGATTCGGGGATGCCGGCACGACGTGCAGCATCAACAACTTTATCTAGCCCGGCTTTTTGTCCAAGTGGGACATAGATGGTGTTAATTGAATATTTAGTTGCCTGTAGAAGATCGATCTGGCCCCAGCCTTCATTTCCGTAATTGGAAACTTCATATGGTTTTCCTAGATCGTCGAAGATTTGTGGTGAATCACCATTCCAAATTGAAGTAAGCGGAATGCCTGCTTCAAGAGCTGCGATCAATGCGAAGGGCTTAAAAGTAGAGCCAGCCAGCGCAATTGACTGGGTGGCATCATTTAGCTGGCGCTCTAAATAATCGCGGCCACCATACATCGCAACAATCTCGCCGGTGCCGGGACGGATCGCAGCTAGTCCAATTCTTAAATTATCTGGAGCTTTCTTCGGATAGAACTTAGTTACCGCATCAACTGCTGATTGCTGTGCACGTTGATCGATAGTTGTTTTAATTACTAGACCACCGACAAGTAATTGGTCATCGGTAAAACCGAGCTTGCCCATCTCTTTTTGAACTGCGGCGACGATATGGCCCTTAGGTCCACTTAGTTGTCCGGTTTTGGTACGTGGGATAACTGTTGGGAATTTCGCTTTAGCGGCATCTTCAGGTGTTATCCATTCACGTTCTAACATGCCATTGATTACATATTTAAAACGGTTCTCTAGACGTACGCCATTCTCTTTAGAAAGTGATGGGTCGTAATAACCAGGAGAACGCAAAATACTGGCGATCACCGCCATCTGAGACAAGTTGAGTTGGTTAACGTTTCGGTTGAAATACTGCTGCGATGCAGTCTGCACACCGTAAGCGCCGCGGCCAAAATAAATAGTATTTAAGTAATTCTCAAGAATCTGATCTTTAGATAAAGAATTCTCGAGCTTCAGAGAGATAACTAGCTCTTTGATCTTTCTTTGAATTGTGCGGCTGGGAGAAAGAAAGGCAGTTTTTGCATACTGCTGGGTGATTGTTGAGCCACCTTCGCCAGTTAGATTGCCGGAACGTAAATTGTTAAGTAGCGCTCTTGAAATACCGGTGATGCTAAATGCTTTATTTGAGTAAAAGTTTCGGTCTTCTGCCGCAAGAACGGCGTTGCGAAGATCGAGTGGAATCTTTGCCAACGGCAAGATCTGTCGGTTCTCTGAACCGATACGTCCGATCTCTTGACCATTTGAATATTGAATAATTGTTGATTGGCTATTTACATAGGCGTTGGGATCTGGAATTGATACGGTAAACCAAGCAAATGCGAATAAGGTCGATCCAGCGATAAAACCAAAGCCGGCTAAGAAAATACCGGCGCGGAAAAGTTTTCTGCGGATCATTTCTTAAGGTTACCCTTTAACCCAATCTTCATCTTCCAAGGTGCGTACGCGACGGGGTGGCTTTCTTTCATTTCCATCCCCTAATAGATATGAAGAGCAGAGATGGTTCCAAGAACATTCGCGGCATACTTCAACGGTGTAGACGGCAAACTCCCCGAACTCTTTCTCCATTTCCAATAACTCAACCTCAGTCTTTATTCGACCTGAGAATTGTCCGAGTTGATCACCAAATGTGTAACGGAGTTCTACAAGTGATTCTTTCTTGCAGACCGGACATTTACGTTGCGCTTTCTCGCCATGATATTTTGCAGCGCGCATCAAGTACGGGTCAGCATCACAGGCATCGACTACTCCACGAAAGAGCGCCAACAAAGTCGCGCGCTTATCTAGTGAATAATCGATGAACGCACGCTTAGATTTCATAATGAGAGAAGGATAATCCTCTTTTGCAGGCTTTGCGCGACTACCCTTTAACTATGAACATCTGGCAGATATTAACCGATCGCAAATTTTTACGGTTACTCCGTCTACGCTGGACAGGCCAGATGACCGATGGGGTTTTCCAGAGCGCCTTGGCCTCATTTGTTTTATTTTCGCCAGAACGTCAAGCAAATGCACTTAACGCAGCCTTAGCGTTCGCCGTAGTCCTTCTCCCATATTCTTTAATTGGACCGTTTGTCGGAACAATTCTTGATCGCGTTTCCAGACAGCGGGCGATCATGTTTGCAAACTTAACCAGAGCTATAACTTTATCAATCATCGCATTATTAATCTTCCAGGGAAAAACTGGAATTGAGATGACAATCTTTGTTCTTGTTGCATTTGGCGTTAATCGTTTAATTCTCGCTGGACTCTCAGCGGGTATTCCGCTGATGATTGAAAGTAAATCTTTAATTAGCGCTAATGCTCTTGCAGTAACCGGCGGTTCGGTTTTTGTTGTTCTAGGTGGCGGAATTGGCCTTGGTTTACGCCGTTTAATTGATGAGACAACTACTGCAGATAAAGCTGATGGGTACATAATCTTGGTGGCAGCTGCGGGTTATCTAATGGCAGCGCTCTTGGCTTCGTTGCTAAAGCGCAAAGAGATTGGTCCGCTAGATCACGAGATAAAGAGCGCCAGCTTTACACAAGGCTTAATTGAAATGCGTGAAGGTGTGCGTTTTCTGCGCGCGCATATGGATGCCGCACGTGGCATCGGTGCGATCGCAATTCATCGTGGTGGAATAACCGCTTTAACCCTCATTGCTCTCTTGTTGGAGCGGAATACCTTTAACGATCCAGCAGATAATGAAGCTGGATTGGCTGGCTTGAGTTTTACCTTATCAATAGCGGCGATCGGTTTTGTTGTTGGTGCAGTGATCGCACCTTATGGTGTTCGCCGCGTTGGACGCCATCGCTGGATGAGATTTTCTCTTATCGCAAGTACTTGTGGCCCGCTATTTATCTTATTTGTGAGAACTCCACTTACTTTGATTTGCGCAGCATTTCTCACTGCACTATTTGGTCAGAGTTTAAAAGTTACAAATGATGCGCTGGTTCAATCAAAGATCGATGATATCTATCGCGGTCGAGTCTTTTCGGTTTATGACGTTGTCGTAAATGGTGCAATCGTTTCGGGCGCCGTTATAGCTGCGCTACTTTTGCCAAATAGCGGTGATAGCTACCTAGTTCCATTGGTTGTTGCAACCATCTATTTGATTGCTGGTCTCCGCTTACTTCGCAGTGGGGTTTTCTTTGCTCCACCAGTTAAGTAGTTCTTTGGTTGCGCGCTCTTCTCCTAGCGGTCCATTCTCAAGGCGCAATTCGAGAAGATAATCCAAAGCTCTGCCCACCGCTGCTGAAGGTTTGATGCCAAGTAATTTCATTACTTGTGCACCATCTAAATCAGGTCGGATCTTAGAAAGTTCTTCTTCTTCCATTAATTTAGCGATACGAGCTTCAAGGGCATCATAAGTTTTTGCTAAACGCTCTGCTTTTTTAGCGTTACGAGTTGTGCAATCAGCGCGAGTTAAAACATGTAAATGAACTAGTAAATCCCCGGCATCTCGCACATAGCGTCGCACTGCAGAATCGGTCCATTCGCCATCTCCATAACCATGGAAGCGCAGGTGTAGCGCGACCAGTGTTTCGACTTGATCAATTGTCTCGCCATCAAAGCGCAGCGCTTTTAACCTGGATTTAGTTAGACGTGCACCAACGATTTCATGGTGGTGAAAAGAAACTCCTCCACCCGGAATTAAATTGCGCGTCTTTGGTTTACCGATATCGTGCAGAAGCGCAGCAAGACGAATAATTAAATTAGGGCCGCCTAAACGCTCTTCGTGAGAAATAGCCTGTTCTAAAACGGTGATTGAGTGCTCATAAACATCTTTATGGTGATGATGTTCATCAATTTCCAGGCGGAGTTTAGGGATTTCGGGAAGCACGATTTCGGCAAGGCCAGTTTCAACTAAAATCGTGATTCCGGTACGTGGATTCTTCGACATTAACATTTTAGTAAATTCATCACGCACACGTTCGGCTGAAATTATTGAAATTCTTCCCGCCATATCCTTTATTGCCTGTAGAACATCAGGTGCGATCTCAAAGCCTAATTGGCTTGCAAAGCGCGCAGCGCGCATCATTCGAAGTGGATCGTCGGAGAAAGAATTTTCGGCCTTAGTTGGTGTACGTAAAACTTTTTTTGCTAAATCTTCCAAACCATTAAAGGGATCAATAAATTCTGGAGTTTTTGTAGTTAGCTCAAGCGCCATTGAGTTAACTGTGAAATCACGTCGTGATAAGTCACCTTCAATTGAATCACCGTATTCAACTTCAGGTTTGCGGCTTTCTGGATCGTAACTTTCGGTTCGGTAAGTTGTAACTTCAACAGTCGTATCACCACGTTTTCCAGCAACTGTTCCAAATTCAATTCCGATATCCCAAACGTTCTCCGCCCAAGATTGCAGAATTTTCTTTGTGACTTCTGGGCGCGCATCGGTTGTGAAATCTAAATCATTACCAAGTCGCCCAAGTAGCGCATCGCGAACTGGTCCGCCAACTAACGCCAAACGAAATCCTTGGGCGGCAAAACTTTGGGCGAGTGAACTTGCCAGCGGCGCCTGTTTGATGAGTGAGGCGATCGCAACTTCTCCCGCGGCTCCTAATGCACTCGTCACAAGTCCAAGATTAGAGCAGTACCCTTGGTCTATGACCCCGGCACCTAGTGCGGGCAGCGAAGGTACGAAGAAAAAGCGCAGGCGTAGACGGCCCGCAAATCGCGCCCCACTTGCAAGTGATTCACCTGCCAAAGATGAGCAGGCGCAGAATAAACGCCCTGCAACGAACCCTGCCAAGAATCAATCACGGAATCCATCACGGAACCCTAAGAGCTACGCAAAGCGCGTTGATGAAGTTAGCGCAGGCGGCTTAGTTATAGATCACAGCGGAAAGAACGGTCTTCTTATCGGTCGTATTGATCATAAAGATACAAGTGGAAAAAGAATTTTATGGTCGCTGCCAAAAGGCCATATAGAAGAAGGTGAAACCCCTGAGCAAGCTGCGCTTCGTGAAGTCGCAGAAGAAACTGGAATTGAATCTGAGATCGAGCGCTCTTTAGGCGTTATTGATTTCTGGTTTATGGCCGGCGGTAAGCGAATTCATAAAACAGTTCATCATTACCTGTTCCGTGAAACCGGCGGTTTGTTAGCGCCGCAAGAGAGTGAAGTTGATGAAGTTGGTTGGTTTCCGCTAACTGAGATTGTTGACCGTTTGGCTTATCCAGATGAGAAGAAGTTAATTGCGCGAACTGACGCAACTGCTGAAATTGGCGCTAAATGAAGAAATTATCTGCGCTCTTCTTGTCATTAGCCTTTTTATTTATTAGCGCTCCACATTCGACCGGCGATGTAACCGTTACAAAGTTAACTAGTAAGCCTTACCAACTCTTTGATGGCACCTTCAGAAATGATGAACTGACAAACGACTTACTTCCTACTGGCAGATTAGGTAGGCCACTTGAAAGTAAACCGAAAGGCCCGCGCACCTGGGTGATCGATGGCGCACTTCTTGATGAAGTCGCTGCTATGGCAGGAGGTTATGAGTTAAGCAATGGTGAATTAACTACTGGACAACTTGTCGCAAAAAGTTGGATCTCTCGGTTAATACTTTTAACCGCGGGAGATAAAGTTTTTGCACTTCCATATGGCAACCCTGATTTATCACTTGCTACACGCTCTGCGCCAAGTGAACTTCGCTTATATAAAAGTTATGGCATAGAAAGAGTTGAGTTTCATTTAAATCGTAAGGTTTCACCTGGAGATAGCAGCGCTTGGAGCACAGGTAAATCACGCCTTAGCCCTGTATTGCGTAAGAAATATACGCAAAACCGCCAAGCGTTAACAGCTCTATCTTCAGTTGTTAGCGCACCTGAAATTAAAGCCCAACGGGCGAAACTTGCCATCTTGCTATCTCCTTCACTTGATAAGAAGGATCGCGACTTTTTCTCATATAGCGCAGCAGATGGCGTAGCAAAAACTTTAAATCGACTACGAATCTCTTCTGGTAAATATCAAATTGCTTCAGAGACTGGAAAGGTTCCAGTAACTGTAACCAATGATTTCGGGGTTCCTGTAAAAGTTGGAGTTAAATTAACTCCACTTAACTCTCGTGTTCAAGTTTCAGATGTCACAACTTTTACGATTGGCGCTAATTCACGAACTCAGCTATCAATTCCTTTTAACGCAATCGCTCCTGGCGCAACAACGGTGCTTGCACAAATCACAAACGCGGACGGTGATGAGGTTGGTCCGGCTTCGCGGCTCGCAATTAAAGTGACTTTCTTTGATTCGCGGGTTGCCTACTTCACGATAGGTGCGGCGCTCTTGCTATTTGTAGCGGCTCTAACCCAGACTATTCGCAGAATACGAAGGGGGCGAAATGAAAAGCAATGAGCTATTCCGCGCCTCCGGTGTTATGGCAATCGGCACAATCCTTTCGCGCATCACGGGTTTCTTTCGCGCAATTCTTGCAGTTGCAGTTCTTGGTACCGCCCTTCTTGCAGACTCGTACAACGTGGCAAATACGATGCCAAATATTCTTTACAACCTACTAGTTGGTGGAGCGTTAACCGCAATCTTCGTTCCGCAATTGGTGCGTTCTTTCTCAGATGAAGATGGTGGACATGGTTTTGCTTCGCGCCTAGTTACAACTATCTCGGGAATTCTCTTACTTCTCGTTTTAGCTGGAGTAATTTTCGCCCCGTACCTTGTAAAACTCTATGCTCCAGAGTTTGCAACTGAAGGTTTCGAGCGCGAGTTCTCTATCGCCGTTGCATTTACTCGATATTGCCTGCCACAGATCTTTTTCTTGGGGCTCTTTACGATGCTCGGCCAAGTCGCAAATGCGCGTGGTTCTTTTGCTCCACTTATGTGGGCTCCAATCGCTAATAACCTCGTAGTAATAGTTATTTTTAGCGGGGTTCTAGCGCTTCAAGAGAGTATCTCGGTTGAAAACATTACCGATGCCCAGATCCAACTTTTAGGCTGGGGTACAACTCTCGGCATAGTTATTCAGGCGTTGATTCTTATCCCAGTTGTTAAAAAATCCGGAATACGGTTACGCCCAATTTTCGGTGTTGCTGGGCTTGGTAAATCTTTTTCATTAGCTGGTTGGACTTTGGTTTATGTTTTGATTTCACAGCTTGGTTACTTGATTACAGTAAATGTCGCCACTAGCGCTGCTGTGCGAAGTGCTCAAGCTGGAATAACAACTGGCGTAGGTTTTACACCGTTTACCAGCGCTTACTACATTATGTTGTTGCCGTATTCAATTGTCACCATTTCAATCGTTACCGCACTACTTCCACATTTATCAAAGTTAGCAATTGATAAGAATGTAGAAGAAGTTAAGAAGCAATTGATTCGCGCTATCCGAATGTGTGGCGTTGTAACAGTTCCTAGCTCTGTCGCGTTACTGCTCTTTGGTTCGCTTATGACTGAGGTTCTTTATTTTGGAATCTCACTCGATGACTCTCGTTATATCGGTTATGTTTTATCCGCGTTAAGTTTGGGTTTGGTTGCATTCTCAATTAACTTAGTCTTAATTCGCGGTTTTAACGCATTTGAAGATACGAAGACTCAGGTTGTATCTATCTTAATAATCAACATAATTTCATCAGTACTCTCTTATATTTTCTTGGCAACGTTAAAGAGTGAATTTGTAACAATTGGTTTAGGCGTTGCCTTTGCTGTTAGTTACATTCTCGGTCTCTTTGTAACTATTGCTCTCTTAAAGAAACACACTGGTCCTCTAGAAATATCTAAGTTTGCTGGTCAGCATGCGCGCCTATATCTAGCTTCGGCGATCGCAATGGTTCCCTTCTTCCTGCTCGCCTTCTTCTTAAATTGGATGAATGATGACGCTGCTCCTCTTATTGGTGTAGCCCGCTTGTTAGTTGTTCTACTTGGTAGTGGAATCGGGTTCTTGCTCGTCGCACACGCCCTAAAAATCACTGAGATCACTGCGATGAAAGAGTTTGCAATCTCACTTTTGGGTAAGCGCCGTGCTGCCCGCGCAAAGTAATCTCGAATGGATACGCTGAGCCCATGGTAAGAAATCTCGTAATCGTTGGTTCTGGCCCTGCCGGATATACCGCTGCTATCTACGCCGCTCGCGCCCAGTTAGATCCAGTTATCTACGAAGGTTCAGTAACTGCAGGTGGTGCCTTGATGAACACTACCGAAGTAGAGAATTTTCCTGGTTTTGTCGATGGTGTGATGGGACCAGACCTCATGGACAGTATGCGCAAGCAGGCCAAACGCTTTGGCGCAGAGTTGGTTACCGATGATGTTGTTGAAATGGATTTGTCTGGCGATATCAAAATTATTAAAGATGGTTCTGGAAATACCGTGCAAGCTAAAGCGGTAATCCTTGCTATGGGATCTGCTTATAAAGAAATTGGTTTAGAGAACGAGAAACGTCTCTCTGGTCGTGGCGTTTCATGGTGTGCAACTTGCGATGGTTTCTTCTTTCGTGACCAAACAATTGCTGTCGTTGGTGGCGGAGATTCTGCAGTTGAGGAAGCAACTTTCTTAACAAAGTTTGCCTCAAAGGTTGTTCTGATCCATCGCCGCGATTCACTTCGCGCATCAAAAATTATGGCAGAGCGCGCTTTTGCAAATCCAAAAATTGAAATGCTCTGGAATACTGAAGTTACAGATGTACTAGGCGCCGACAAAGTGGAGGCTCTTGAACTTCGCAACACAGTTACTGGTGAAGTAAGTAAGCGAGATTTCACAGGATTGTTTGTTGCAATCGGGCATATTCCGCGCAGTGAACTTGTTACATCTCAAGTAACGCTAAATGAAGAGGGTTATGTTTTGGTAGAAGCTCGCTCAACGCGCACCAACTTGAAGGGCGTCTTTGCCTGCGGAGATCTTGTCGATTTCACCTATCGTCAAGCCATTACCGCAGCCGGATCTGGTTGCCAGGCGGCCTTAGACGCTGAAAAATTCCTTTCTCACTAGTACTCTTACAACAACTTAGTTTTTGATACGAAAACCAGATTAGAACCGATTAAATAGGAGCCATAAATGAGCGCAGGAAAAGTAACCGCAGCCAATTTCGATGAAGTAGTACTTAAGAGCAGCAAGCCAGTTCTTGTTGATTTCTGGGCTGAGTGGTGTGGTCCTTGTCGCGCGGTTGGTCCAATCCTTGATGAGATCGCAACCGAACACGGCGATAAGTTAACTATCGTCAAACTAAATACGGATGAAGAGTCAGCGATCGCCATTAAGTACGGTGTGACATCCATTCCAATGCTCAACGTTTATGTAAACGGTGAAGTTGTGAAGACAATTATTGGTGCCAAACCAAAGCCAGCGCTTCTAAAAGAGCTCGAAGGTTTTATCTAATCAACTCGTTGGTTTAGATCTCTTATGAAAGAACTATCTCCCGATGAGATTCGTTCTTTTCAACAAGAGCGTGGTCTACATGTAACTGGTGAGTTAAATGAACAAACTCAACGCGCCCTTGAAGAAGCACGGTGGAAACTAGGAGATCGTTCTTTAAATCTTCAGCCATCTCCAATGATGCGTGGCGACGACGTCGCCGCATTACAGGCCCGATTGACCGAGATGGGATTTAACGCTGGCCGTGTCGATGGCATCTTTGGTGAGCGAACTGAAAGCGCTGTTAAAGAGTTTCAAAAATCTGTAGGTATAAAAGTTGATGGTAAATGTGGACCGGCAACAATAATTGCCTTGATTCGTTTAACTAAAATTGTCTCAGGCGGTGCGCCTGCGCAGATGCGAGAGAGCGCTAAACAGCGAAATCGTGGACCAGCGCTTGCAGATAAGGTAATTGTTTTAGATCCTGGATTCGGCGTTGATGAAGCTGAGATTGTTTACGATATTGCACAAAGATTAGAAGGACGTTTGCTAGCACTTGGCGCGAGTGTATTTTTGACGCGTGGCCCAAAGAATGTTTTAACTGAAAATGAAATCATTGCGTTTTCTAATAAAAATGCCGCAGATTTAGTAATTTCATTACACACCGATATACACTCAAATCCCGAAGCACATGGCGTTTCAACTTATTTTTACGGAAGCGATGCCCATGGAGTTCATTCAATTGTTGGTGAGAGATTTGCTTCTCTTGTGCAGCGCGAATTATGCGCGCGTACTGATTTATTAAATTGCCGTACCCATGCCAAAACTTGGGATTTACTTCGCTTGACCCAGGCGCCGGCGGTTCGAGTTGATCTTGGATATCTAACAAATCCTGGTGATGCTGCGCGCCTTGCCCGCCCAGATTTTCGCGATACTTTGGCGGAGGCGTTCATTATTGCGATTCAGCGCCTTTATTTATCGGCTGAAGATGATGCAAAAACTGGAACGCTTCGCTTATCTGACCTGCGCAGTGCGGGTATTCGTCGTTAATTTAAGTTAAATAAATCGGTTCGCAATCCCATATAAGCATGTGGGAGACTTCTCGGTATGTCTGAGGTATCAGTTCGCTTTCAAACCGGGGCTCCACAACATCTGGAGCAACGCTTTGCTACTCGCGCCGCGGGAATGTTGCCTTCTGAAATTCGCTCGCTTTTTGCGGTGGCATCACGCCCCGAGATTGTTTCGCTTGCAGGTGGAATGCCAAATCTTTCAGCTCTTCCTATGGAGATGATGGCTGGGGTTGTAAATCAATTGATTTTAAGTAACGGAGCTGAAGCGCTGCAGTATGGCAGCGGACAGGGCCATCCAAAACTTCGCGAACAAATTTGCGATGTTATGGCCCTGGAAGGAATTCGCGCAAACCCAGATGACGTAGTTGTGACAACTGGTTCGCAACAAGCTTTAGATTTAATTTCTCGCATCTTTATCGATCCAGGCGATGTTGTCTTAGTTGAAGCACCTTCTTACGTTGGTGCCCTTGGAACATTTCGACAATATGAGGCTTCGGTAGTCCACGTTGAAATGGATATGGACGGCTTGGTTCCAGATGCCCTGCGCGTTGCAATTAAATCTGTACGCGCTTCTGGTCGCAAAATTAAATTCTTATATTTGATTCCAAATTACCAAAATCCAACAGGTGTCTTATTGCCCGCAGATCGCCGCACTGAAATTCTGGCTATCTGCCGCGAAGAAGGAATTTTCGTTGTTGAAGATAACCCTTACGGCTTACTTGGTTTTGATCGTCCATCGCCAAATGCGATGCGAGCTGAAGATTCCGAAAACGTTATTTACTTAGGTTCTTTCTCAAAGACGATCGCATCTGGTCTACGTATCGGTTGGGCCCTTGTTCCGCAATCATTAAAGGATAAATTGGTTATTGCCTCTGAATCTTCAATTTTATGTCCTTCAAACTTCACGCAGTTAACAATCTCTAGTTATTTGGCAGATCAACCTTGGCGTGATCAAATCGCTTCTTTCTGTGAGCTATATAAGGTTCGCCGCGATGCGATGCTCGAATCACTTGAACAATACTTTCCTAAGGAAGCGACTTGGACTAAGCCTGGTGGTGGCTTCTATGTCTGGGTTAATTTGCCCCCAGAAATTGATACTAAAGCGATGATGCCTAAGGCGATTGTTGCCAAAGTTGCCTATGTTCCTGGAAATGCATTTTATGCAGATGGCCTTGGGTCATGGTCGATGCGACTTTCTTACTGCCACCCAACCCCAGAGCGAATCCGAGAAGGCGTTAAAGCTTTGGGTGGAATAGTGACGCAGGAGATGGCACGTCGCGGTACAGCGCTTAAGTAATAAAAAGTTTTACTTAGATCCTTCGATTAGATCAACGATCCGCTGCAAATCCTCACGTCCGGCATATTCAATAACGATCTTGCCTTTGCCGTTTGCGCCCTGCACACTCACGCGGGTATCAAGGTAATCACTTAACAACTCTTCGGCAGCCAGGGTTTCTCCGGTTGTAGAACTCTTTCCGCTTTTGCCGCTCTTAGTTGAACCCTTCTTTGGAGAATGAATTGCAACAGCTTCTTCAGTTGCGCGAACGCTTAAACCTTCGGCAACGATTCGGTTCGCTAACTTTTCAATCTCTGCCTCATTAGTTAAACCAAGAAGCGCGCGAGCATGGCCTGCTGAGATAACTCCTGCCGCGACTTTGCGCTGCACAGTTGGTGGAAGATTTAAAAGTCGAATTGTGTTTGAAATAAGTGGGCGGGAGCGACCTAGTTTTACTGCGAGCTCATCGTGTGTGCAGTTAAAGTCGGTGAGTAATTGAGCGTAGGCAGCGCCTTCTTCAAGTGGGTTTAATTGGCTGCGATGGATATTTTCAATTAAAGCTTCACGCAAAAGTTCGTTATCGGGAGTCTGGCGAATAATTACCGGAATCTTCTTTAAACCGGCAGCCTTTGCCGCGCGAAAGCGGCGTTCTCCCATAATTAATTCATATTTACCAGGAGATGTTTGGCGAACAACGGGCGGTTGCAAAATACCAATCTCTTTGATTGATGCGATTAATTCGTTTAGCGCGCCTTCTTCAAAGATTGTTCGTGGCTGCCGCGGGTTAGGAGAAATGGCTTCAATTGAAACTTCATTCTGTTGTGCAACTTCATTGCCGGCGACGGTGAGGGATGTGGGGATTAAAGAATCTAAATTAGTTCCAAGGCCACCGCGTTTTGCACTCATGCAATTTCTCCATCGCGTTTGTAATTGATATTTACAACATTGGAGTCAAAGTTAACATCGAGCGCATCTTTTGGTTTTCCGCGCTCTGCAATCTCGCGCGCTACCTGCATGTATGCAATTGCACCTGGTGATAGCGGGTCATACGTCATAACTGTTTGGTTATATGAAGGTGCTTCAGATACACGTACTGCGCGCGGGATAGGAATATCAATTAACTCATTTGGAAAGTGTGCCCGAACATTTGCAGCGACATCATTTGATAAACGTGTGCGACCATCAAACATTGTTAAAACAATTGTTGAAAGATCTAGATTTGCATTTAAGCGCTTTTTAACAATGCCGTAAGTTTCAAGAAGTTGTGACAAACCTTCGAGTGCGTAATATTCAGTTTGAATCGGAATTAAAAGTTCGCGCGCGGCAGCAAGTGCGTTAATAGTTAACAACCCAAGTGATGGTGGGCAATCTATAAAGATGTAATCGTAATTTGGTGAAATTTCATCAAGCGCTTCTTTTAAACGAAGTTCACGCGCAACCATCGAAACTAAATTAACTTCAGCATTTGCAAGTGATGAATTTGATGGAACGCAATCAAGTGCTGGAAAACCAGCAACCTTTTGAATTACAGAACTTATTTGTGTACCACCCATAAGAACTTCGTAAACGCCTTCAGTATCACGGTGAGGTACACCTAGGGCGGTGCTGGCATTGCCCTGTGGATCTAGATCAACCACTAGGACTCGCAGGCCCCCCATTGATAGGGCTGCCGCAATATTGACGGTCGTGGTGGTTTTTCCAACCCCACCCTTCTGGTTTGCCACGGTGAAGGTCCGGGTTGAGGCAGGTTTTGCCATCGCCTCTTTTAGCCGGCGGACGCCAACAACTTTTGTCTCGCTCTCGCGAGCCTTTGTTTCACGTGAATCAACCACGCGCCTATCTAAGCACTTCTTGCTCAGCCTTTACGCACAGAGATGACTCTGCCGAGCTCGATTCCCTCAAGTTTTATCTCGTGGAGCTCAGCCCCTTTGATTCCAACCATCTCGGTTGCCGCAGACTCCCCCTTCATCGCTAAAAGGGAGCCTTCCGGTTTGACCATATGCCAAGAGATCTTCTTTAACTTCTCCATAGGGGCTACGGCGCGGGCGGTAACAAAATCAGCGCTCTTCTTTACATCTTGGGCGCGGCCGCGGATGACCGCAATTTCAACACCTTTGGTTGCAATCGCAGCAACTGCCTCATTTAGGAACTCAACTCTGCGCTCAAGTGGCTCAATTAGCGTCACTTTTAGGTCTGGCCTGGCTAGGGCGATAACAATTCCTGGCAGCCCCGCCCCTGACCCGATATCGAATAGAGAGGCACCGTTTGGCAAGAGTTGGGTCACGGGTAGGCAGTTAAAGATATGGCGATCCCAGATCCGCTCACCTTCACGAGGGCCTATTAAGCCCCGCTCGATACCTGCGGTAGTGAGGAATTCGGCGTAGGCGCGAATAGCTTCCTCTTGCCCCGGGAAATATCGGGAGATAGAGGTTTCACGTGAAACCTCTGAAGAATCTGACTCCGGCTGGAGATTTGTCATTGGGTTCTTTTAGGCGGGATAGATGACAACGAAGCGGTTTGGATCTTCGCCATCTGACTCTGACGACAGGCCAAGGGTCTGGATCGTGTCATGGATAATCTTGCGCTCAAAGGCGTTCATTGGGTCGAGTTTGATCGATGCCCCTGTGGTCTTTGCCTGGTCAGCCATCTTCTCAGCAAGGGCGGTTAGCTCCTTGCGGCGGCCTGAACGGAATCCGTCGATATCGAGCATTAGGCGGCTACGGTCGCCGGTCGCTGTCTGTACAGCAAGGCGAGTTAGCTCCTGGATAGCATCGAGGACCTCCCCGTCTTGACCAACTAGGTGGCGTAATTTGCCGCCGACGATGGCAAGGCTGGCGCGGTCGTTCTCAACATCGATATCGATATCGCCATCGAGATCTGCAATGTCTAGCAAGCCTTCGAGGTAATCCGCTGCGATATCGCCCTCTTCTTCAAGGCGGGCAATTGTCTTTGGCGCTTTTTTGGTAGATGCACCAGTTTCTGCGGTCTCGTTTTCTAATACTTCAGTGGTCTCTTCGCTCATCTTCTCACTCCTTGTAGTTATGTAAAGTTATTTGGGGCTTTCGATAGTTTTTGTACTTAAATGTCCGTTT
>JACCEC010868644.1_pt1 | contig 16632 bp, 15 predicted proteins | sample 7450121 | NCBI WGS metagenome assembly JACCEC01 (sample SAMN15323455, study PRJNA562643) | freshwater metagenome | isolation source: river surface water | place: USA:Blue River Watershed | collected 2017-08-18 | reverse complement strand
CATCCACGGTGAGACCGATGAGTTCGGACACAAAGCCGTGAAAGACACCGTTAGCCATCACGACTACCACGCGACCCTCCTACACCTTTTTGGTTTCAATCACACCAAACTCACCTACCTCCGCAACAACACGCCTCTCTCGCTAACGGACAATAAGGAAGCACGCATCGTTCAAGAGATTCTCGCGTGACCATCGCGAACATCCCAGTCCACCACCTTCTCCGCCCTTTCATCCTCCTCACCCACCGCACCCCGACGGCGCCGCAAATCCACTTTGCAAAACGCCGCCGAAGCTCCTCTGCGCCAGCAACCTGCTAGGCGAGTCCGAGCCGCTTGAAGGTGTCGTCCACGTGCCGGAAATGCACCTCCAGCGAACATAACTTTCCAATCTCCTCCACGCTCAAGACCGAGCGAACTTCCGGCTCCGCCTCCAGATTCGCCTGAAGCGAAACATCCCCCTGCCACGTCCGCATCGCCGCACGCTGCACGGCCTCGTAGGCCGTCTTCCGCTCCAACCCCTTGCGCGTCAGTTCAAGCAACACGCTCTGACTGAAATACAAACCCTTCGTTAACTCTAGGTTGCGCTGCATGTTCGCTGGATAAACCAGAAGCCGGTCCACCAACTTTTTCAACGTCACCAACATGTAGTTCAGGAGAATGCTCGAGTCCGGCATGATAATGCGCTCCACCGAAGAGTGCGAAATATCGCGCTCATGCCAAAGCGCCACATTCTCCATCGCAGCCACCGCATTCCCACGAATCACCCGCGCCAGACCGCTCAACTTCTCGCCCGTAATCGGATTCCGCTTGTGTGGCATCGCCGAAGAACCCTTCTGACCCGCACTGAAATACTCCTCCACCTCAAGCACCTCCGTGCGTTGTAAATGACGAAACTCCGTCGCCCAACGGTCAACGCTCGACGCAATCAACGCCAAGGTCATCTGGTACTCCGCATGCCGATCTCGCTGCACCACCTGCGTGCTCAAGGTCGCCGCCTTCAACCCAAGACGGTCACACACCATCTGCTCCACCTTCGGATCAAGATGCGCATGTGTCCCAACCGCTCCACTCAACTTGCCCACACGAATTCGCTCCTGAATCCCCTCCAACCTCGCCAGCGCCCGCCGAAACTCGTCGTACATCAACGCCAACTTCAACCCAAACGTCACTGGCTCCGCGTGAATCCCATGACTGCGTCCAATCATCGGCGTCATCTTGAACTCCACCGCACGACGCCCGCACACCTCAATCAACTCACGCAAATCCTTCAACAAAAGGTCAGAAGCCTGAGCCATCTGCACCGCGAGCGTCGTATCCAACACGTCCGATGACGTCATCCCCTGATGCATCCACCGCGCCGCTGGCCCAATAAACGAAGCCTCGTTCTCAAGGAACGCAATCACGTCGTGATTCGTCCGCCGCTCAATCTCGGCAATCTGCTCCAAATCAAATCGCGCTTTCGCCCGAATTTCGCGCGCATCCTCCACCGGAATGTATCCGCACTCAGCCATCGCCTCGCAGGCAAGGACCTCAATCTCCTGCCAAATCTCGTACTTGCGTTGCTCGGTCCAAACCGAGGCCATCTCAGGAAGGGTATAACGTTCGATCACCCCGCATCTCTACAGAATCCCACCCCCATGCGTCCATCCCTGAGGCTTCCGTGAAAGACAATCGCATGCCCCTGCGCCAACACAACCCCCACGCACCACCACCGAATCATTCCTCCGGAGCCAGCCCCCCGCGAGACACCAGCATCGTGCCCTCATTCCCCATCTTGAGATTTCCCGACACGCGCACGCCGGCTCCCCCATCCACACTGCGAACCCACGCCTCCGGCAACTCACCGCCCTTCCGACGCCCGAAAATGTTTCCCATCACCAAACTATCCCGAACCCCCGAAAGCTGAACCGCCGCACCCGCCGAATCAAAAAACTGGCACCCACTAATCGTCACCGCATCCGATGCGCGCACCGTCAACGCCCCACACCCCGCCTCCTCCCCCGCACGCACCGATTCAAAAATCCAGCCGCTCACCACCACCCCCGAACTCCCTTCCACCACCATCCCGTCCACACGCTCCCCAGAATAATCTGGATTGTAATCAATCGTGTTGCCGCTCATCGCGATATTCCGGCACCGATCCACCATCACCGATCGCTGAAACCCCGAACAAAACGAGTTGCCCGTCACGTTCACCGCGCGAACCGACCTCAACAACAGGTTGATGTCCTGACTCTGAATCACGTTCCCAGAAATCGTCCACAACCCGCCCGCCGTCGATAGCGGCAGGTCCGGCCCCTCAATCCGAATATTCGCTCCGCCCGGGCTCCGCTTCGCCTGCACCGTGCACGACGCAATCGTCCCCTCGCGTACCGTGCCCTGCCGCGTGTCCACCCAGATGTCTGCGCAATCCGCGCCTTCCGGGTCAAAGTTGTACTCCACGTCACAACCCGTGATTTGCAGGTTCCGAATCTCACTCCCCTCCACCTTGATTCCCGCATGCCGATGATAGCTGATATGCGACCCCACAATGTTCGCTTGATGCAGGTTAACCCCCTCCAAATAAACGCCAATGGCCGCGCCCACCCCGTCGTACACGTGGCAGTGCGACATCAGGAAGTTGCGATTCCGTTTCGTCAAATGCACCCCAATCCGGCACTTGCGAATCAAGACGCCCTCAAGCGTCGCCTGCATCACCCCCTCAAACCGAATCCCGCACGCCTCTTCATGCGCCCCCACAATCTCAATCTGGTTGAAGGTCGGCATCCGCTCCCGCTCCCACACCCCTGAACGAAAGCCCTTCGGATCCGCAGTTCCCCCATGCGTGCCGCGCACAAAAAACGCCGGCCCAGGCCCGTCCATCCGCACCGTTGCCAGCCCTCCATCACCCGACACCGCAAATCTCCCCGTCCGCTCCAAATCCACCACGATAGTGCGCGTCACCCGATATTCGCCCCGCGAAAACAAGAGCAACCCATCCCCCTGCTGCACCGCATGCTCGATCGCATCCGTGTCGTCCGTCCGACCATCTCCGCGCGCACCAAAATCCTTTACGTGACTCATACCGAGTCAGAAAGCACCCGCTAAGCCATCCGCGCGGCTCCACCACTCCGCACATCCAACCACACCGCAAGCACCAGCACGCCGCCCCGCACCATGTACTTCAGCTCCGGCCCAACCCCCATCAACGACAACCCTTTCGCAAGCACTCCCATAATGGCCGCCCCAAGCAAAACGCCCGTCACCGTTCCCGAACCACCCCGCAACGACACTCCACCCATCACACACGCCGCGACAGCATCCAACTCCATCAGCGTCCCAATGTCCGCTGTCGAATACCCCGCATACGCCGTCTGCATCAGACCCGTCAGCCCCACAACCGCGCCCGCAGCCGCAAACGCAAACAGCGTGACCGCACCCACCGGCACCCCGCTCAGCCGCGCCGCCGATTCGTTGCCTCCCACCGCGACCATGTAACGCCCCAACACCGTGTGCCTCAACAGCACGTGAACCAACCACGCCAATCCGCACAAAATCACCATCGGCAACGGAATGCCGCGGTACCCATTGCACACCACCACCACCAACGCCGAAGCCTGCACCCCAAGAAACCAACGCAGAAACACCGGCTCAGCCTCCTCATTCACCAACCCAAGCCCCGCCCGCCGCGCGCGCCGACGCCACACCGCCACCACACTCAGCCCCACCACCAAGCCCCACACCGCCCAACCCGTCGCCGCACCCAAATACGAAGTCGTGAGCCCCGACACCACATTCTGCACACCGCCCGGCGCAACAGGCACCGTCCGATTCTCAATCACGACCCAAAACAAACCCTTCAACGCCTGCAACCCGCCCAGCGTCACAATGAACGCAGGAACACGCTGCCGAACCACCAACCACCCCATTCCCCACCACAAGACAACTGCAACCACCACCGCACAGCACGCAGCAATCCCCGGAGCAACTCCATGCCGCGTTGCCAAAACCGCCATGATTCCCCCCGTCAACCCCACCCCACTTCCCGCAGCCAAATCAATGTGCCCTGTTAAAATCACCAACAACATTCCCACCGCAAGAACCGCATTCACAGGCACCTCCACCAAAAGCTGAGACACATTGCGCGGATCAAGCAAAGCCCCGCCCGTCGCAGCAGCCAGACATCCCGCCAACACCACCAACGCGCCCAGCAACGTCACCTCCCTCGGAATCACTACCTTGTTCAGTTCCATAAAATCGTTCGTCTCACGTTCGACTCGTTCCCACCGCATCCCGCATTAACACCTCCGCCGCAACCCCGCGCGGATGAATGCGCTGCATCACACCGCCTCGCATCATCGCCACACGGTCCGACATTCCCATCAGCTCCGGCAAGTCACTCGAAACCATCACCACCGCTCCGCCCGCCGCAGTAAAACGGCGAATCTGATCGTAAACCTCACGCTTCGCCCCGACATCAATCCCCCGCGTCGGTTCGTCCAATAACAACACCCGTGGCGTAAACCCCATCACCCTCCCCAACACCACTTTCTGCTGGTTGCCGCCCGACAAGCGACCGACCGCAACCCCGTCATCACCCGCCCGCACCGCATACCGACGCCGCGCGGCATCCACACTCACCGCCTCCCGCTCCGCATCAATCGCGCCGAAGCGCGACACCAAGCCCAACGACGACAGCGTAAGATTAAACCCGATTCCCTCCTCCAAAATCAGGCCCAACCGGCGGCGATCTTCCGTCACAAACCCCACTCCCAACTCCATCGCGGCACCCACCGAATCCGGCCGATACCGAACATCCCCTAACCACACCTCGCCCGCCACGCGCCCGCCCCACGCGCCCGCCAAATGCGACAACAACTCCGTCCGCCCACTCCCCATCAAGCCTCCAATCCCAAACACCTCGCCACTCCGCACTCCAAACGACACACCCCTCACCACAGTGCGAGCCGCATCGTCGCAAACCGCAACATCTTCTACCCGCAAAAGCTCCTCTCCCACAGACTCTCCAGGAGCCGGGTACACCTCGCTCACATCGCGCCCGACCATCGCCCGAATCAAACGCGCCTCATCCCACTCCGTACGCGTATCCGTTCCAACCAACGCTCCATCCCGCAGAACCGAAATGCGGTCTGCCAGCGCAAATACCTCCTCCAAGCGGTGCGAAATATAAACCATCGCCACACCCCGCTCCCGCAATCCAACCAGAATCTCGCGCAAACGCTCCGCCTCCACCGCCGCCAACGCAGCCGTCGGTTCATCCAAAATCAAGACCCGCGCACGGCGCGAAAGTGCCCTCGCAATCTCCAATAGTTGCCGCTGTCCGCCACCCAACTCACCGGCGCGGTCATGCAGCGGTAAATCAAACCCCAGCCCGTCCAACAGCCTCCTCGCCTCCATCTCCATCTCGTCATGACACAACAGCGGCCGCCCCAGTTCCACCCCGAGAAACAGATTCTCCATCACCGTGAACTCCTCCACCAACGCCAGTTCCTGATGAATCACAGCGACGCCCCGCGCCGCAGCATCGGCAGGCCCCGCGAACGCACAGGCTTCCCCATTCACCCGCAGCACTCCTTCGTAACTACCCGCCGGATAGATTCCACCCACCACCTTGATCAAGGTCGACTTGCCCGCGCCATTCTCGCCGCACAACGCGTGAATCTCCCCAGGCATCACCGTCAACGACACCCCGCGGAGAGCCGCAAAGCTGCCAAACCGCTTCGCAATGCCCTCTAGCGCCAATGCCGGAACTCGATCCTTCATGCACCCTCCATTGCCACGTTATTGGCCTCCAACCGGCAACGACTCAGGCGAATGGAAACCATCCCGAATCACGGTGTCGCGCAAGTTCTTCGCATCCACCGCAACGACATCCTCCTCCACCGTCGGCACAACCTTGAATCCGTTGTCCACACCACCACGCGCCACCACAGGACGACGCCGCGCCAGCTCCACCGCCAACTCTGCCGCCCTCCCCGCCAACCGCTTCAACGGCTTGTAAACCGTCATCACCTGATTGCCCGCGATAATCCGTTTGCACGCATCCAAATCGGCGTCCTGTCCGGTAACCGCCACCTTGCCCGCCAACCCCTCTTCCAGCAGCGCCTGAATCGCTCCGCCCGCTGTTCCGTCATTGCTCGCAAGCACACCGTCCGGAGGATTCGCCACTCCCGTCTTTGAAATCGCCGCCTGCACAATCCGCTTCGCATTGGCCGGACGCCAGTCCTCAGCCCAATCCTCAAACACCACCTCCAGCCGGCCCGCATCCACATGCGGTTTCAAAACCTCGTCCTGCCCCTGCTTGAACAACCGCGCATTGTTGTCCGTCGGCGCTCCATAGATCCGCGCAATCCGCCGCTTCCCACCCGCTGCCCCCTCGCCGCCGAACCACCTCTCCATCAGATACTCCGCTTGAACCCGACCCACCTTCACGTTGTCGAAGGTCACATACAAGTCGAGGTCGCACCCGCGAATCAATCGGTCGTACGCAAGCACGGGCACCCCTCCGGCATGCGCCGATTCCACCGCCTTGGACATCGCCTCGCCGTTGTGCGGCGCCACCACCAACACATCAATGCCCTGCCCCAGCAACGACTCACAATCCCGAATCTGTTGCGCATCGTCACTATTCGCCGACAACACCACCACCTCAGCCCCCAGCTCGCGCGCCCGCGCAACGAACGTGTCGCGATCCCGCTGCCACCGCTCCTCCTTCAACGTGTCCAACGACAATCCTATCCGCGGCGCCCCGCCCTGCTTCCCCCGCACGCGCTCCCCACCAGCACCGCCCTTCGACACCGCCAGTCCCAACAACACACTCAGCACGCAGGACGCAACAACCAGCACGATTCGGCTTTTCATAAAAAAACTCTCCCGCCCTTAAAGCAGCCCTCGTGCTCCCTTTCGAGAATCCCCCCGCCAATGGCCGTAGGCGCCCCGCAACTCAGCCGACCCAACCACAAACGCCCCCTCAGCCCGCGCTCACCACGTCTTCACCCACTTCGCCACATCAGCTCCCGTCGTCCCCTTGGCCGTCGACCACAAATCATAATCCGCACCGTACCCCGGCGACGCATCACCCTCCACCGGACGACGCCCCGCGCTCAACTCCGTCTGCATCCACTGCGCACGCGCCGTCGAATACCCATACGCATTTCCCCAAGGATCACGCAGATACGTTAACCCCCCAGCGCGCCCCGTCTGGTCAGCTTTGAAAGCCATGTACGCCTTCGTGTCCTGCGCCGCGCTGCCCGATTGCGAACGTCCCGACAACGCCGCATACAACTCAGCCGCAGCCCCAATATAGGCCGCCGTGCGTGGATCCTGACTCGCACGCGGATCCAGCGCGTCCGACATTTGCCCACGCGGAAACGAAGAGTTGTCCGCGCGATAGTTCTCCAGACCCGTCCGCATCGCAGCCATCTCAGACTGCGCCTTCGAACGCGAGGCCTTCCCGAACACCGAACCGCCAATCTGCGAAACCAGCCCTGTCAGCACGGCCAAAATCGCAATCACCACCAACAGTTCCACGAGTGAAAATCCACTCCGTCCGCCACGCACATTCGTCTGCATCTTCATCGTCATGAGGGGTTCGCCATTCAACATTCAGACTACGTCTTCACGTCACTCATCCCCTTGATGAGGTCGATCATCGGCAAGAACAACGCAATCACGATTGTCCCCACAATCACCGCAAGAAACACAATCATCAGCGGCTCCAACAACGACGTCAGCCCCTCCACCGAGTTGTCCACCTCATCGTCATACACCTCAGCAATCTTCATCAACATGTCCGGCAACTGACCCGTCTCCTCACCAACGTCCACCATCGAAATCACCATCGGCGGAAACACGCCGCACGACTCCAACGGCGTCACCACCGATTCCCCCTCCTTCACCGCGTCGTGAACTTTCATCACCGCATCCGCCACCACCGAGTTTCCCGCCGTCTCACGCGTGATCATCAACGCCTGAAGAATCGGCACCCCGCTCGTCACCAACGTTCCCAGCGTTCGCGTAAACCGAGAAATCGAACTCTTCCGCAAAATGTCCCCAAAAATGGGCGACCGCAACGCCACCTTGTCAAACGCGGCACGTCCCTTCGTCGACGCCATAAAGGTCTTCGCCAGCAGGAAAATTCCGAAAATACCGCCCCCCAGCAAATACCAGTACTCCTGAGCATTCTTACTCAGGTTCATGACAAACAACGTCAACGCAGGCAACGGCTTCCCATTCAACATGTCGTTAAACACCGTCTGGAAACGCGGAACGATAAACGTCAGCAGGAAAACCATGATCAACACCGCAATCGACAACACCACCACCGGGTAGGTCATCGCTGACTTCACCTTGTTCCGTAACTTCTCAGCCTTCTCCTGAAACTCTGCGAGACGGTTCAGCACAATCTCAAGAACCCCGCCCAACTCCCCCGCCTTCACCATATTCACGTACAACCGACTGAACACTTTCGGATACTGAGACATCGACTCCGAAAAGGTGCTACCGCCCTGCACCGCTTCCGCAATCCCCATGATAATCTTCTTCAACACCGGATCCTTCTCCTGCTTGCCCAACACATCCAGACCCCGCAACAACGGCAACCCCGCATCAATCAGTGTTGCCAACTGACGCGTGAAAATCATCAGCACCTTCGAACTCACCGTCTTCCGCTGAAACATCCCCCCACCACCGCCCGCCTTCTTTTTCGAACCACCCGCCTTCGCAGGCTTCGCTCCCGCCTTCGCCTCCGCCACAGACGTCGGAAACAATCCAGCCTGACGCAACTGCAACACGACATCGTTCTGCGAGGCCGCGTCCATCGTGCCGCGACTCTCCTGTCCGCGCGCATCCAAGGCCACATAATCAAACTTCGGCATAGTCTTTGGGGGTTAAAGATTCTTTCGACCGCTGCACCGACAACTTCGCGCCCTCTCGGAAAGCGAAAATCACGCCCGTGCAGGCTTTCATCAAACCATCAGGTGTACTTCAGGACCTCCTCAATCGTCGTGTCCCCATCAAAAATCGACCGCAACCCGTCCTCACGCAACGTCGTCATCCCCAACTCAATCGCTTTCTGCTTCATCACCACCCCAGGAGCCCGCTGATTGATCAACTCCCGAATCGGCTCCGACATGTCCAACAACTCGTAAATCCCTTTCCGCCCCTTGTACCCCGTGCTGTTACACACCTGACAGCCCTGACCGTAATAGAAACTCTTGTCTCCAATCTCGTGCGGAGACAGACCCAACTGCGACAACACCGCCTCCGTCGGTTCGTACGGCGTCCGGCACTGCTTGCAAACGCGACGAATCAGGCGCTGCCCCAACACCCCCTCCAACGACGCCGAAATCAAAAACGGCTCCACACCCATATCAATCAATCGCGTCACCGCCCCCGGCGCATCATTCGTATGCAACGTCGTCAACACCAGATGCCCTGTCAGTGACGCCTGAATCGCAATCTGTGCCGTTTCCACATCGCGCGTTTCCCCCACCATGATGCGATCCGGATCCTGACGCAAAAACGCCCGCAAAACGCGCGCAAACGTCAAGCCAATGCCCTCACTCACAGGCACCTGAATAATCCCATCAATGTCATACTCCACCGGATCCTCCGCCGTCAGCACCTTCGCATCAATCGTGTTAATCTTGTTCAAACAGGCGTAAAGCGTCGTCGTCTTCCCTGACCCCGTCGGACCCGTCACAATGAAAATCCCGTTCGGCAACTCAATCACCCGCAACAGGTAATCGTAAATCCGTTTCGGCATCCCCAGCGTCTCCAAATCCAAACTCACCGCCGATCGGTCCAACACCCGCAACACCACACTCTCACCAAACTGCGTCGGCAACGTCGACACACGAAGGTCCACCTGTTTCCCCGCAATCTGCTTCTGAATCCGTCCATCCTGCGGCAACCGCCGCTCCGCAATGTTCAGATTGGACATCACCTTCACCCGCGAAATCACCGGACTCGCCAAATGCCGAGGCGGAGGCGCCATCTCGTACAAGGCACCATCCACGCGATACCGAATCTTGAACTCGTGCTCAAACGGTTCGAAGTGAATATCCGAAGCACGGTCCGCAATCGCCTGCTGCAAAACAAGATCCACGTACTTGATAATCGGCGCAGCAGTCGCCTCATCCTCATCCTCCACACTCACCGCCCCCAAATCTCTCAACGCCCCCTCCAACTCCTCCGCCCCTCGGCTGTAATACCGCTTAATCAACTGATCGATGTCGTCCTCCGGCGCCAAAAACACCTGAATGTCTCGGCCCAACCCAAACCGCAAATCCTCCAGCATCTGATGGTTCAAAGGATCCGCCACCACTAACTGAATCGTGTGCCCGTCCAGCCCCACCGGGAAAACTCGGTGCAACTGCGCCAACCCCGCCGGCACCGAACGTAAAACCGGAATCGCAGGCTCAAACCCCGTCAAATCAAGCGACTCCGTCCCCACAATTTGAGCGAGCGCATGGTAGAAATCCACCTTCGACATCACCCCGATTTGCTCCAACGCAGCGCCAATCGGCAACCCCGTCGCCGTCACGTGGTTCACCAGATCCTCCACCGCATCCTGTGAAATCACCTGATGCTCCGCCAACAACTCGAGAACTTGGAAATGGTTCATATCAATCGATCTATGTGGATCAGTCCTTGTCCCCCATCGTTACCGAAATCACCTCGTCCGCCGTCGTCATCCCCGCCAGCACCTTCCGAATCCCATCCTCCCGAAGCGTCCGCATCCCCATCTCCCGCGCTCGCTTCCGCAATACCACCGTCGTCGATCGCGAGTTGATCATGTGCCGCACTTCGTCATCCACCTGGAAAATCTCAAACAACCCCACCCGCCCACGATACCCATTGTAACGACAGTTATCGCACCCCTTCCCCTGCGAAACCGAGGCACCCGCCATCTGACTCGCATCCAACCCCAACGAACGCATTTCCGACAACTTCAGCTCCGCCGGCATCTTGCACTTCGGACACAACCGACGCACCAACCGCTGCGCCATCATCGCCCGCACCGCCGACGAAACCAAAAACGGTTGCACCCCAATGTCCACCAACCGCGCCACCGCACTCGGCGCATCATTCGTGTGCAAGGTCGAAAACACCAAGTGCCCCGTCAGCGAAGCATTAATCGCAATGTTCGCCGTCTCAGGATCCCGGATTTCCCCAATCATGATGATGTTCGGGGCCTGACGCAGAATCGACCGCAACGCCGCCGGAAACGTCATCCCAATGTCCGTGTTTACCTGCACCTGGTTGATCCCCGACATCTGATACTCCACCGGATCCTCCACCGTAATCAACTTGCGGTCAGACCGATTGATGTAGTTCAAACACGCATACAGCGTCGTCGTCTTCCCCGACCCCGTCGGACCCGTCACCAACAGGATTCCGTCCGGCAACCCCAGCATCCGCTCGAAGACCGCTTGGTCGTCCGAAAGAAACCCCAACTGCGGCAACCCCAGTTGCAGCGACGACTTGTCCAAAATACGCATGACCACGCTCTCCCCGTGCGTCGTCGGAATCGTCGAAACACGAAGATCCACCTGCTTCGCCCCCACCTGCACCTGAATGCGCCCATCCTGCGGCAACCGCTTCTCCGCAATGGACATCGACCCCGACATGATCTTCAGCCGCGAAACAATCGCCGACGCCAGTTTCTTCGGCGGACTCGGCATCTCCTGCAAAATGCCATCCACTCGGAACCGCACCCGAAAGCGCGTCTCCAATGGCTCGAGGTGGATATCACTCGCCCTCAGGTTGTGAGCCTCGAGCAACAGGTTCGAAACCATCTTGATAATCGGCGCGTCGCCTTCCTCGTCAGCCAACGACTGCATCCCATCCAGCGCGGAACTCTCCCCCTCCAACCCAATCCGATAGTAACGCTTCTGCGCCTCGCGAATCGCCGCAGGTGTCGCGCACACAAACGACAACTCATGCTGAGTCAACATGTGCCCCAGCGAATCAAACGTATCGAAATCAATCGGGTTCCCCACCGCCAACGTCAACGCATTCCCCGCCAACGCCACCGGAATCACCTTAAACCGCTCCACCAACTCCCGAGGCACCGCATCCACCGCCATTTGCGGCACGGAAAACTCCCCCAAATCAACGAACTCCATCTGCGCATGCGCCGCCAAAGCCCGCATCTCGTCCTCCTCCGTCAACACCCCCTGCCGAATCAACTCCTCCACCACCAACCCGTCCGCCGCGCTCTCCCGCGCCATCGCCACCTGATCAGGCGTCACCAAACTCGTCTCCTGCAATATCTCGAGAATGAAATCTTGGTTCGTGCTCACGTATGTCTCTAGAGGGGATTCCAGCGAAACCGTGACACCACCGCAGCCGTCACAGTCCGCATGAGAAAACCTTCCACCCGACAAACCGCGCCTTCAATCCCGAATCCTGTTTTTCCTTTGAGAAAAAACACGCCGCTCACCACCCAAAATCACCTGAATCCCACCGAGAACCCCCCAGTGAGGCCGCCGCCCCCCACTCTCACATCATCTGGTCCACAAACGGACGCGCCTCGAAAAATGCGATGTCCTCCAACCGCTCACCCGTTCCAATAAACCGCGTCGGAATCCCCAACTCCTGCTGAATCGCCACCACACACCCGCCCTTCCCGCTCCCGTCCAACTTCGTCACCACCACACCCGTCAACCCCGTCGCGGCAGCAAACTCTCGCGCCTGCACCAACGCGTTCACCCCCGTCGTCGCGTCCACCACCAACAACGTCTCGTGCGGTGACTCCGCATCCACCTTCGCCAACGAACGCTTCACCTTCGCCAACTCACTCATCAAGTTCACCTTCGTGTGCAAACGACCCGCCGTATCGCAAATCAAAAACTCCACGCCGCGCGCCGCCGCCGCCTGATACGCGTCATGACACACCGCAGCAGGGTCCGCGTTGTAAGGCCCCTTAATCAAATCGCAACCCAACCGCTCCGCCCAAATCTCCACCTGCTCCACCGCCGCCGCACGGAACGTGTCAGCCGCCGCAATCATCACCGAATGCCCCTTCCGCTTCAGTAACCCCGCCAACTTCGCCGTCGTCGTCGTCTTCCCCGTCCCATTCACCCCCACCATCATCACCACCTTCGGCTTCGAAGGAAACGGACGCAGCATCGCCTGATCTCGTGGCAAAATCTTGAGCACCTCCTCCCGCGCGACCGTCATCACCGTCTCCTCCGTCAATCCCTTCCCCCCCTCGCGCAAGGCCGCAAGGATCCGCCCCGTCATCTGCACGCCAATGTCCGAACGAATCAACGCCTCCTCCACATCATCCCAATCCACAGGCTTCCCCGTGAACCGCTCCACCAACCGTTTCAAAAATCCAAAAGCCATGATGTCCTAGAAAACTTCGGTCACTCGCCCGTACCGCGCGCCTCGCGCGAAGCCTCACGCCCATCCTTCCGAGGCAACACAATCATCGTCCCCGACGAACCACGAAACACCCCCGTATCCAAAGCGCTGCCAGACATCACCCCCGCCATCAGCGCGTCGTTGCCCAACTTCCCCGCGCGATCCAACAACCCGTTCACAAACCGGCGCGAGTTGGAGTCTCCGTACATCTTCGCAATCTCCACCGCCTCGTTAATGGCCACCGTGATCGGCACCCCCCCGAAAACAATCTCATACAACCCCACCCGAATAATGTTCCGATCCGTCCGCATGATGCGAACTAAGTCAAAGTTCTCCGAAAACCGCGCAATGATGGAGTCAATCGAAGCCATGTTATCCTCCACCCCCCGAACCAGCTGCCGCGCATACTCGCGCGCCTCCTCCAAATCGAGACCCGGCACCGCACGCCCCACAAAATCCTCATCCCCAGGTTCCACCGCCTTACTCCCATCCTTGCCTCCAGAATGGTAAGCAGACCAGTCCGCCCAAAAAAATCCGAACTCTTCCGGAGGATTCCCTGAATCACGCTGGTAAAGGTACTGCAAAGCAGCCTCCCGCGCCAAACGCCGAGGCCCGCGTACCCCGCGCCTCGGACCACGCTTCTTGTCGCCACCCGCTTTACCCGCTTGTTTCTGCAATGCCATAAAGATCATCAGAACTCCGCCGCAACCCCTCACGGGCCGCCGCTGGTTCAACCCGCGATTTCTCGCATGACAGACACCACCCGGCAAGCCGCACGTGCCGCCTCGACGCCGCGGTTCAACTCCGGATGCAAACACCGCTCCTCCGCTTGTCGCTCATTTTCAACGCATAACACCTCGTGCAACACCGGCACACGATGCTCCAGCGATAAATCCATCAACGCACGAGTCACCGCCGTCGAAATCAAATCCGCATGCGATGTCTCCCCAGCGAGAATCACCCCAAACGTCGCCACCACATGCGGCTTCCGACGCTCCAAAACCGACTGCACGGCAATAGGGATTTCGTACGAACCCGGCACCCGAAACACCTCCGGCACAACCCCAGGCACAATCGCCGCCATCTCCTCCAAAAAGTGGCGCACCAACGCATCCACCCACTGCGGATTGTACAGACTCGCGACAACAGCCACCCGGAACCCAGCCGTCTCCGGTAAGTTCAAGGGCTCCAACGGCCTTTCTGGTAGGGAATGCGACACAACAGTTAACGTTTCGCAATACTTTAACCTCAGCGAGGGCAAAAGAAAGCTCCGCCCCCCTCGCTTGTCCCTGCGGAGTAAACCTGCCATCATCTCGGCATGGCGACTCTCTCCGAAAACCATCCCAGCGCCCACTCGCGTCACCTCGCCACTTGGATGTGGATCGGCCTCGCCATCTCGCTGCTCATCCACGGCTCCGCCATCGTCTGGATGCGCTCCACCGTGCTCGAAGGCTTTTCCACAGGCGAAAAACTCCAGCTCGCCCCGCCAAAAGTCGTGATGCGCCAGGCAAAAATCGACCCTAAAACGCTCGCCGATTCCGCACCCGCCAAAATGCCGGAACTCGCCCCAAAAGTACCCCTCGCCGTCGCATTCACCGCCGAAAAACCGCAGGCAGGCGAAATGAAGGTCGAACCCAAACCCATCGACCTCAGCAACAAAATCCCAACTGAAAAACCGGCCGCCCCCGCCGAAATTGGCGAAGCCATGGAGAAAATGCAGAAATCCATGCAATCCAAGGTCGATTCCGAACTCGCAGAAATCGCAGGGTCACTCACAAAAAGCGGCCCCGTCTCCGCGAACCAACCCTCCCTCGGCCTCAAAAACGCCCTCGCCCAAGCCACCGCCGCCGCAGAAGCCGCCGTCGCATCCAACAGCCCCACCAACAAAATGGCCTCCATCCCCGGACGCCAAACCCTCGAGCAAGCGCTGTCCGGTAATGCCGCCCCTTCGGAAGAACGTCCCATCGGCATCCCCGGTGGCGCCCTGTTCAAACACGATTCCTCCGACCTCGGCCCCGATTCACTCCCCATCCTCCGCCAAATCGCGCTGCTCGCTCAAAAGTTTCCCGACTACACCCTCGTCATCACCGGCTACACCGATGCCACCGGCACCGCTGACTACAACCTCCGCCTCAGTCAAAGGCGCGCTGACGCCGTCCGCGAATGGCTCGTTCGTAACGCCAAAATCGCCTCCGTCCGCGTCGAATCCCGCGGCCGCGGCATGGAAGACCTCGTGGTCGACGCCGAACGCTCCGTCGAAGAACAGGCTCCGAACCGCCGCGTCGAAGTGATGCTCAAGCCCAGTTCAAAAGAGAACTCCGGGAAACCCGTCCAACCCCTCATCCGCCCCACCGTTCGCTGACCACTCCACGCCCTAAAGCCGCCCCGTATTTTCGCCAGCCTTTAGGCCCCCTCATCCCCCCCGACTATCCCCCCAACACCCAGCCATGCAAACCGTTGGACAACTCAGACACTTCCTCGCCGACCGTGGATGGTCTTGTGAACGACTCAGCAACCACGTTGCCGTCTCCAACATGACATGGCGGCGACTCCTGCGACTTCCGGACAGCGAACCCATTCCGCAAAAATATCGGCCGCACCTCGAACCGCTTTCCGACCCTGAATCCAATCCCCCTGCCCAAGAAGGTGTTCCCGACCCAGTAGCCCTCGTCATTTCAGGTTTGGGGGGAACACGAGCGAACGCTCTCCGCCACCTCTCCACCTGTGGCCGCAACGAGTCCGCCCCCGAGACGCTCTGGAGCCGAATCACCAAAATCTCGGCGGACCTCGTCATTCCGACACTCCTGACCCAGCTAGTCTCCGAACTCAGGCCTTTATTAAAGAAAGCCTCCCGTTCGGGACGCGTCCTCGTTCTCGGCGCACTCACCTACTTCCTAAACCCGTTCGACCTCATCGCCGACCACCTCATCGCGATTGGCCTGCTCGACGACATCGGCGTCATGATGCTCGTCAAATCCCACCTCACCTCCCGCAAAACACCCTAAAGCCCCCCCGTCTTCGCCGCCCACCCCTCAGCGTCTTCGTATCTTCGCGTGAGTCTCTTGGCCACGAATCTCACTCGACTCCATGGACTGACGCAGTTCGCGCGGCGCATCAGGATGTTTTCCGAGCACCGGTGTGCCCTCTAGAGGCGCGAAGCAGGTGTTCGAGTTCGGAACGGTTCATACTTTTCCAAAATCGCGCGGCGCTGATGGTCGGGCATCAGCATCGAAAACGGCGCGCTTTGTCGGAGGCGCT
>JACCEC010389367.1_pt1 | contig 16634 bp, 11 predicted proteins | sample 7450121 | NCBI WGS metagenome assembly JACCEC01 (sample SAMN15323455, study PRJNA562643) | freshwater metagenome | isolation source: river surface water | place: USA:Blue River Watershed | collected 2017-08-18 | reverse complement strand
TATTTACTCTTAAAAGCAGGTAAAAAAGTATTGGTTTTGAATCAGGAAAATATCCCTAATTCATCTTTGGTAGCTGGAGGAATTTTTAATCCAATTACAGGAAAAAACCTTGACAAAACTTGGTTGGCAGACGAGCTTTTTCCACATTTAAGGCATTTTTACCAACAATTGGAAATTGATTTAGATATACAATTTTACCACGAAACCAATCTTTACCGTCCGTTTGCCAATGACCAACAAAAAAAACATTTTTTACGCCTAACCGATGAATTTGAGCTTGATAAATATATCAAAGTTGATCAAAATAATACCGAAAAATACCCTGAAATCAAAAATGAATTGGGAGGATTATATACTTTTTGGGCAGGTTGGGTAGATGTACCTTTGATGTTAGACGGAATAAGAAAATACCTGATTGCCCAAGAATCTTATTCGGAGCAATGTATCAATTATCAAGATATTGTCATCTCGGAAAACGAAGTTATTTATCAAAACATCAGCACCCGCCAAGTGATATTTTGCGAGGGGTTTTATGCCAAAAACAACCCATATTTTCATTGGATACCTTTTAATCCTGCCAAGGGTGAAACGCTGATAGCCAAAGTAAAAGATTATACCATCAAAGAGATTGTAAACCAAGGGTTTTGGATTATCCCCATCGACTCGGAAGTATGCAGGCTTGGTTCGACTTATATTTGGGATGAACTGAATTGGGACATAAGCGAACATAGTAGAACATTAATCGAAAGTAAAATTCAGGCATATCTTAAACGCCCATTTGAAATTCTGAAGCAAGAAGCAGGTATTCGACCAACCACTAAAGATAGACGACCATTTATTGGGCAACACCCACTATACAAAAATTTACTTATTTTTAATGGCCTGGGAACTAAAGGAGTATCGTTAGCACCTTATTTTGCTGAAAATTTGATTAATTTTTCGGAAAATCGTAAAGAATTAATCCCCGAAGCTAACATTGAGCGTTTTTATACGTTATATTCGTAAATTGGATTTTAAAGAAAATTTTTGTCGGAAATCTATTCAAGCATGAGAAAATATACTTCATTTTTTTTCCTATTTCTTTCGGGCATTTTGATGCTCGAAAACCACAATTACTGCTTTGCTCAAAACTATTTTTCGGCAAGTCAAGAAGAATTTGGGAAAAGCCGCATACAAACCAAAAGATTTGAGTGGATTACACTTAAAAGTAATAACTTTGAATTTAATTACTACAGAGGAGGGGATAAATTAGCAAATAATGCCGCTAAAATAGCTGAAGGAGAATATGACAGAATTACGGAAATTTTGGGCTATACGCCTTTTACTTCCATGAAGATTTTCTTGTATAATTCTCCTAAAGACCTAATCCAAAGTAATATCGGACTTACTGCTCCAATGGATTTGGACGGAAGTATATTAAATCTTGCCAAATCAAGGGTTCAAATTGCTTACACCGGTAACGAAGAAACTTTCAAACAAACTTTGGTTCAGCAAATGGCAAAATTATTCGTCTATGATATGCTGTACGGCGGAAGTCTAAAAGAAGTGCTACAAAGTTCATTGCTATTAACTGTCCCCAAATGGTATATGGCAGGAATTGCATCCTACATTGCTGGTAAAAATGATAAAATAGAGGAGCTCGATAAAATGAGGGCAATCATTATTAAAAATCGTGGGAAAAAACTCAATACTTTAGATGGTAATGATGCTGAAATTATTGGGCAATCTATTTGGAATTATATCGTGGTCAAATATGGAAAAGATAATATTTCCAATATACTTAATTTAACTCGTATCATACGTACCGAGGAATCAAGTATTACGAGTACATTAGGAATTTCATACAATAGATTTTTGAAAGAATGGGAAAATTATTATGTCAATTCTCTCTATGCTCAAAGTAATCTACAAGAAAATCCACAATCTCCAAAAGGAGTAACAGAAATATCAAATTCTGAAGAGAAAACAAAATCTTCCCTCAATCTCGAGCCTGGCGAAATAGATACCGATTATTATGAATTTGAGAATGAAAGCTTAATTAAGGCTTTGGCAATCAATGAAAATAAAAAACCAGAACTAACCAAAGATTCGAGCGAAAACAAAGAAAATAACACTAATAGCAAATTAAAACTAAAAGCCCCTAAAGCTTATCAAAATAGTATTATTGCCAATGATGTAAAATCTGAATTTTTGATAGACCCTGTCCGTAGGCTTGGCATGAAAAACACCTTGATAATGAATGATTTACTAGAAAATCATCAATTCAAATTAGGTCTTTTCATCACCCCTACCCTAAGGAATCATGATGTAAATTTGGCTTATCAAAACAATACGAAAAAAAATGATTGGGGAATAGATATCAGCCGACGCTCTGTTTCATTAAGTGAATTGGACGATAGAAGTTTGTATTTATTTCGTCCTCTCAATATCAATACTCCTGCCGCCACAGTATTAAGCATCGACAGAAGACTATATTTTAATAGATTTGCTTTCTTTTTATCTCACCCATTTTCCGAAAAACTCAAGCTTGTTGTTGCCCCAAATCTCATTAGTACATCTGATATTGATGTGGCAGATTTAGGCAAGAAAAATTTACTTTCAACCTATCTCGGAGTCAGAGCAGAACTTGTCTTTGATAATACCAAACCATTGATAAACAAAAGTTTGATTGGGACGAGAGCTAAAATTCGTTTTGAAAAAGAAAATAGTTTAAATTCTGTCAAAGAAAACTTTCAGAGATTAAATATTGATGCCCGTCATTACCAACAAATATTCGGACACCTGATTATTGCGGGTAGATTATCTTACAGCCGTTCGGTGGGAAAATCACCTAAAGTTACTATTCTCGGCGGTGTTGAAAATAATATTAACCGAACAATTACGAGTACAAACGGGCAAAGTGAAGGTGTTCCGAGAGATTTGAGAGACATTTTATTTTATGATTTCGCTGGCAACTTAAGAGGCTTCGATTTTGCCAAATTATATGGTACCAGCCACTTGTTAGGTAATTTAGAATTAAGACTTCCATTCGCAAGTATTAGTTCAGAAAGTACCCTAACCTCAAATTTTCTACAAAATTTACAATTAGTTGGTTTTGGGGATGTAGGAACAGCTTGGTTTGGGAACAAAGGACCATTCAACCGTCAGAATAGTCTCAATACCAATGTTGTTGGTGGAGGAGATAATCCATTCAAGGCAGTTGTAACAAACTTCAAAAATCCATTTTTATTTGGTTATGGTGTAGGAATACGCTCAACTATTTTGGGATATTATGTGAAAGCAGATTACGCCTGGGGAATTGAAGATAGGGTTACCTCTACTCCTAAATTTTATGTATCTCTTGGCTATGATTTTTAATCACAGATTCTCATTTTGTTTTTTATTTTTATCCCGATATGAACGTTCTTGATTTATTTTTTATATTACCCTTGCTTTATGGAGCATATAGTGGCTATCATAAAGGCTTATTAATTGAATTAATTGGAATTGCAGGTTTTATAGTAGCGATTATTGTAGGGTTTAAGTTTCTTGGATTTGGCATGAATGTCATTTCTCCTATCATTGGAGAGGCATTAGCAAACAGATTTTTACCATATCTTAGTTTTACGATTATCTTTTTCCCGACAATTATTTTATTGAATAAATTCGGTTGGATGCTACGGCGTGTACTTCGTTTTACTATTTTGGGTACTATCGATGGTTTTGCTGGAGCATTATTAGGCATTTTTACTTGGTTATTCGGGATGAGTACCTTTTTTTGGTTACTATCTGCTATGGACGTAAAACTTCCTAAAAACCTAACAGAAGAGTCTTTGAGCTATCCTTTTGTAAGAAATTTTGCCCCAAAGATTATATCTAAATCTTCCGATTGGATTCCGGCGGGAGGAAACATGATAAAAAAATTGGCACACGATTAAGGAGTTATTCACTTCTGTAAAAATGTACTAATTTACCAAACACAAAGCTAAATATCAAAGAAATGGCACAGCCCGAAAAAGTAGCAAACATTGCCAAATCTCTACTAATTGGCTCAATAATATTTAGAAAATATACACATAAGAGTATTGTCACCTGCAACAATGCTAAAATCCAGCCTCGTTTTGGTTCTAAATAACCGATAAGAAAACTCGATAATGCTAAAGCTGACATTGCCAAATAAGCACCAGAGCCAATACTATGGTAAATGATATATATTACCAAAGCCGTAGAAACTACGGTAATGATTAGATTTCTATAAAATTTATTCATGATTGAACCAAAAAACAAAGATACATAAATCCCCCCTTCAAAGAATCTCAAAGGAGGGATTTGTTTTTTTATTTAGAACTTGATTTCTTATCAAAATCACCTGCTTTTACAAGCGATACTTTTTTAGGGTCTAAATATTTTTTAATTACATTATTCAATTCCTCAATTGTTAGATTTTCAACTTTTTTCTCGAAATCTGCATCAAATTGAAGTGTCCTGCCTAAATATAAATAATTGTTCAGGCGGCTTGACAACTCATTATCTTGCGAACGAGAAACACTTCTGCTTTGAAGCCAACCCGTTTTGGCAGCTTTCAATTCTTCAGCCGTAAATCCTTCGTTAATAACCTTATTTATCTCTTCATAAAAGGCTTTTTCTAATTTTTCAACATTTTCAGGAGCATAAATCGCATAAGTCATAAACATCCCTGATTTATCCAAAGAAGCAGCATTCACACTCGAGCCTACCCCATAGCTCAATCCATCTTTTTGACGAATTCTAACTGCCAAACGAGAGTTTAAAAATCCTCCACCTAAAATATAATTACCCAATACCAAAGCAGGATAATCAGCCTCCGAGTCTTGAATTGCCAAATTTTGTCCAGCTAAGAATAAAGCATTCGCTTTATCAGGCGTTTTAATTGATTTGTTCACAGGACTAATATCTTGGAATACAGAAGGTATTCGTTTAAATATAGTCGGAGAATTCCAATTGGCCAACTGCGATGAGATAAATTTACGGGCATTTGATTCGTCAAAATCTCCCACAAAAGAAATAGTTGCCGCTGCTGCACCATAAAATTGTGTATAAAACGCTTTGATATCTTCAATCTTGATTGTTTTTACTTCCTCTAATTCCTCATCGATAGTAGCCACATAGCGAATATCATTTTTCGGATAAGGGTTCATGGTGCGTTGAAATTCGGTAAACGCCAACGCTTGAGGATCGCTTTTTTGAGATTCTATCCCGGCGATATTTTCTTGTCTTAATTTTTCAAACTCATTCGCATCAAAAATCGGATGGCGGAGCATATCAATCATGATTGCCAATACTTTGTCCAAGTTTTCTTTGGTTGTTTCAATACTTGCACTCACCGAATTTCCACCTCCGCCGATGTTCACTTGTGCTTTCAATTTATCCAAAGTATCTTTTAATTGCTGGCGACTCAAATGTTGCGTACCCTTATTTAACATAGAAGCCGTAAACTGCGAAATCAGGCTTTTATTTTGCAGACTTTTTTCATCTCCCAAACGAAGCGTCAAATTAACACGGACGGCATTTCCTCGAGTAGATTTTGGCAATAAAGCATATTTTAAACCATTATTTTCTTGACCTCTTTTGGTTCTTTTTTCGATATTAGCTGGCGAAGGATCAAATACTTCTCCTTGGGCTACTACCGCACGGCCCTTATAGTTTTTCACTAAATCATCTACATTAGGGGCTTCCGGAACTTTCACTCGCTCAGGGTTTGTTTCTGGAATAAACTCTCCAATGGTACGGTTCGAAGGTTTAAAATACATTTTCGCCACTCGTTGAACATCTTCTAACGAAACCTTTTCCATGGCATCACGATAAAGGAAGATTAATCTCCAATCTCCTTGAGCAATAAATTCAGAAATTCCCAACCCAATTCTTTCTGAGCTACGGAGAGCCATTTCGACTTGCTTAAGATTTGCATTTTTTCCTCTATCTACCTCTTCTTTTGTAATTTTGGCAGTAGTTATCGAGTCGAGTGTAGCTAAAAAGGTCTTTTTTGCCTCATTCAAATCTTTGTCTTTCAATACTTCTGCTCCGAAATAAGCAAAACCTGGCTCTTTTAAAGCAAAAGAATAGCCAAATTGTGAAGATGCCTTTTTAGTTTCAACCAAAGCTTTATATAGTCTGCCGGCAGGCTCGCTTGTTAGAATATCAATCAAAACCTCCGTCGGAGCATAATCAGGGTGGCTACCAGGTGCAATATGATACATTGCTCCTAAATATTGTACATCACCGACACGTCTTAAAGTAACCGAACGCTCACCATCTTGTTGTGGCTCTACAGTGTATGTATCTTGTAAAATACGATTCGGACGAGGAATTGCACCAAAGTACTCATTTACCATTTTAAGAGTTTTTGCCTCATCAATTTTTCCAGCTACCATCAAAACAGCATTATCAGGCTGATAGAATTTTTTATAAAATGCTTGTAAATTTTGAATAGGTACTCTTTCGATATCTTCTCTTGAGCCGATAGTAGAATTCCCATAATTATGCCACAAATAAGCACTTGAAATTACACGCTCCATCAAGACACTTCCAGGATCATTTTCACCCGACTCAAACTCATTTCGAACAACCGAAAACTCCTTTTCTAAATCTTCTTTCTTGATAAAAGAATTTACCATTCGGTCTGATTCTAAGTCTAAAGCCCAACGTAAATTTTCATCGCTTGCCGAGAAAGTTTCGTAATAATTTGTTCGGTCTAACCATGTCGTTCCGTTCGGTCTTGCTCCATGCTCAGATAATTCTTTTGGAATATCTTTATGTTTTGGAGATCCCTTAAAAACCATGTGTTCTAGCAGGTGAGCCATACCAGTTTCTCCATAACCTTCATGTCTTGAGCCTACTAAATAAGTGATGTTCACGGTAATAGTCTGCTTTGAGGCATCAGGAAAAAGTAATACTCTCAAGCCATTCGCAAGTTTGTACTCAGTAATACCCTCCACAGAGGTAACTTTAAGCGGCTCTGCTGGTGTAGATTTTTTTTGGGCGAATACTTGCACGCCCAACAAGGCTGTCAGAAAGATACTTACAGCAAACTTATTGAAAATTGATTTTCGGGGATTTTGTAACATAAGTATTGAAGTTTAAAATTAGTTAGCAAATAGGCTTTATCTTCCCATTCAAGCAACGAATAAATAAACAAAGAAGCGTGATTACAAGAAATTAATGTTAAAAATGCTTAAAAAAAGGATAAATGGTTATTATTTCAAAAGCCTTATATTTTTTATATCTTTGTTTATGCAGAAAATCATTAAAAAATATCTCAAAAAAATCACGAATTTAAGCTCGTCAAATCGCTCTTTGCTATTGTTACAATTAGCTAAGGATTATTTTATTGATTTTAATTTACTAAATTTTATAGAGAATAAGCCAAGTTTTGACTATATCCGACAATTAATTTCAGGAAAAAGCCCCATTATCCTATCGGATGTATTAGATAGTCGATTTGAGAAAAATAATGAAATAAGCAAAATATTATCCTCTATTGCACGAACCGAAAAATTTATCGAACAAGAAAGAGGAACTAAAGATTTATATGTAGGTTTCCCATTTATTAAAGGGAAATTGAAAAATGGAACGCTCGTTCGTTGTCCTTTGCTATTTTTTCCTGTCTCTCTCCAAAATAATGGCAAAAAATGGTTTTTGGAACAAAGGAATGAAGGAATTATCTTGAATAAAAGCTTTCTTTTGGCTTATGCTTTTTTCAATAAAATAGCCATTTCGGATGATTTTTTAGATACATCATTCGAAGATTTTCCCTCCGAAAGCATCACGTTTCTAACAAAACTTTACGAATTTTTGAAAGACTCACCTCTTGAAATCAATTTTAATTCAGAGATATTTCAAGAAAATTTGATTGACTTCCCTCCAATTAGTAAACTTGAATTAGAAAAAAACGAGCGAAATGGCGAATTGAAGCTATTTCCTCAAGCAGTTTTGGGGATTTTCCCACAATCTGGTTCTTTTTTTGTCAATGACTATGAGTATTTATTACAAAATAATCCAGAATTTTCCTTTGATAGATTCGCTCATCTAAAATCCTTGTCTCAGGCTTCGGAGGAAGATACTTTTCTACCTTTTCCTTACGATGCTTCTCAGGAAATTGCTATTTTACAAATCAAAAAGGGCAAATCCTTAGTTGTACAAGGTCCTCCCGGCACAGGAAAATCCCAAATGATTGCCAATCTAATAGCAGATTTTTCGGCAAGAGGGAAAAAAGTCCTATTGGTATGCCAGAAAAGAGTGGCATTGGATACAGTTTATAAAAGACTGCTACAAATCGGAATGAATAATTTTGTTGCTTTAGTACATGATTTCAGAAATGATAGGCGTTTACTTTTTGATAAAATTGCTTCCCAAATTGATAGTATTAAGCAATATGAACAACAAAATAAAAGTTTGGATGCTATTTTTCTTGAAAGAAACTTCGCTCAAACAAGTAGAAAAATAGATAAAATTACGGAAGAATTAGAATTATTCAAACAGACTTTATTTGATCAATCTATCGCTGGCGAAAGCCCCAAGGAGTTGTATTTGACTATTCGTAAAGATTTCCCTTCAATAGTTATTCCCGATTTTAAAAAATTTCGACTCGACCAAATAGACGAATTTTTGGATAGGCTCAAACATTGGTTACAATATCAGCATAAATTCCAAGAAACAGATGTATTATTTTGGCAAAAAAGGCGTTCTTTTTCACATTTCAAAAGACAAAATCTTCAGGAAGTACTCGATTGTATCAGGCAAATCGTGCATTATAAATCACAATATTTGAAAGATTATTCAATTCCAAATCTGTTACAAATTTCTTGTGATTCGCTTGAAAATTGCCTCAACCTATTGACCAACAAGCATATTTTATATTTATTTCAGAGCCTAATTTCAGGCAAAAAGTATGTAAAAAAAAATAATGATTTACAAAAGTTAAAAGAAAAAATCAACTCTCTTCATCAAAATAATTGGATTGAGAATAGCCTGCCATCCAATCAGCTAGCACCTCAATTACGTTTATTAAAGAAAATACAAAACTATAATCCTTTATTTTTTACATTTTGGAAGCTATTCTCTAAAGAAAAATCGAATTTGGAAGCAATCCTAAAAAGCAATTCACTTTTATTGGAAAAAAGCCAGATCGATATTTTGATTCAAAAGATAGAAAATAGAATATTATTAGAAAAATATAGCCAAGATGTTAAAAAGTGGAATTTGACAATCAATGCATCGATGTCTTTTGAAGAAATAAGCATTGCTATCAAAAATTATCAAAATGCTATTTTAGCTTGGCAATTTTTGGAAGAATCTGGCGTAATAATCAATCTTCCATTTGAAATAGAGCAATATTGGCACCTACTTCAAGCTACCCAAGAATTACACAAACTTTATCCTATTTGGAACACTTATTTAAGTTCCGAGCAGATTGTATTATTGACCCAAGAACCATCAAAACAAGAAAAACATTGTTTGGATTTGGAAGAATATTTTGATTTTTTCTGCGAATCTGACCGAATTTATGATAATTTTGATACCATTGAACGTGCCATTGCCGAACAGTTGCCCCATCATAAGGAAAATGCAATCCCCATTTTCTTAAATACCTTAAGGCTACGTTGGTTGGAATATTTGGAAGTACTCTCCCCTATTTTAAGATGTACAAGCACACTCAAAATGGGACAATTGGAAGAAGAACTTCAAAATGCTATTGAAAAAAAATCTTTATTAAGTCAGGAAATATTGCTGCTTAAACTCCGAGAACAAACATATCAAAATAGAGTTTTCAATCGCCTCAACAATAATATTTCTTATCGAGAATTACATCATCAAAGTAACAAAAAAAGAAAACTTTGGTCTATCCGCCAATTATTAGAAAACTATTCGGACGAAATATTTCGCCTATTACCTTGCTGGATGGCATCTCCAGAATCAGTTTCTGCCATTTTTCCTATGCAAGAAAAAATGTTCGATTTAGTTATCTTCGACGAAGCTTCTCAATGCTTTGCAGAATACGGAATCCCTGCCATTTATCGAGCTAAACAAGTAGCAATTGTAGGAGATTCTCGTCAATTGAAGCCAAATGACCTTTATCAGATTCGTTATGAAGAAGAAAACGAAGACGAGCCATTAGTTGAAATAGATGCCCTTTTGGATTTGGCAAAACATTTTTTAGAGCAAGTTTCCCTGACGAACCATTATCGAAGCCAATCCTTAGACTTGATTGAATTTTCGAATCAATATTTTTATAAAAAATCTTTAAAATTACTGCCCCATTACGAACTTGCCAAAAAACAACAGGTTGGCATCGATTATATTAAAATTGATGGGATTTGGGAAAATAATAGCAACCAAGCAGAAGCAGAAAAAATAGTACTAATCCTTGAGGAACTTTTATCGCAATACCCTGATAAAAGTTACGGAGTAGTTACTTTCAATAAAAAACAAGCCAATTTGATACAAAATATGCTTTATTTAGGCAAATATGAGCAAGTGACAGTTAAAAATATAGAAAATATCCAAGGAGATGAATTTGATATTGTATTATTCAGCATCGCCTATGCCCCCAATAAAACTGGTAAAATATCTGTTAATTTTGGCAGTTTAAGTCAAAATGGTGGAGAAAATCGGCTCAACGTTGCTGTGAGCCGAGCCAAAGAAAAAATCATACTTGTCAGTAGCATTTATCCCGAGCAGCTGGCTGTTGAGAATACCGAAAACGAAGGCCCAAAACTACTCAAAAAATACTTAGAGTTTGCATGGAAGGTTTCCCGAAAAGAGTATATTCCCCAAGCATTTGAGGCAAAAAAATACCATTCACCCCATTATCTAAAAAATAAGCTTAAAATAAAATACCCCCAATATAAAGAGGAATTACCTTTTGCAGATTTGACCCTGAAAAATACAGATGGGCTTTATGAATCACTAGTATTGACGGATGATGATATCTATTTTGAAGCAATATCAGTGAAAGAGTCGCATGCCTATTTGCCGTTGGCATTGAAGCAAAAAGCATGGAAATTTAGAAGAGTTTGGAGTAGAAATGAATTATTTGGCAAATAAATTATCATTTTTTATATTTCCCTTAATGAAAACCTCTCATTCATTTGCAATTAACCCGAAACCTTATGAATTTTGCATTTCGTTTACAATAAAAAATCAATAAATTCATGTATAATGGTAAAAAAGTCGTCGTCGTAATGCCCGCTTACAGAGCATCGCTTACGCTCGAACGTACCTATAATGAGATACCTTTCGATATTGTCGATGAAGTAATTTTGGTAGATGATTATAGCCCTGATAATACAGCAGAAGTTGCTAAAAATCTTGGTATTAAATATGTTATCCGACACGACATCAACAAAGGTTACGGAGGCAATCAGAAAACCTGCTATACCAAAGCATTAGAAATCGGGGCAGATATTGTCGTCATGGTTCATCCTGATTATCAATATACGCCTAAACTAATCCGTGCAATGGTCAGTATTATTGGAGAGGAATTGTATCCAGTGGTATTTGGTTCAAGGATTTTAGGAAAAGGTGCCTTAAAAGGAGGGATGCCCATATACAAATATATAGCCAATCGTTTCTTGACTTTTACACAAAATCTGCTCATGTGTCAGAAACTTTCTGAATATCATACTGGTTATCGTGCATTTTCGAAAGAAGTTTTAGAGGCGGTTCCATTTAGTAAATGTGATGATGATTTTATTTTTGATAATGAAATGATTGCTCAAATTTTTTGGAAAGACTTTGAAATTGCAGAAGTTACTTGTCCGACCAAATATTTTGAAGAGGCATCTTCCATCAATTTTTTGAGAAGCTCCAAATATGGCTTAGGGGTTTTATGGGTATCGTTGAGATACTTTTTTTCAAAACTAAAAATAGCCAAATGGCAATTGCTGGATTAATTTTTTATTCTAATTTTATCATGTTATGTCGGTCGTCATTGCCCCTATTTCAGAAAGCTTAATAGCCTATCTCGGCTCTAAATCATATTCTAACATCATTGTTTTGGCAGATAATAACACCAAAAAACATTGTTATCCGCTCATCAAAAATCTTCTCCCTAAACATACACTCATAAGTATTAAAGCTGGAGAAGAGCATAAAAACTTGCATACATGTGAACATATTTGGGCAACTATGACCCAAGCACACCTCGATAGACATGCCCTCATGATTAATCTTGGTGGTGGTGTCATTGGCGATATGGGAGGATTTTGTGCCTCGACTTATAAGAGAGGTATTGATTTTATTCAAATTCCGACAACCCTTTTAGCACAAGTCGATGCAAGTGTAGGAGGGAAATTAGGTATTGATTTTCAGGGTTTTAAGAATCATCTAGGTGTTTTTACATTGCCACAATCGGTCTTGATTGACCCATTTTTCCTGAAAACTTTACCCGAAAGAGAAATTCGTTCGGGTTTTGCCGAAATCATCAAACATTGCCTCATTCAAGATGGTAATAAATGGGATGAAATCAGAATAAAAGACTTAGACGAGCAAGATTTAGGCGATTTAATTGCTCATTCTGTTGAAATCAAGAAAAAAGTGGTAGCACAAGATCCAACAGAAAAAAGTTTGAGAAAAATCCTTAATTTTGGACATACACTGGGGCATGCTGTAGAAACATTCTTTTTATCGAAAGGTAAAAATCGCTTACTACATGGAGAAGCTATTGCCGTAGGAATGATTTGTGAGGCTTATATTGCATTCGATAGAGGTTTACTACCAGAGAAAACACTTGAACAAATAGAATCATTTCTTTTTTCGGTTTATGGAAAAGTTAATATTCCTAAAGAAAATTTTGAAGAAATCATTCATTTAACACTTCAAGACAAAAAAAATAAAGGAAAAGAGGTTCGTTTTTCATTAATCAACGAGGCAGGGAACTGCTTATTTGATGTGGTTGTTTCGAAGAAAGAAATGTTGAAATCATTGACATATTATCAAGGATAAATTTTAAAAACTGATTATGAACGCATTACAAAAAGGAATTGCTTTGAATACCCGAAAAATTTCGGGGTATGTGGCAGATGTATCTCAAGATGAAAGTCTTTTCAGACCTTACGAAAAAGTAAATTGTCTATTATGGAATCTAGGACATATTACGATGGTACGTAATACCCTTATCAAGATTCTTAGCCCTAGTACAAAATTAGAAATTTACCCATCAGAAAATGAATTGTTTGGTAGAGGTGCAGTATTGCAAAGTAACGATGCCTATCCTTCATTAGAATCGATTACGGAGTATTTTATTAAAAGAGGTGAAATACTTATCGAGCTATTAGCAAACGCCTCAGCCGAGCATTTACAAAGTGAGGCTGCAATCAAAATTGGTCCGAACCCTCAAACTAATGAAGAATTATTGTTTTTTTTATATAATCACGAAACTGAGCATATCGGGGAGATTAAAGTTATTAAAAATATTATCAGTAGATTGAGATGATTAAGGTTTATGGAATTAACAATTGCGATACAGTAAAAAAAGCCATTCATTGGTTGAAGGAAAACCAAATTGAGTTTGAATTTCATGATTATAAAAAAAGAGGCATTTCCGCTGAAAAAATTGATGAATGGCTAAGTCAATACCCTTTTGAAAAATTGGTAAATAAAGCAGGAACTACCTATAAAAAGTTATCTGACAGCGAAAAAGCACTTATAATAGATAATCAGTCAGCAAAATTGTTGATGCTTGAGAAAAATTCGGTTATCAAAAGACCTATTATCGAGTCGGATAAAATCTTATTGATTGGCTTTAATGTCGATTCTTACGCATCCGTATTGGGGAAAAAAGCTAAATGAGGCTTCATTTAGCTTTTTTCTATCTATTTTTTCGATAGACAATTCATTAAAATAAACATTATTTCGATTCTCGATTTTATTTTAAAAAAATCTTATCAAAAGGTGACATATTTTATTTTCGGGCATAGTTTTTGATTAGAGTTAAAAATAGATGTCATTTTATTAAAATTAGAATCAAAAAATGGATATATTAGCTCTTATCAAAAACAAAATTGATGATAAGGTTGTCAATGATTTAAGTGCCTTTTTAGGCGAAAATCCCGAAAATATAAGCTCCGCATTGAGTGTCGCTACGCCAATGGTATTTGGCAATATCATTGCTTTTAGCTCTACACAAGATGGCACGCAAAATATCATGGATATTTTGAAAGATGGCGGACATAATGGTGAAATATTGGAAAGTTTGTCAGATTTATTAGGGAATTTCGATAAAACCCAGCTTTTAATGACAATCGGGTCTAATATTTTCAATCACTTTGCAGGTAATAATGCCAACCTCATTATTGAAAAGTTTTCTTCGTTAAGCAGTATTCGTAAAACCTCAGCCGCCTCTCTTTTAGGCTTTGCGTCTCCGGTAGTATTAGGTGTCATTGGGAAAATAGTCAATAGCGAAGGACTTACGACTTCAAGTTTGGGGCAATTGCTTGCCTTACACCGAGACGCTGTATTTGCTGCCATTCCTCCAGGCATTGCTACTTTGATTAACGCCCAAACCCAAACTCAATCAAAGAAAAAAAATACGAAAGATACTAAAGAAACCAAAAAAGTTGAGACTAACAAAAAGACTTCGGTATGGACTTGGCTTCCATGGGTTTTGATTGCTATTTTATTTTTAGGTGGAGTTTTCTATTTTTGGAAGTACCATTACCCAAAAACTCAAACAATTGTTGCCAATACATCAGTGGTCAGCAAGCCCGATTCTGCCTCTGCTACCCTTCCGATTGATACAAGTAGCATTCAGATTGATTCGACACAAAACAACACAAATATACCGAGTAATACCACTAATACTTCGACAGGAGATTTCAATAATACAACGGCAGGAAAACCTTCCGAAAATACCTTCGATAGTGGCGTTAGTGCAACTGCCGACCCAATAAGCATTGGTAAATGGCTCAGCGTGAGTACCGATTTTAAGAAAAACAGTGCTGAAATTTCTTCTGAAGGAAATATTCAAGAGTTAGTAAACTATTTGAATGAGCATACAAAAGCTAGGATACAAATTGCGGGTGCAGCACAAAGTTCGAGCAAGCGATTAGCAGAAGACCGTGCCTACGGTTTTAGAGAAAGATTATTAGAAAAAGGCGTTCGAGAAAATCAGGTATCGGTGAAATCTTCATTGATTAACGAAATAAATGCAAAAGTTACCGTCAAAATCACTAATGAATAACAAACATGGTCGAGATTTTTCCTCGACCATGTTTGTTTTAAGAAGCTAACTCTTTGAGAGCCTTCACCAAAACATCTAATTCTTCGGTTGTTGTGTAAATATTCGGAGTAATTCTACAACCCTGAACATTGGCATAATCAATAGCGACCGTCCATATTTTATATTTTTCAAGCAGTATTTTGGCTAAATCACCTGCTTTTATGTGTTTGATACCTACGTTTGCAATGCCGCAAGCTCGATGGCTTTCGATAGGTGTATTCACTACAATATTAGGATGATGTCGAACTTTTTTTGTCCAATATTCTTGTAAAAATCTCAATCTATGTTCCTTTCTTTCCGCACCTAATTTTTTATAATACGCTATGGCATGCTTGATGGTCAAATCAGTATGAACAGGGTGAGTTCCGGTATGATTAAGCTTCCGAATATCATCTTGAGCATAGCCCATATCGCCGTACATCTGCCAAAGTTTGGCTATTTTATCTTTCTTAACATATAAAATCCCTGCTCCCAAAGGAACACTGAGCCATTTATGTAAACTGCTTCCGTAATAATCGCAACCTAAATCACTGATTTTAAATTGAATATGGGCAAAAGCATGAGCACCATCTACCATTACTTCAACCCCACGTTGATGAGCCATTTCACAGATTTTTTTTATCGGCAAAATTTGTCCGGTAATATTTACCATGTGACAAACCATCAGAAGCCTAGTTTTAGAAGTAATAGCATTGGCGTATAAGTCCACAATTTCTTCGTCAGATTTCGGATGATTCGGAATAGAGATAATTTTATTGACAATCCCATGGCGTTTTTCTTGAAGTCGAAACATATCTAGCATCGCTCCATAGTCTTGCATCGCCATGACAGCCTCATCACCTGCTTTCCACTCAATACCAGCAATGACCGTATCGAGCGATTCTGTTGTATTTCGGGTAATTATCAACTCATCTGGCGAGCAACCAATTAAGTCTGCCAATTCACTTTTTGCCTCATTTTTATCATCAAATTGGCGAGTTCGCATGTAATATGAAGCTTGAAAATTGATCTCACGAACATTTTCTACAAATGCTTCTAGCGTACTTTGCGGTATGAACGAATAATAGCCGTTTTCGAGGTTTATATAATCAGGCTTAAGACGGTAATTTTTTCGGATTTCATTCCAAAACTGCGTTTCATCGATTGGAAATTGTGCATTGTCCAAATTTTTCGGAGTTTTTGCTTCTATGGCTAATCCCAAACTCGATGCGGTAAAAGTCTGTAAAAATTCTCGTTTGTTCATGTTAGTGTCAACTAGATTTCATAGTTATAAAATTCAATGACAAATTATGCCACATCCTTTTTTAGCATTTCATCTGGGTTAGCTGATAAATCAGTCTTACTTCCCATCCATGCCTGATTTGATTCCGCATTAACTCCTACGGAATGTATATTAATT
>JACCEC013058735.1_pt1 | contig 16639 bp, 12 predicted proteins | sample 7450121 | NCBI WGS metagenome assembly JACCEC01 (sample SAMN15323455, study PRJNA562643) | freshwater metagenome | isolation source: river surface water | place: USA:Blue River Watershed | collected 2017-08-18 | reverse complement strand
TGGGAAACGGTTTTTAAGCAAAGACCAGTGTTAGCTCCGTGCCGGTATCCTTTGGCTAATCTGGTTTGTTTTCTCTGGCAATGTTTCTTGCGTTTTGCGGCTTGCAGCCTCGGAGCGTAGCGGAGGGGCAAAAGCCGCAAAACGCTTGCCCCCTTGACTCCTCGGGTTTGCTGTGCCCGGTGGCTTTCATGCCGCACTCTCCCATGGCTTGGTATCCTCAGGGCGGCACACTTCCCATGGCGTCAATCCACCCAGCGCTTTGTGGGGCTTGAGTCGGTTGTAATCCCAAAACCACTTCTCCAGCAACCGCTCCAGTTCCTGCATGTCTTGGGGCGCCCACAGATACACCCCCTCGTGCTTCACACTCCGCCATAACCTCTCGATGAACACGTTGTCCAGCCAGCGACCTTTTCCATCCATGCTCACCCGCACCCCTGCAGACTCCAACATCCCCGTCCATGCTTCGCTTGTAAACTGGCTGCCTTGATCGGTGTTGAAAATCGCAGGAACTCCCCCGGCCCGATTCACGGCCTCCCTGAAGGCTTCCACGCAAAAGCGCCCCCCCAGCGTGTTGGATAACTTCCACGACACCACCGACCGGTTTCTCCAATCCATCACCGCCACCAAATAGGCAAACCCGCGCCGCATCGGAATATAGGTGATGTCTGCACTCCACACCTCATCCGCCTTCATGACCTCCATCCCCTTCAGCAGGTAAGGATACTTTTTCGCCTTGGGATCTGGGATGCTCGTCCGTGGCTTCCGATAGATGGCCTCCAATCCCATGTGCTTCATCAAGCGAGACACCAGTCGCCGACTCGCAGGATGGCCCTCACGTTGCAACCACCGACTCATGCGTCGGGCGCCCAGTTCGGGATACTCCAAGTACAGCTCGTCTATCCTGCGAATCATCCTCTGCTCCTCCTCTGAAAAACAGGGCGCCTTGGCCGGTTTTTCCTCCGGAATCCGGTTTCGATTCACGGCTAATAACTCGCACTGACGACGCACACTGAGCTGGGGATGGGTGCTCTCCACCATGGCCTTCCTCATGGATCGATCCCCAGCTCCTTGCACTTTTTTGATAGCCAGTCGACCTCCACGACGAGTTGACCGATTTTGCGTTCCAGTCGCTCCTCCCGAATCTGGGCGGCCTGCTCTTGGCTGTGGTGCCCACGGCCCTGCTCAAACACCTCGCAAGCCCCCGCAATCATCTGGCTCTTCCATTGGGTCACCTGCGTGGGGTGCACCTCATTTTCCGCTGCAATCTGCTGCTCCGTCTTGAGGCCCTTGACCGCCTCCAAGGCTATTCGTGCCTTGAACTCTGCACTGTGGATTCGTCTCTTGTTTTTCATGTCTCTGTTTGGGGTTTCCCGCCCAGAGCATACTCCTTTTCCTTACGATCCCACTGGCTCCGTTTCCCCGCGCCACCTCTTAGCTCCTGGCCCAAATTTCGGGGTCCACCTCAGTCTCTTTAGCGAGTTGAATCATCAGTGCGTTCATGGTGGCAGCGGCCCAGGGGGAGCCGCCGGTGGTGCCCTGATTGGTGATGCGTGGGACGTGAAGGCATTTGCGCAACGCGTCTTTCGACGCTTCAGTTCCCACAAATCCGACGGGGAGGCCAACGACGAGGCGCGGGCGCCACTCGCCCGCGCGAATGAGGCGCAGTGTTTCTTCGAGCGCAGAGGGGGCGTCGCCAATCAGCACCACGGATTGATCCCCGAACTTCATCCAGCCTCGTCGAATCCCGGCGGCGGAGCGCGTGATGCCGTTCACTTCGGCGACGAGACGTGTTTCCTCGTCATGCACAAGACTGACTGCACGCAGTCCGAGCGCCTCAACCAATGTTCGTCGGAGGCCTGAGGAAACCATCGTGACGTCGCAGAGGAGGGTGCACCGGTCTTTGATTGCACGAAATCCTGCTTCGATGGCCCCGGGCGAGATGTAGATGGAATCTGCGCACGCGACGTTGCCTGTCGTGTGCACGAGACGTTGAAGGATCGGTAGGTGACTGGGCGGAAACGTGGACCAATCCCGCGCATTTCGAATGATTTCCATGCTTTCCGCTTCGATGGGGTGCGGCTCCCAAGGCGCGGGTTTTGGCGAACGAGCGGCGGTTGAAGCGGAGGGTGTAGCCGCTTGCGGTGGTGGGATGAATGTTCCCTGATTGGATGCATCTGGGGTGAGCGGCGTGGCGCGGACGTGCCCGTGATGCGCTTGTTGAGGCGTACCGGCCTCGGCTTCGTATCCGACGATGGCTGTGCGGTACTTGCAAAGTCCGCAGTTGGAGCGAGCGGATCCTTCAAGGGCTTCCTTTGCACGGTCGGTAAAAGCATCCAGCAGAGCGGGATGGGCGCCGAGAGGTTCGCAGAGGAGGAACTCGGACTTTGGGAATGCGGCGGCAGTTTCGGCACAAGCGGTTGCGATTCGCTTCATCAAGACTCCGGTGAACAAGAAGAACGGAAGAACGATGATGCGGCGCACGCCGGTTTTTGCGACCGCTTGCAACCCCTCTGGCATCAGCGGCGTGGCGGTGCCCGAGAAACAAACGGCACTGTGTGCGAAACCCATGCCTTCCTGAAGGATGCGCGCGAGTTTTGCGACGTCCGAGTTGGCGTCGGGATCGGTGGTTCCGCGTCCGGCGATGACGAGACAGGTTGCGCTACGTGGGATGGATGAGAGAGAGGAAGCTTCGGTTTCGAGAACGCGGTCACGGCAGGCATCGAGCACGCGCGGGTGAAGGTGTAGAGGAGCGCCGTACTGGAACTCGTTTCCGGGGAACTCTTTTTGAAGCATCATCACCTCGACTGGCATGTCGTTTTTGGCATGGGTCGCTCCGAGGAGGACACCCGGCACGACGGCGATGCGTTTTGCACCCGCTGCGACGCATGCGCGCGCGGCTTCATCGATGGTGGGCCGCGCGAACTCGAGGTAACCGTGGCGGATGAGTTGGTTAGGACGTGCCCGTCGAAGGCCTTCGATGAATGCCTCGAACTGTTTAACTCCCTCGGGGTCGCGGCTGCCGTGTCCCGCGATGACTAGCGCCATGTCCGGTGCAGTGCTCATTTCGTGAAATCGATTTGCGAGGGGAATGCAGGGCCACCGCGAATGAGCATGATGCACATGTCTGAAAAGTGGTCTGGACAGGTTGCGAGGGTGCCAGTCCAGCGCGCATCGCGGCGGCTCAAGTTTTCTGCGACTTCGAGCACGAGGTCCGGATTCACGCTGTTTTCCAGCAGCCACGCGGCGATGTGGTGCGGCATGAAGTCCCAAGGGCGCGGGATGATGATGGCGTTGCGTCCTTGTTTCAGCAGCGAGGCGAGGTGGGCCTTGAACGGCTCGATGTCGCCTCGTCGATGGAACGTGAGGAAGGTGGTTTCGTCGAAGCACGTACGGGTGGCTTCTGCCATGAGTTGCGCTGAACTGATTCCGGGCACGGCAGGGACCGAGTGACCGCAGGCATGTTCGACGCGCTCGAGGAGTTGGAATCCAGAAAAGTGGAGGTCGCCCATGAAGACCACGACACAGGAGCGCGCTTTAGCATGTCGGTCAGCCACTTTTGCGAGTTGGGCGGGCTGGTCTTTGTAGCCCATCGTGATGATTTCGGCTGACGGCTTGATGAAGGGACGGATGATGTCCACTACGGCATCAAAACCGGCCACGACGTCGGCTTCGCTGATTAGGCGATGTCCCTTGAGGGTCAGGTAATCTGGGTCGCCGGGGCCGATGCCGATGCAATGAATCATGGTGGAGGTGTCTTTCGGAACCGAAACAATGCACCCAACGTCGGGGGATGGCAGCGCTTTTGGCGGGCAATCTGTCGAGGCCTTTGGGGCGACCGGTCTGGCGGCACCGAGCGGGGAGAAGACGGTGCGCTGGATGGGGTGGGTTCTGGTTAGTCTTTCGTTTGGCGGAGGTAGAGGAAGAGGCTTCGCACGTCGCCTTCGGTGAGACCGTTGAGCAGGCCTTCGGGCATCATGGAGTTTGGGCTCAGGGTTTCTTTTTGAATGTCTGCAGCTGGCAAGGTGACGGAACCAGCGAGTGTGTTCAGGGTTACGGAAGCGCCGGTTCGAGCGGTGACGATGCCAGAGCGCAGCTCTCCATTCTTCATTTCGATAAAGGTTTGTTGGTAGTCCTTTCCGATTTCGGCGTTGGGATCGAGGATGTTGTGGAGGAGGTAGTCAACGTCATGAAAGTTGCCTGGGAGTTCTGGTCCGATGCGTCCACCGCCGCCGAACATGGTGTGGCAGGTGGCGCAGATGGCGCGGAAGAGTTCGCGTCCGCGGGGTAGGTCAGCGCGAGTGATGGCGTCTTGTCCGAGAAACCGTTTGAAGCGTTCGATTTGCTTTTGGGTTTCGTCGCGGGAGGGTTTGACGGAGCCCCAGTTTTTGGCGAGCCATTCGATTTCGGTGGTGGAGCCCTGCTCGCGAATCAGGCGTGCAACGGGGGCTTGGAGGTCTCTGATGGGGATGCGGCCGGCGTCGATGGATTTTACGAGTGACGCGGCGCCTTCTTTGGAGGTGGCGAGGGCGTTGAGGATGGCTGCTTTGCTACTGCTCTCGGCTGCGGCGTAGGTGTCGGTGAGGCGCGAGATCCACGCGGCGGGAGGGAAGCTTGTGAGAGCGCGAATCGCGTGATCGCGGAGGGTGCCGTTCGAGATGGCGAGTTCGAGAATGGGTTTCAGTGCGGCGGAATCGTGGCGGCTAGCTAAGGCAGAGATGGCTTCTTTGCGCGCGTCGGGTGATGCGGTTTCGTTGGTGATACGGCTTCGGAGTGTGGCGAGTGCGTCGGCATTTCCGAAGAGCACACCGAGCGAGAGAGCGGCGTTCGCAACGTCAGGTGAGGCGTCCTTCAAAAGACTGGGAAAGAGGCGTTTCCAAGGGTCGCTTTCTGGGACGGAAGTCTGGCCTTTGAATCCTGCGAGCATCCCTTTGAGAATCGCGGGCCGCAGTTCTGACTGAGCTGCGATGAGGGTAATCATCTGCAGGAAAGCGTGTTCAGCGCCGTGCGCTTTTTCGAGATAGGCAGCGGTCAGGCGGCGAGCGGTGAACTCAGGAATGGGCGCGAAGGATTTCACGGCTAAGAGATCGAGTGCGTTGGAGGGGTTTGCTGCGATTGCGCCCTCGGCTGCGTACCACGTGAGGAGCGGAATGTTGGGGTCAGCCGCGTCTTGGGTGTTTGCCGAGAGCGCCGAAAGCAGCGGCATGCGAGCGGTGGGAGACAGACGTTGTGCGGCTGACGCGATGCGGCGGCGCACGAGGGGTGACGGGTCACTTGCCGCCAGTTGGCGAAGTTTTGGAAGGAGGGACTCAGCAGGGTCACCGTTTTCGCAGAGCAAGGTGACGGTCCATCCACGGACGCTTTCGTCTTGATCCGAAAGCGTGGATTCCGCGACGGACTGGGTGAGTCCGCCGATTGCGTGAAGAGTCCAGAGGGCGCGGAGGCGCCGGGTTGGGTCTTCGTTTGAGGAGAGCATTTGCTGGAGGGCGGAGGCGGTGGGGGTTTCGAAGCCTCGCTCTTGGAGGATGCGTCGTGCATGACGTACAAACCACTCGTTCCGATGCAGTTGAAGATTGACGAGTTCGGAGGATGGAAGTTTGGCGAGGTCCACTTTGCGCGGTTTGACGGCATCGTTAATGATGCGGTAGATGCGGCCGTTGGAGCGGTCGGTGAAGGCTTTTTGCTGGTGGCAGGGGACGCGATCGTACCAGTCGTTGATGAAGAGACCGCCGTCGGGTCCGTACTGGGTATTGAGGCCGCGGTACCAAGCGTCTGGGCTGTGGACGAACTCTTTTTCGCGGGTGCTTTTGAAACCGGATCCGTTGCGTTCGAGGCTTTCGCGGCGCATGCGGTTCATGTGGATATCATTGAAAAAGAAGTTGTTTCGAAAGTTGGCTGGGAATGCGTCCCCGAGGTAGACCATGGCGCCGCAGTAGGCAGCTTTTTCGTAGCGGCCCCACGCGATGGTTTGGATATCGGCGTAGGTGTGTGGGTTGGGATGGGGACCGGCCTGACGGAGGTAGCGAGCGCCTTCCATGGCATGCCAGAGGTGGGGGATGACGCAGGCTTCGAAGAACGCTTCGCCTTGATCGTTCCAATCGACGCCCCATTGATTGCTGCCTCCCTCGGCCCACAGCTCGAAGCGGCCGTCGAGGGGGTGGAATCGCCAGATTCCGGCGTCGACGAAGGTGCGTTTCTCTTTGGGATCGGTGGGTTTGCCAACGAGTGACTGGGTGAAGATGCCTTGGGTTCCGTAGAGCCATCCGTCGGGGCCCCAGACGAAGGTGTTGAGGGTTTCGTGGGTGTCTTGGTTGCCCCATCCGTCGAGGACGATTTGTGGAGGGCCTGCTGGTTTTGGGGTGTCGCCGTCGGCGAGCGGGATGAAGAGGAGGTTGGGTGGGGAGCCGACCCAGACGCCGTTGAATCCGACGGCGATGCCGGAAGAGAAGGTGGCCTTGTCGAAGAAGACGGTGGTTTTGTCGAAGGTGCCATCGCCTTTGGTGTCTTCGAGGACGAGGATGCGGTCTTTGGGTTCGCCGGGGCAGTTGGGGTAGTTGGTATTTTCGAGAATCCAGAGGCGTCCGCGATCGTCGAGGGTGTAGGCGATGGGTTGGACGATATCCGGTTCGCCACGAATGAGCTGGGTGCGGAAGCCCTCTGGCAGAACGAGTTGCGCTGCGGTTTGTGCTGGGGTGAGTGCTGGCGTTTTGGCGATGGGACGGCGCGGGTCTTCTTGCGCGACGGCGAGGGATGCTGTGGCGAGGAAGGCGGCGAGGAGGGAGAGGGTGTTTCGCATGGGGTTGGGGGGGATGCGTGCGGGGGTTACTTGTTCCAGTCGAGACAGATGAGAAGTTCCTCGCTTCGAAGATAGAGTTTTTTCTCAGCGAGAACAGGGCCTGCCCAGCAGGGGTAAATGAGACCGGGAACCTGCCAGCGGCCTAGTTCGGTGACGGCTTTTGGGTTGGGTTCGTAGAGGCCGAGCAATCCGCTTTCGCCGAGGGCGATGAGGCGACCATCGGCGTAAATGGAAGCGCCGCGTCCGAAGACGTTGGGGGCTTTGTCGCCGGGGGCGGGCTTAGCGTGGCCTCCGTTGGGCCAACCGTCGTAGCGTTGCCAGAGGACGTCGCCGGTTTCCCATTCGAGGCAGCGGAAGAAGGCGTCGGGCTCGTTGCGTCCGCTGAATCCGTAGAGGTGTCCGTTGACTAGGTTGGGTTGTGACCAGTGCATTTCGAGGCCGAGGCTGCGCCACGCGGGGGAGACGCTTTTGCCGTCTGGGGCGACTTTGAGGAGGACGGAACCGTTTTTGAAGTAGGCGGAGGAGAGGAGGATGGTGTTGTTGTGGACGACGGGGGTCATGGCATTGACGGAGGAGTCTTGGCGGGCGCGGAACCAGAAGACGAAGTTGCAAGATCCGTCGTTGGGGTTGAGGGAGATGAGGCCTTGGCGTGTGACGCAGAGGAGGTGGCGTTTGCCGTGGAGGGTGGCGGCGACGGGGGAGCAGTAGCTGGCCTGTTTTTCGAAGGCGGGGTCGTTGGGGTTCCATTGGATGGTGCGTTCGCCGGGCCAACCGGTCATTGGGGCGCCGTTCCAGGTTTTTTCGCCGCCGTTTTCCCAGAGGGTTTTTCCGGTGGCGGGGTCGAGGGCGACGATGGCGGAGTTGGGTTGTCCGCCGATCATGACGATGAGTTTGCCGTCTTCGAGGATGGGGGTGCTACCGACGCCGAAGAAGGCTTCGGGGACGTTGAACTCGGAGAGGGTGTTTCGTTGCCAGACGCGTTTTCCGGAGGCGAGTTCGAGGCAGAGGAGGACGCCTTCTGCTCCATAGGTGTAGCAATGGGTTTCGGTGAGGAGGGGGGAGCAGCGGGGTCCGTTATTGTAACCGAAGGGGTCGACGAACCGGCTGGGATAGGCGTATTTCCAGAGGGGTTCACCGGTGGCGGGGTGGAGGCATTCGACGATCTCCTCTGGTCCTGAGCGGTGGTGGAGGACGAGTCGATTGGCGCGGATGCTGGGGGCGCTGTAGCCGGTACCGATTTGTTTTTTCCAGAGGATGGGGACTCCGTCGGGGGAGAGGGATTGGCGGAGGCCGGTCTCTGGGGAGGTGTTGTTGCGAAGGGGGCCGAGGAACTCGGGCCAGTCGGCGGCTTGGGCGAGAGGGAGGAGGAGCGCTGGGAGGAGGAGAGCGAGGAGGGGGCGCATGGTGAGAGGGATGTTTATGGATGTTAAAGGGCGGGACGGATTTGTGGGAAACGGAAATGCAAAAGACGTGATATGGCCGATCCCTGCAGGGTTCCTCTGGAAAGCGCTTGAGAAACAGGGTGGGGGGGGTACATTTTTCTGTCCGGAGCGGATAGGTTGAATAAGCCGACTTCGGGCGACGTTCTCGAAAAAAGCAGGATTATTTCACCCAAGATGGTTCCCCCGATTTCATCAGAGGTCGATTCGAGTGCTGGCGGGAGTCGGCGCGATGCTGACCAAAACCCAGCAAGATGTTTTGCGTGGCCTGCTGCGCGGTTTGGAGGAGGCAAGGGGATTTGGGGGTTGGTTGCGTTACTGTTGGGGTGTATTTTGCAGATTTCGTTGGTGGCGGCGGACAGTTGGCGAACGGTATTTTCAAATTGGTTTCCGGATGGAGCGAAGCGGGGTGAGTTGCATGGGAAGTTGGTGTTGGAGGATCAGCAGACGTTGGGGATTCCGGACACGTATCTGACGCTGGCGTTGGGCACTCCTCCGTCGGTTTTTGGAACGGTTGACTCTGCGAAGTGGGCCTTTTCGGGGCGTTTGGCGTTTGGGGGCCGCGTGACCTCGATTGCGGGTTCGTTTGGGCCTTCAGGAGTGTGCAGTTTGTCTTTGCCGAACCTCTCGATTCAGGATCCTGGGACGCCTTATTTGAAGGGATACAAGAATGTGCGGGCTCGGCGAACGTTGTTCCTGAAGTTGGATCGGTCGGTGTCTGGGAGTCCGATGGTGACGGCATCGATGACGATGACGTTGGGGGCCAAGGATACGACGTTGGCTCCGAATCCAGCGGTGGCGACGGGGCGGCTTTTACCGGTGACGGCTTCGTACGCGTTTTTACCGGAGCGGATGACTTTTCAGTTTGACGGCGCGGAGAGTGCGGGAATTTCGGGTGGGGTGGCCACGGGATCATTGGCGGCGGGGCGACTGTTGATTGCGGGAGTTGGTGCGGGGTACGAAGCGTTTTCGGCGGGCATTCCGACGACGGTTTTTGATCGGGCGCTGAGTTTGGAGGATGGCGAGGGTGGGGTTCTGTTTGCGAGAGGTGTTGCGTCCACGGCGAAGGCTGGTGTTGGGATTGGCGCGGAGGTGGAGTTTTATCGTTCGGGGAGAATTGTTGGGAGGCATCGGAAGGCGAACTGGGGGACGGGTGTGGTTGCGAGAACGGTCTCGATTTTCTCGGATGATATTTTGAGGGGATTGACGGGGTATGGTTATGCGCCACCGGTTGCGGGGGTTCTGAAACCTTTTGTGACGGGTGCGCAATCTGAGGCGAAGGTGGTTTTTGATGAGTTGATTTCGGAGGAAGGGGATGTTTCGGCGGGTGGGGGTGGAGGATCGCTTCGGTGGCAGGCGTCGCAGTTGTCGGTTGTTTCGGCGGGGGCTGAATTTGTGTCTGGGGTCAAGGCTTGGAGGTTTGACTCGCGGACGGGCTTTTTTTCGGGTGATCACGGAGTTCGGGGAAGGAAAGCGCCGCGCAAGTATGCTGGGGTGATATTGCAGTCAGGTCCGTTGGCGGCGGTGTTGATTGCGGAAGATGGTCGTTCGGGTTCTGCGGCGATTGTTGGTGAGAAGCCGGAGTTTTTGCCTGGGGGTGAGTTGCCGTCGGAGTTGACGTTACTGGCTGGGTCGAGTGCAGCTCTGGAAGTGAAGCTCTCGGGAGGCAACTTGGTGTATCGTTGGTACAAACGTGCGAGTAACGGGAACGGGGAGTGGCTTGAGATGGCTGCGGAGACGACTCATCGGCTCCAGTTTGCGGGCGCCGACTGGTCTGATGGGGCTGAGTACCGAGTGGTGGCCTATAACGGCACGTACGAATCGCTAAGTGAGGAGGAGCGGGTGAAAAATGGAATGCAGCGTGAATCGATTTGTCGGGTGAGGGTTTTGACAGCGACGGCCAAGCCAGTGCTAGCGTGGGTGAGGGATGCGGCTGGGGTGGAGCACTACGTGGTTGTGGATGTTGAGATTGAGGCGGCCCGTCCGCCGGCTTTTACGGTGGCGATGACGGTCCCTCGTGGAATGCCCGCTGTTCGATTCAAGCTTCCGGTGGATGAAACGTCTGGTTTGCTTGGTGCATTGGAGTTTTCGATGACGGCGGGTCAGATTTCTGGGGCGAGTGTGAGTCCTGGGGGTGATTTGACGTTGGCGGAATCGTTGTTCCGCGACGCGTCGGAACAGCCGTTGGCGTTTCGCGTGAATGCGTCTGAGGACATTTTGGTTTTCAATCCTCCGGCGACGGCCTCTGGTCGAGTGGAGGTGACGGTGGTAGAGCCACCGGTGGGCGTGGTGAGGCGTCATGTGGTTCGGATGGGTTCGGGGGTTAACGAGATTGTTTGGAATGATGAGGTGGGGGGCGGCACGACGTTGTCGGAGGTGCCGAGTTACAATCCTCGCTTGAGGCCGTTGATGAGCGTTGTGAGTGCGACCACTTCGCCACTTTCGGTCGTTGGAAGTGGGGCGACGCTGGTGGCCACTTCACCAGGGCGCCTGCTCATGGATGGGCAGTCTCCGAAGGTTGGAGATCGCGTTTTGGTTAAGGATCAGGATGCTGCTGAGTGGAACGGAATCTACGTTGTGTCGGATGTTGGTTCTAACGTTGTGAAGTACGAACTGACTCGGGATACGGCGTTTGATGAGAGTTCGGAACTCAGTGATTCTGCTAGGCAGTGGGTGACGGTGCTTAACGGGGCGGTGAACGCGGGTTCGGTTTGGAGGGCTTTGGTTGAGGAGGGTCCGACCATCGGGACATCGCTGATTGAATATTCGAAGCAGGCTAATCTGGCGGAGTTGGTGGGCTCCCCTCGGGTGAATGAGAGCGGCAACTTGGAGGTAGACGCGAACATGGTGGTTGAGCCTGGGCTGTATCCGCTCGCGGTCGTGTTGGATTGGGCGGGAGAGAAGACGGCGGCTCTTTTGGAGATTGAGTACACGGATCGGATTGGAGACCGGGTTCTGGATTTTGTGGTGCGCCGGAATCTGACATCCAAACCGGAGGGAGGGGTTGATGTGAACATGTTTTGGGAGGTTGGCTCCGAGGTTTTACCTGGCGGAGTGGAAGCGACGGGAGGGATAGCTTTTGACGATGCAATCTGGAAAATTTCTCTGGATAGCGTTCCAGCAGGGGTTTTGGGGACGGATTTAGGAGCGACGATTTCGTCGGCGGGATTGGTGAGGGTGTCGAAGTTGCCGGTGGAGGGTGTTGACACGGTTGATTTGTTTGTTTTGGCGGAGAGCGGTGAGGTCGAGAAGCGACAGAGGAGGGGTGTTATTCGGTTCAATGTGGTGCGCCCGGCGGGGAGTGTGGTGGATTTCACGGTTTACCGGAGCGCCTTGAATCCGCAAGTGGACGGATTGTCGGGATTACGAAAATCATCGGAAGTGCGTTTTCCGGTGGTGTTGAGGGATGGAGGTGATTTGTTCCGCGGGTTGAAGTTGCGACTGGATGGCACGGTTGGAGTGGATTTGGTTGCGCTGGATGGAGTGGCGCTGAATGAAGCGTTACGTGGTTTGTTTGAGGTGCGGGATGCGCCGGTTGAGATAACGGGTCGGCTGACTGCTGGACAGTCTGTGGTTAACGACGTGAGAGGGGCTTCTCAGTCCCTAGTTGGCTCGGTTGTGACGGGCTATGGTGTGGCACTTGGGACGAAGGTCATAGCGGTCGAGGTGGATTCGGGTGCGGAGTTGGGAAGGCTCACCTTGTCTTCCGTGGCTGAGGCGACTGGGGTGGTGTCGTTGCTGGCTGAATCACGAGTGTTGCATGTTGCGGTTGATTGTAACGTGGTTGACCCAGCTAGGGGGGTGGATTGGACGAGGCTTGAGTGGACGATTCCGAGTAACTACGGGCGTCTTCGTCTTAATATGGCCCAAATGTACCGGGATGCGGTGACGCGGGTCGCGACGGTGACCGTGTCTTCGTCGGGTCGGGAGTTAACGGTGGACAGCGCGGAAGGGATTCCGGTGGGGTGGTTGGTTACGGGGCCTGATATTTTGGGATTGCCCAAGGTTACGGGGATTGCGGGTGAGACGGGGGTGACGCTGAGCGATGCGCTGACGGTTTCTTCGGGGACAGTTTTGCGGTTTGTACCGACCCGCGAAATACAGTTTTCACGAGCGCCGGAGGGCGATGGGTTTACTGTGACTCCGGATGGAGTTTTGGAGTTGGCGGAGGGCGTTGAGTGGCCGGGGTCGGGTACTTTGGCCTGTCCGGTGTTGGTCAAGTTTGGGGATGATTCAACTGCGCGGATTGAAGTGGTGTTGAATCGCGTGGCGGAGGATTTTGCTTTGAGCGTTATGTTGGTTCCGAGAGGGGCTGAGACGGTGGGCTTTTTGGACCGGATTGCGGAACGCGATGCGGCGGTTGATTTGCGGCGAGTCTCGGTTCGATCGGTTCAAGCGAGCAAAGGCTCGGGTGGATCGACGCGGGGGGATATGCTTCGAGATTTTGGCCGCGTGGGTGAGATGGTGTCCGAGACGTTTGCCCCTCGTTCGGCGATGTTTGGATCGGTCTATTATTCGGGAGTGTCGAGTGGCTTGTCATTGGGCGTTGCAGAGGGGGGGGTGGTGTATTTGCAGGAGTCACAACTGAAGGTTGTCAGGGGGGTTGCTGATGCGGACTTTGCGAATGGCGCGTTGAAACCGTTTTTGCCTGGAGCGCTGATGTCGGTGTCGGGTCCGGTACAAGTTGGCGATGTGGTGAGTCTTGTCGACTCGGCCTACCCAGGGTGGGACGGGGTGTATCGGGTGACTAGCGCGGGGAGTTCTGCATCTGTTTGGAGTTTGGTTCCGGTATCGTCAGCCACGCAGGGTTTTTATCAGGTTTTGAGGAAGGGATCTGTGAAGTCTGAGTCTGGGAGTCCTGCGTGGGTGATGGTTCGGAGGAAAGAGGCAGCCCTGATTAGTCGGGAGTTGGATGCCTCTTGGGTGGGTGGAAAACTGGTGGCGAATGGGTCGGCGGTGTTGAGTGGGGATTCTGGGGCGTTGGAGGTTGGGCTTCCGGTCGTTTTGGCTGGGCAGGGGAATGCGGCATGGGATGGGGTTTATTCGGTAGCGGATTTGGGCTCTGGGGATCGTCCGTGGGTTTTGGTGCGGCATTTGGCGACTGAGTTTTCGGTGCCAGATGATCGGGTGAGCATTAACTTGCCAGTGACTCCCGGTGCGGGGGCTAATCTGGTTGTTTCGGGGGACGATGCGGCGGGCTACCGAGAGGGAGATTTGGTGAGGGTGACTGGCGTTTTGGGTCAGGCGGCGGTCTATCGCTTGGCCGATCAGAGTTTGTATGTTTTTGCCAAGGTGGCGTCAGGAGTGGCCTCATCAGCACCGTCACTTTCAGTGGACGGTCTGGCGGTAGTTTCTGGGGTTGACCGAACGAAGTTACCTGGGGGGATGTCGAGCTCGTTTGGTGCTTCGGAGAATATTTTTGTTTCGTCGCTGGCGGCGATGTCGGACGCCTCTGGAGAGTCGCCGACGGTGAAGGTGGGTGATGGGTTTTGGGTAAGTCTTCCGGGGACCGATGGTGTTGGTGATGGGGCTTATCGAGTGGTTGGGAAGGTCTCTCAGTTTGTGAAGGAGACGGAGAGTCTGGCGTTGACGGTTGAGCAGTCGGGTCTTTTGGGGGGGATGTTCTCCGGAAATGTTTACGAAGTTGCGACGCTGCCGGCGGGTTTGAATCCGCGTGTTGGGGATCGGGTTTATCTCCCGAGCCTTCTCGATTCCCGCTATTCTGGAACACGCGCGGCGAATCAGGGTGGGGTGTATGTCGTGTTGAGACAATCTGATGGAGCGGGGGTGAATTGGTTGTTTGCGCGCGAGCCTAGCGTTGTGGAGATGTCGTTATCTAAAGTGGCTGGCTTTGCTGGTTTGTCGCACATTTCGGAGGGTGGTGCGGTTACCGTGTCTTCGAACAAGGTGCTGACAGACGGCACATCGCCGGTGGTTGGTGAATGGTTTTGGGAAGGGGAGCGTGGGGTGTACGAGTTGAGTCGGGTAAACAGGGTGGGGACGGATGCAGACTCGCTGATTTTTTCTCAGGTTTTGGGGATAAAGCTGGATCAGGGTGGTGCTATCGAGGTGAGTCGATCGCAGATGGATGGGGTGACGGCAGGGATTGGTCTTGATGTGGTGTGCGGTGTTTCGGGAGTGGTTGATGGGTTGAAGACGGTTGCGGATGACAGGGTGATTGAGGTGGGGAGTACGGGTGGTTTGGCTGTGGGGATGAGTTTGAGTGGGGTTGGGTTGCCGGTGGGCGCTCGGATTGAGGCGATTTTGGATGAGACGCGGTTGAGGATGGGGGTGGGAGCGACTGCTTCTAGCGATGGGGGAACGCTTAGTTATGCGTACGACATGAATGGCCGCATTCAGGTGGACATGTTGCCTTCGGCGGTGGTGAACGAGGAGATTCAGGTAACGATTCCGCGCGGGGGGCAGGCCACGACGATCGATTTGGCTGATTACCTTGGGTTGTATTATGGGGGGGAGCATCGTGTTGAGGTTTTGGGGACCTTGCCGTCGTTTGTGAAGGAGGAGTCTTTACGAAAGGGTAGTCTTGTTGGTGCGAGCACAACGGATGGCAGTTTGGTGGTAACGGTGCCTACGACGGAGCTTTTGAGGGTGGGCATGTCTGTTTTTGCGAGCACTTTGCCGTTGGGCGCAAAGGTTTCGACCATCCTGAATGGCAACTCGTTTCGGGTGGATTTGCCTGCGACGGGTTCGGCCACTGGCCTGACGTTGAACTATGTTTCGACGTTGATTGAGATGAGGCCTGTGCCACCGGATTGGGCGTCAAACGAGGAGGTTTTCCTTTATCGGTTGGAGTCGGGTGGGAGTGTTTCGTACGGCAAAGTGTTGTTAACGATTAAGAACCCCGCATTTTCGGTTCGTTATGTGGGAGTTGCTGGTGGGGATCCTGAGGTTGTGCAGATTTCGCAGGCTGCAGACTTTCTTGAATACAAGGAGGAGCACGGATTGGTTGATCCGGTATTTTTCACGCTAGAGCCGAGCGCCCCTTTGTGGTTGTCCGTAAGTTCAAAAGGCGCTGCTTTGTTTGATTGTCGAGGGTTGAAAGACGGTGTGGAGCAGGTTTCTGCGAAGGTGACGTTCATCGATTCGAGAAAAGATCGAACGGTGGAGTCTGGCATGGGGGAGGGGTACATTGTTTATGAGGTGAAGAAGCCGGTTGCCCTGAGAGAGTTGCTGCAACTGTCGGCGGGGCAGGGATCTAGTTTGATCAACTTACTGGGGTCCTCGGCCTCTGGAGTGTTGGCTGCTTCTCAGGCGCGTTTGCTGGGAAAGGGTGGGGCCGGTGTGTCGATAGACGGGTTGGGGAGATTGAGGGTCACTCCGCCGGCTGCAGAGGCGCCGGCCTTTGAAGGGGTGGGGATTCGGATTTCTTCTGCTTCTGGCGTGATTGAGGATGAGTCGACGGGTAGCGCTTACGTTCAGGCGGGAGAGCCTTATGTGTTGATTGAGTCAGTGGGGTCTGCGCGTGCTGGTTGGTCGTATCAATGGATGAAAAATGGGGTGCCGATTGTGGGCGCCAACGGTGCTGAGCTGGTTTTGGGGCTTGGTGTGACCGAAGAGGAGGGGGTTCGGGTTGGGGGGGTGACAGTCCAAGACGAAGGCCTGTATAGTTTGGTGGCGTCCAATGCGTATGGGCGCGCCGAGTCGACGGGAATCCATCTTAGCGTGTTGGAGAGGGCCTTTATTGTGGATCCGCCGAGTTCTGGACCGGAAGATAACCACGTGATTGAAAAGCCGACCCCGGCGGGTTCCCGTGCCACGCTGTCGGTTAAGGTAGCTGGAGCGAACCGCAAGCAGTCTGGGTATGTTTATAAATGGTACTTTATTGGATCGACGGGCGAGGTTGAGATTCCGTTTGAGGATGATGGGGGCGAGGAAGACGGTTGGCTATTGAATCGGTCCACGCCTTGGCAGTTGGTGATTGAGGAGTTTTCTCCTCAGGAGGAGGGGTATTACAGGGTGGAGGTTTTGTTGTCGGGAGACGATGATGTTTCGAACGGGGAAGCGACGTGGCGGTTGAGTCCGACGGTGGCGGGGGGGGCAGGGAGCAAGTGGAAGAGTGTTTCGAGCGGGAGCGAGCTTGGTGGGGCGGGGCACGTGGTGGGGGTGCGGGCGGATGGGACGTTGTGGGGCTGGGGAGATAACCGGTACGGGCAGGCCGGGGATGGCGGGGGTTTACCGCAGTTGGTGTTGCCGGTGCGGATTGGGGAGGGGAGCGATTGGACGGTGGTGGAGGCTGGGGGCTGGCACAGTGTGGGGTTGAAGGCGGACGGGAGTTTGTGGGCGTGGGGAGGGAACGAATCGGGGCAGTTGGGGGATGGGAGCAAGACGGTGCGGAGCGCGCCGGTGCGTGTTGGGAGTGGGACGGATTGGGCGGGGTTGGGAGCTG
>JACCEC010583065.1_pt1 | contig 16640 bp, 13 predicted proteins | sample 7450121 | NCBI WGS metagenome assembly JACCEC01 (sample SAMN15323455, study PRJNA562643) | freshwater metagenome | isolation source: river surface water | place: USA:Blue River Watershed | collected 2017-08-18 | reverse complement strand
GGTGATCCTTGTATTTTCCCACGAACATAATACGTTTGATAAACGCAAGCTCTTGGTAAATGCGAACCCAGACGTTGTGCGCGATTCGCCAAAGAAGGTGATGGATTTTATAAAGGACGCAGCACTTCGCAAGTTTTATATGGTAGATTTGGAGAAAGTATTGGAAAATTACGCGCCTGGAAGACCCGAAATGAAGCCGGACGTCATTGCACAAACCTTACAATTGGAGAAGGACCGCGCGAAGATGGCGGCGGATGCTGCTGCTGCTGGGGGAGGGTCTGGCGGGCAAATTATATTACAACAACCGGGGGAAGCACCGGTTACACTGAATAATCAACAGATCGTCCAAATTATGCAGAAATTGCAGACAGATCTGGAGGCACGTAATAATGAAATCGTGCAATTACAGGAAGAGAATCGCGAACTTAAAGAACAGTTGATTCGCGAACGCCTCCGGAGTGAGGCCCAGGCCCAGGCCCAGGCGTCTGCCACGACCGCCACCGTCGCCACGACACCGCCAGTATCGGTAAACCCGACATCGCCATCGGAATCGGAACCTGAAACCATCATATTTGTGTAATCCGTATTCCATTCCGCATTCCATACTATACAAAATACAACCGTTTTCTATAGTATTATCATTATCATTATCATTATTTACGCCTTTACAATTTCAACTGATTTGATATTCAACGACAAAAAGCTGTTCTTTGACTCGTGAATGACAAACTCGCGGGTCTTATTATATTCTTCAAATTTATCCTTGAGAATACCTTCAATCTCGCTCACGGGTAAGTCGTCGTCTTTCGTTTTATATTTGTTGTTATGACGGTCGTCATCACGGTCATTGTCGTCGTCGTCGTTGTCGTCGTCGTCGCGGTCACGGTGTCGCCCACCCTTAGATTTTGACTTTGACTTTTTATGCGCGGAGGATGATGATGATGCGACAACGGCCGGTTTATTTGGCTCAATATATTCCCACTCTCCGACGGCCTCAATTGTTTGATTGTTCGTATTGAATACAATTGAGTCGGAATTAAAAACAAGCGCGGATTCCGGTGCGTGATTATAACGGTCAAGATCAATCTCGGTGATTAAGTCAAACTCATCCAGAAATTGATTCTTGCGAAGATAACTGCGAATATATCCGGCAATTTCAGGTGTTATTTTGACGGTATACGTCTTGTTTTCGTTGTCGCTGTCGGTGTCGCTTCCGCTTCCGCTTCCGCTCTCGGTGTCGCTTTTGCTGTCGTTGTCGTTGTCGTTGTCATTGTCGCTTCCGCTTCCGCTTCCGCTGTCGTATCGGACCTTATTCTTAGTCGCCTTCGTTTTAGTTGACGCCGATGTAGACGTGTTTGTAGAAATACATTCCACTTCAGTGTCTAAAATTAAACGATATTTAGAATCAAAAGAGATAGATGCACCCATTAAATGTTTCTAAATACTCATTATATCTTTTTGGGTTTATTCAAACGCACACACACTATTTGTATCCACATCATTTTCACAATCCGGCTCCATTTTTTCCATATATTTGTCTAAATAACGATAAATACGGTTGACATCTAATTTGGTGATTTCATACATTTCCAGTATGCGCGGGATTTCTTCTTCTGTATATTGTTTTTTCATCGTTAAGAAAAACGCAAAAAGGTCATTTTGATCCATTGACAATTGGATGCACAAATTCTGTATAAATAATTGGTTATTGTATTCCGTGCTATATTTCGTAAGCACTTTCGTAAATCGCACCTCCGTAGGATGAAACCGCGCCTTTTTTGGGAACGATTTATGATACAAATGATGATTGTAAAATGTTTTAATAAGGGACGATAGCTCATTAAAAAGCCAAATCTGGTTCTGGAAAGTAATCCGGTCAAAATAGTCTGCCTGGCATATATTATCAAGGACGAGTTTATAAAACGGCGCGGATACAGAGACGGGCATTTTATCCAGGACATCAATGATGTTTTCGTGCCATAATAATCCGATTGTCGTGCGGTCGGTTTCATTGATTAAGACATTATGGTCGGATATCGGGTAGGACGTATTCATCAATTTTTCGGTGATTTTCTTGATGTCCTCGTTATAGGTTTTCGGCTGGAATATCGCGTGGAGTATATTATTCGCGAGTATCGTGTTTGACTTCTTACTCATTTCCGCGACTGCGCCGAGTTTGCGTAGATTTCCCTGGACGAATGCGATGATATTCTTTCGCATCGTCGCATCAATGTTGGGTATCGTCATATCAATAATGTGCGTCATTTGTGCGGGGGTCGGCGTCTTCAACTCGTACACATAACATACCTTCATCAGTTCTTTGATTTTCTTGTCAATGTGGTAATTCCCGATACATATAATGGGGTTCATCGTGATTTCTTCTTGTTTTTGCTTCTTCGTCTTTTTAGGCCGGATGAGCTTGATGAGAGATGTTATCCCGCCTTTGTCGCCGTTATTCATTCCGTCCAATTCATCCATAACGACGACGATTTTCTGGACTTTACGCTGGAAGATTGACATTATGTTTTTGTCAGAGATATTGTGCTGGGTAATAGACTCAATGATTGATTTATTGCGTATATCCCCTGCGTCATATTTCACCATATCATAGTTTAGCTCTTTAAGTAGGCGGATGACAAATTCGGTTTTTCCGGTGCCGGGTGCGCCATAGATATAAATACCTCGTTTGAATGTGAGGTCGGATTTATTCTTTTGGAAAGAGGCAAGGAAGTCGCGGATATTATTATAGATGGCTTCACGGCCGAGGAAGTATGTGTAATTCGTGGACAATGCAGTAGCGCCGACGCCGGTGGTAGAGGCCGATTTTGATAGAATTTCCATTCCACGAACTCGCTCACGTGTTATAGACAGTATACTTTTTCTTTTTATATATTATAACCGGGTATATTCAGAAAATGAACGCAATTCAAGAGTTATTTGCTCCTCTCGACAAGGATTATTGTCTGCTTTTTTACTGGCTTACTGTTGTTAATTTTATTTTCTTGGCAGTGGCAGGGTTGGGTTTCATTTCGTCGCTCGTTCTCTTATTTAGGGGAAAAATCACGATAATGAGTGGTGTTTATTCGTTCTTGATGATTCTGGTATACGCGCTGATGTACTTCCAGAGCCGTCTATTCTACTCCATGTGCATCACTGGCAATATGAAGATGGGTTCTTACGGGTTCGGTAGCGCACCCTCTGATTCTCTTCCCGCGGTGGCGAAGGCGGCATCAAGAGCTGCACCCGGCGCATACGGCAGTATGTAATGCGACGAGGCGTATCCATACGAATCGGTGAATCGGTGAATCGGCCGTGTATATGACATAAAATAACGTTTGTTTATGTCATTGTTGTATTTCTATACCACGCATTTCAATGATGCTGCGCGCGACTCCTTACCGTCAACAATACCTTCCCACGGAATATAATTATTCTCTGTATTTAAACCAAGGTCAGGTCCACTCGTGTATTTTCTGGCTATATGTGGGGTGTAATTGGCACAATCTGTTGCGGCGGGACCAAATGATGTGACTCCTAACCCGTAATTGTCAACACACTGCCCTGCATCATTTAACGCCATTCTATCCGGACATTTTGCGATTTCGGGCGGCCATTTTTGCGAACTCTTGGACTTCCAGAGTAAGATTGCGACAGTTCCTACCGAAATAACGAACGCGATGACAGCCAAAATCAGGACCATTTTCTGAATGGAGAGATTGAAGAAGTTGCTAAACACCCCGCTACCACCTCCGCCGCCACCGCCACCACTGTCTCCACTCGCCCCCGATGACGAACTTCCGAATGCGGACGAACCTAAATTTTTGGCGCTTGAAATAAAATCCATACTACTATTATAATTTATATAATTTATATAAATACTCTATATAAATACCTGTATATAAAATACTTCTCCGTGCCGTATACAATGAATCGCTTTGAATATCGCGCATTTCCTGAAGAAACATTTATCGGACAACCAAAAAATGGGCGTCTGGATATTGTCACCCCTCCCACACAAGACCAGTTCGCCCTTTATGATAAAAACCCAGTCCATCAATGCGTGACCTATCGGGATGCCTTGAACGGTATCTGGGAGAACACGCCGCTCTCCAATGCATTCTTTAGCAAGGAGAATATGCAGATTATTCAGAACGGAATCCGCGCGGGTGTGTATCAGAGGTCGCGCGGGAAGTATGTCGTCGGCGAACAAGACTGCGATACCCTGCGCATCATTATGCGGACGATTTATCTCCAGAACGCAGCGAATGCACCGACCGCAATCCGCGAACAGATTATAGAGTTAAATGAATTAGTATTTGAATATTGTGTCCCCAGGGTTCACGGTGAGGCGGAGGGATATATTCAGTATAAGCGTGATGTGAGTAGTATGTATACTCCGATGGCGCGGCCGAATTTTTCGGATTACAAACACAAGACGCTAGAGTTGAAGCCGTGGTTTTAATGTTGCTCACGAGGGCGAAGCCGAACTATACAATAATAAAAATATTGGTTTATTATTATATCCAAATTTTGGAGGCCGTCGTCGTTCATCCGCCAAAAAGCGCGCAACCCGTCGTTATCGCAGCCGTCGCGCCGCCGCGCATAGTAATCCCAATCTATTTATTTACGCATACGTCGGTGTCGTCGTGTAACACACAGTTTTCTACGCGTTCGGCGTTTTCGTGAATATGACTTCTTTTTTCGTTTTGTGCCACCTCTATTATCAGGATCAGGAGGAGGAGTAGTAGCAATTGCACGGCGTTTAACACTCGGCAGTGGCTCAACAACATATAATATATTTACCAATTTACGAGCTTCTTCAGTCCAATGAGTAGGAGGAGGGTGTTTATGTTCAACAACCAACCCTTGTTGTGAGTCATCTATTTCCGGCGTGTGTACATCCATCCGAAAAGATTGGGGCGCCTTAAGAACAAAACACGACGGATCTACGATATTTATATTATATCCCAAACTGCGGAAAAATAGAATAATCTGACTGAGTGACAAACGCTTGTGAAATATTCCGAATTTTAATATATTTTTTAATTTGTTACGCATTATTATATTTTTTATCGCGGCTTTTATCTCCAGGCCCATGTCCGGCAGTGAAATTAAATCACGAATAAAGTCTGTAACATCGACAACTATTTTATCTCGTAATTGATCTAGTTCAGACTCTAATCTAGCGATAGTACCCTTTTCTTTGGTAAGTTCAAGTCGGTGAACATCTAAATTTTCGTCAGCGGCAGATAATTGTTGTTTCATCTCATCCACAGATTGACTCGTTTGTCTCGTAACCATTTGTCCTTGTTTTATTTCTTCAATCCTTTGTTCTAGAGCGTCAGCAGCATTAGCATCTTTCAAAAAAGTAGCCCGTTGGGTTTGAACAATATCGTTGGCGTATCTACTTAATCTGTAAAGTTCACTTGCGTTATCAGTTTGTGGCTGTATTATAGCTTTCAACCTATCTTTTATGAGTTGGTTTAGTGGTGGTGGTGGCGGTGGACCTTCCGCAACGGGTCGTTCCACCTCCTCTCCATCCTTCACATATTCTTCTTCATAAATTTCATCATCACTATCCAAATCAGCAGGATTATCCGTAGCATGTAAAAACGCATAATAAATTTGCGTTACTATAAATAATGCTTCTGTAATGCTACCTATTTCAATAACATCCGCGTCAGGAACCCTGCTAAAATCATAAGCTTCAATCCATTTCTTCCAATAACTAGTATAGTTGATTTTACGTAATAAATTTCTACGTTTAATAGCATCCGGCGCGATGAGGTTTAAGCCTTGTTCTTTAGTAAACTCATCAAGTGCTCGAATATTTGATATTGAAAATGGCTGGTGTTCTTCGTTTGTTGTATGTAATATAAATAATCCGTTTGTTGACAAAATTGGGTTATCTTTCCTATTCCCTGCGGCTCTTGCTGGCCCAGTCTGTTCTTGTATGTCTAACCTGCGACGATCATCGCCAGGATTATTATCGAACCACCACATTTTTTTAAAATGTGGATTATTAACGATTACTGGCGGAGAATCTCGCGAATAATGGAGGTCGGCCAAGATACCCAATGCCAACATTTCGTTTTTCATATCTTCCATTACATCCATAGATTCCGGCGGTGAAGTGATTTTTCTATCCTTGAAAATTCTAGGCACCAAATATGAAAGTGTCACACGATCAGTTCCGAGGCCACCTAACTGCCTCGCAGTTTCAATTGTAAATAAACCAGATTTATCTAACCCTAACCTGGCTATTTGTTTTATTATTTCTGTTTGTTTGGATTCTTCTCTTTCAGGTACAATTCCCACTTCTGTTTTTATATCAGCATATCCAGCAAAACTGAGAAAGTTTACGTTGAAACCCGGTGGATAACGATCAGGCTCATCTGAACTTCTCGTCTCGGGTCGTCCCGGATGCGTGTATGGGTTAGACCCATGTGCACCTATAAATATTGTTATCGTGTTCATTTTGGTTTTTTTATTTTGATTTGTCCTGATTGGGTTATATAATAGTGTTTTTTTATTCCTTAATATTTGTGAATACCAACTTATCCAGCGTCGTCCGAAAAGAGAATGCGCAATGTGATACTATCCTTATGATAAACAACGCGATGAGATATTTTCAGAATGAGATTACTGAAGATGCGAGAGATGATGAATGCTACGCGACATCTATGTTTTCGCGTTGTTGGCATTAGTTATATTCAAGTAATAAAAATATAACTAACTATTATTTTTATTGCTATACAGACATAGCTGTGTATATATAATTACATCTTCTTCACCACCATCTTCTTCTTCGTTGCCGCGGCCGCGCCTCCCCCCGCACTCACTGCTGCACTTGCCTCCGCTGCCGTCGCCCACTTCTTATACTCCGTCTCCAATTCATCCAAGTCACGCGTCCATAATGCTTGAATCGTCGTATCGGCGAGACCTTGGTGCTGCGCGCGCTTGGAATCGCGCTCGGAAAGCAGGTTCCTGACATTCTCATCCGTGACACTATCCATCGGCATTTTCAACAGGTATTTGAACTCGGTGTCGCCTTCAATGTGTTCATATCCGTGCGCGGTCATCTTCGCGAAGATCGCATCCTTCGTCTGACGACGCAATTCCAGTTTGTCGTCAAGCACTTCCTGGATATACCGGGCGCGGTTTGTGAGGACACGCAGTTCATTCGCGAGTTGCGCCAGCATTGCTGCCTTGCGCTTGGCGTAAAGTCCGAGGCGTTCCGCGTAATAATCCTCAATGATGTCATAGATGTTCGCATATTTCCGCAACTTCTCGCGTGCGTCAAACAGGTTCATATTTGTCGTGCTTTGCGTTGTGAAGAGTCCGAGGAGTTTCTCCAGCTTATTCGTCCCTGCGTCGGCATCCACGACGGCGGCCTGAAGATCTTTGGGTGTATGCGGATATGATGGGTGGAACGTCACGGTGATATCTACGACAGAATCGGTTGACATATCAATGTATTCTTTCAGGACGGGGACGCCCGCGCCGACGGCCTTATCCTTGTCCTTGTCCTTGTCACTCACAGTGGGCGCTTCCATCAACTTCTCCAAGAACTCCTTATAATCATCCGTCCACGTTCCAATCGGGAGTTCGGTGATACGGACTTTACGGTCGGCGATGATTTCATAGGTGCCTTTGATGAGATATTTCGCCGCCACTAACGTGGCGGCACCGGAGGCCGCGATATTCTTCACGGTTCCCTTGAATCCCTTGAAATACGGCTCAATGACGGGACGATCCGAAGTCCCGCCGCTACCGCAGTCCTTGAGCATCGCCCGAATATACGCAATGATTTGAAGCGGATTATGTGGCATAACATCCGTGCTGAATCCTGTGCCGATTCCCTTGCTTCCATTGACGAGAATCATCGGGATTGCCGGCGCATAATACGTCGGCTCCACCATTTGACCGTCATCATCAATATACGACAATATTGCGTCGTCTTCTTGGCGAAAGATGAGTCGCGTCAGCTTGTTAAGCTGGGTGAAGATGTATCTTTCACTCGCGCTGTCTTTTCCGCCTTGTAGTCTCCCGCCAAACTGTCCGTTCGGTTCTAACAAGTTGATATTGTTGCTGCCGACGAAGTTCTGCGCCATCCCCACAATCGCAGCATTTAGACTCGCCTCGCCGTGGTGATACGCCGAGTGCTCCGAGACATACCCGCTGAATTGCGCAACCTTGATTTCGGTTTTAAGCCCCCCCTTCTTGAACGCAGCATACAGGATTTTACGCAACGAGATTTTCAGACCGTCCATCAGGTTCGGGATAGAACGCTCATTGTCATAGATGGAGAAGTGGATGAGACCGCGGTCTATGAACTCTTCATACGGAATCGTGGGCTTGGATGTATCCAGGAACGCTTCGCGCGAATAGCTCGCCAACCACTCTTTCCGGTCATCCGCGCGCTTCTTGTTGAACGCCATATCCAGATGATCATCACTCTCCTTTCCTGTATGAACGAATTCAACCATCTTCTTATTCGCGAAATACTCCTTGAACTCTTTCCCGGTACTCGTGCCTAAACCTTTATAATATTTCGTCGCCCATCCCGAAGGCACGACTTCACCTGGAAACTGCTTCTTCCACGCATTGAATTCACCGTCATTGTAGAAGAGGACTTCTTGCGCCCCGCGACGCGCTTTCAGGATGGGTGTATTCATAAACCCGATGAACCCGGGAATCTTTGTCAGCGACGGCCACTCCGTCTGGAAGAGGTTGATACCGAGACCCTGGATATGCGCGCCGTCTAAATCCTGGTCGGTCATAAAGAGGACCTTGCCATAACGCAACCGTGTGGCGACATCTGCGGGAGTATACGTCTTCCCCGACTCTAATCCAAGGATTTGTTTGATTTCCGAAATCTCGCGGTTTTCCGCGATACGTTTTGTCGTCTCGCCGTGGACGTTGAAGAGTTTGCCCTTCATCGGATAAACACCGATGAAATTCCGGTCTTCCTTGCTTAATCCACTGATGATGCCCGCTTTCGCTGAATCACCCTCGCATAAGATAATGGTACACTGCGCGGATTTGTCGGGCGACCCCGCATAGTTCGCATCCACGAGTTTGGGGATACCACGGATCGTGCGCGTCTTCGCGCCGTCGGTCTTCTTCGCTGCCTTCGTTTCCTTGACTTCGGTGAGCGCACACGCTGCGTCCATCACACCCATCTTCGCAAGTTTCTCAATGAACTCGTCGCTGACTTTACACGATGAACCAAAATTCGCGACAGCGGTGCCGAGTTCATCTTTTGTCTGACTGGAAAATGATGGGTTATCAATATCACAGCGGAGAAATAGCATCAATTGCTCCTTGATTGTATTCGGCTTGACATCTACCTTCTTCTTCTTCTTGATGAGTTCTGCGAGTTTCCTGACGATTTGGTTGGTGATATACTCCACGTGCTTGCCACCCCGAGGGGTGTAAATCCCGTTGACAAATGATACGTGGGCGAACTCGTCGGTGGTGGTGAGGCAGACCACGTATTCCCAGCGGGGGTCAGGGTTCTCATAGACGCGCTTCACGGCCTCGCCACCGCTGCCGCCCGCCGCGCCCTTCGCACCAATATATAAGTCAACATACTGCTGGAAATGACGCACCGGAATGACCGCGCCATTGTATTTCACTTTCACGGTCTTGTCGGTCACTGCTGCGATATCATAGGTGCGCTTCAAGAAGAGCGCGACCATATCTGCGGTGAGATTATTGCTTGCGAGACCGAATCGGGTGTAATCGGGGCGGAAGCTCACGCGAGTATACGGCTTAACCTTGGACTTGGTGATGACGGGCGGAACAATTTCCGTGAGGTTGTTCTTGAACTCCTGGATATATTTCAGACCACGAACGTGATCCACTGTCTCCACGCGACCCCATACTGACCAAATAAGGACGAGTTTAAACCCGAACCCGTTCTTCCCGCCGACGATTTTCTCCTTCTTGCCTTCGTCGTAGTTGGTAGATGTGCGAAGATGGCCGAAAATCATTTCAGGAATCCAGAGTTTATGTTCGGGGTGTTGGGCGACATCAATACCATTCCCGTCGTTTGTCATATGAATTGTTCCATCGGTGAGGTCAATCTCCACTTCCAAGGTGGTGACGGGAAGTGCGTCGGGTTTGCCATCAGCAACGGCTTGGGCCTGGCGGACAACGTGGTCTCGCATATTTACCATACCTTCATCAAAGAGCTTGTATAGACCAGGGATGGTGGTGATATTGCGTCGGGTCAGTAGGGCGACGGGGGCTGCGGTGGCGGTGGCGGTGGCGTCGGCAGCGGTAGCGGTAGCGGGGGGAGGCGCTACGTCCATAACATATTCCATTGTCTCTGCGGGTTCAATCGTGCCTATATAAGTGTCCGGTTTCTTGAGGATGTGTTCTTGGTCGGTCATCTTTTGATATTTATGGAGGTCTTCTCCTCCGGTGGTGGCGGTGGCGGTGGTGGCGGCGGCTTTAGTAGAAACTTTGGGTGGCATTGCGAACGCGAACGGGGTGCTGTATATGACGAATATAGGTTTAAATCACATTCAATTTTATTTTGCGGAGAATATGTATCGTTCGTTCGCTCACTCATTCGTTCGCTCACTCATTCGTTCGCTATGACCGCTCCACGCTATCGTACCACCTACGGGATGGGTCTCACCTGTAATGATATTTACCGCATCGGTGACGCACTCGTCCAATATGACGCATCGGGAAATCCCGTCGTTATCAACAACCAAAACAACAATATCCGCGTTCCGTATTTTAAATGCCCCACCCTTGGGAATCCTACTGCGGGAATGGCGACATCCACGAATAACACGAATATAACAAAGAAGATGCGGTATGCGCAAGATATCCGTGTCGCCACTGAAACCAAAAATGTGAAAAAGGTATATGCGGTGAATAATCTGAACCGGTTTGGTCGGTGGTCGGGCGCTCCTGGCGGATATGGCGCGCCGGTCACGAATACATTCTAATGAATGAAATGAAATGAATCCACGATATTTTCTAATGATAGTTTATAACGAGAGATTTAGTAAAATGGTAAAACGTTGCGACCGTAGTGATGATGGATATTACCACATGCACGGCAAAAAATACGAAATGTTGGAAGGGTCTCGCGCCCAAGTGTGGCACGGAACTGCCTATAAGACCCCCGGTGGCCTCACCCGATCAGAGCTGATTTTTAACAAGCACGGCCGTATTGTGTCCGCGAAGAAGCACACGACTGCCAAGAAAGAGAACCGCCTGCGTAAGTATGGCTACACTGCTCGTAAGGGCAAGTTTGGCGCCATTAAGATTAACTCAAGGTCGGGCAAGCGCAGCCGTCTCGTTGCTACTCCCAAGCGCCGTTAAGATACGCCTGCGACCGTGTGTGTAGTAATACTATTATTTATCGGATTATTATCGGATGTTATAATAGTATTATCGGAGACTATAACCGTAGTTGTATGTTCACAAATAATAATAATAATAATATTATTGTCGGCTATATTTTAGATTTTTTAAAACAAAGCAAACTATGGGTCGCCATAACGATTATAACAACATTGATATGTAATCCAATTGAGATGATTGTATTGTCTGACCTATTTTCACATTTTACAGCCGCCGTCAATAAACTGGAATACACGAATTCTATTACGATTCTATTGAAGATCGCCGGATTAAGCATCTTCGTAGATACCGTGTATATGATTGGCAATTATTTCGACAAGATTTATTACCCGATGATGGAGAAGTTTATACGGTTTGAGTTGATTGACGTCATTTTCAAAAATATTGAGGTGAACTATGAAAAAGAAGATATCTCAAATCACATCATCAAAGCATTGAAGATACCGAATACAGTGACATCATTTACCGGGCGGTTTATTTACTGGGTGGTGACGTTTGTCCTTACGACTATCGTAATTCTCTCGTATGTTATCTATTTGGACCCGCTTATCGGGTTTATGACGTTACTCGTGTTTGTCTTGTTCTTCATCGCGTATTATTACATCTTAATGGATACGAAGAACACGTCCGAACATCGCGAGAACGAAGAGAAGCAATTAATGACGAGCATTGATGATGTATTGAGTAATTCTATCAGTATTATATGTAGCAAGAAAATCAAGGATGAAAAGGAATTCTTGACGAATAAACACAGTATATATGATGAAGTGCACGAAACTCAATTATGGAGTTCATCCATCGGAGGATATGCGATGTCAATCATTGTTACAATCATATTGGTAATATACGTATACGTGATTCTTCGTTTATATAAAAACCATAAAATTGACAGCACAAACACGATAAAGGTCATCATTATTATGCTGTTTTTCATTCGGTATATCAAGACATCGTCGCAAGGAAGTATTCGTGTTATTGCGGAGTATGGCAAGCTCGCCGAAAATGAAATGGATATTCGCAAACTTTTAGTGGATAAGGCCGATACGACCGGACACAAAACAGATATACCGATTACGGGGGATATTGAGTTCAAAAATGTGTCGTTCAGATACGCGGGCCCGGCGTTAGAGACGGGGACGCCCGTGGTAGGCGGCGCGGGCCCGGCGTTAGAGACGGGGACGCCCGTGGTAGGCGGCGCGGTCACGTCGTTAGAGACGGGGACGGCGACGCCGGCGGAAGACCGCCCGAAAACCCTTGACAACGTCTCTTTTAAAATCAATGCGCGCGACCGGGTCGCCATCATCGGAACGAACGGTAGCGGAAAATCCACCATTATCAAACTATTGTCCGGGTTTTTCAAGCCGACCGAGGGGCAGATTCTATTTGATGGGGAAGATAGTCGCAATATTAACCGCGAATACCTGCGAAGCAAACTATCCATTGTGTCGCAAAAAGTGGTGCTATTCAATCGGTCGGTGCTGGATAATATATGCTACGCGACCAATACACCGAAAGAAGAAGTCGTCAAAATCCTGGACCGCCTGAAAATAATGAACGTATTTAAGAAACTGCCGCAAGGACTGGATACGATGGCGGGAGCGAGAGGCGAGAAATTGAGTGGAGGCCAGCGCCAGATTATTTACTTATTGCGGAGCTATTTGAGTAACAAACCGATTACAATTATGGACGAACCGACCGCAGCGGTGGACGCGTTTCATAAGAAATATGTGATCCAGATGATGGATGAGATGGCGAAAAAGACCACGATGATTGTGGTGACACACGACTCTGAATTCGCGGCGTCGTTTCATAAAAAGATATACATTGAAAGCGGAAAAATTGTCTCGCGGTAGTGTAGCGTAGCGAAACCGAGCGAGCGAGCGAGCGATCAATGTTACTAATCATCACCAGAAATAAACCGAACAATGTGAACCAACTCGCGAATTTATATGATACATTCAAGACACGAAATATACCGTATGAAATCGTGGCGAAATGCGACCCTGCGATAATACGGCGGAAAGATATATGCGGGTTGATTATTCCGGGTTCGGCGTATCGCATTCGCCCAGATGAACCACAAGACGAATTAGCATTAGAACTGTATTATCTGTTCCATTTTCCAAAGTTACCAGTATTAGGAATATGCCACGGGTGCCAATTTTTAATGTCGTATTACGGGGGCGACCTTATTCCATACAATAGTTATTGGAATAAGGATGTAAAAGTGGAACTGTCAAATGACCCGATATTTTACTGTAAAGAAAACACACAAAAAGTAGACGCATATGTCAATTTTCACGACCTCCCCGTCGTGACCCCCGCCGCCAAGAAAGCAGGTGTCCGAGAGATTGCGTGGTTTCGCGAGTTCCGTGATGGCCGGCGCCACGCGGCTGCGTTTGAATTTGAAAAGGGGCGCGTATACGGTTTTATGTTTCATCCCGAGGCGAAGAAGGAAACGCACGCGATTCTCTCTAATTTTTATGACAAGGCTGCGTCGGCGTCGTCGTCGTAGTCCGCGTCCGTGTCATCCGCCACCGCCCACCACTTGATCGTAATCATCCCATTCTCGTCCAAGTATTCGGCGTATTCATCCACGAAATACTTCTCAAAATACCGCTTACTAATAATGCGCCGCTTCGCTACCAGGTAGCACTTCCCGCAATAATATTCATACGCATTGTATAATGGTTGAGGGAATGAGAGATTCAGGGCGACACAATGGTCGCGGAATTGTTCCAGGTATTCGTTGATTTCAGCGTTCTTATTCCACAGCGCGCACCCCACATTTAGGATATACTTATCGTCTTCAATGATGACATCGGGGTAGAAATGCCGGAGTATACCGAGAAGAGTCGCGTCCGATGCAGACGCCGACGCGGTGGCGAGCGGAGCCGACGCAGAGGCGACGACGTAGTCCTTGAATAGTGTTGAAAGTTCATCAATTTCCAACTCTATTTCTGTATCATTTACGACACAATGTTCGCCCCAAAATTGGCGGAACTGGCTGACGACGGGGAGGTAGCGACTGGTGCGGTGGGGGAATGCGTCCCCTCCGCCTCCTATCCCTTCGGCGGAGGCGTATTCCGCCAGCTTCGCGCGCAATGTCGCGGCAAAAAACATCGTTGGTAAACGAAACTCCGAGAGATACATCTTCCATAAATAGAGCATATTCGTCATTGAAATCTCGTGGTCCGCGGAGGCGGGCTCCGTCGCGTATTCTATAAACTCCTGGATGATTTGCGGGTCGGTTCGGTCGCGCAAATAGAACGCGTGGTTGGCGACTTCTGGCGTCTTACAATGAAGACGCAAGAAATCGTCCGCATTGCCGAACCGGTGCGAATAATGCGCGGCAACACAGAATAGGTCAATGACGGCGGATTTCAATTCGGGGATGTGCGAGAGACGGAGTAGGGGTGCGGACGACGAGGACGACGACGACGACGACGAAGAGGACGACAAAGAGGAGGACGATGACGACGACGATGACGATGACGAGGACGCGGCGGTGGCGGCTACAGCAGTGGCGTGAATATCCACAATCCGACAATCCTTATACTGGTGTTCATAATATTTGAACTTGAATACGGTGGAAAAAGCGCCGGAGTTCAACCCGAAGAGACCGTAGCCCTGGACGCCGAGATCTTTGATGAATTCTTTGGCGACGGGCGGGACGAAGTAGACGACAGCTGCGGACCCGGATTTCTTTAGGAGAATATCGCCGAGGATGGTGAGGAAATACTTGGCGTGATCGCGGGTGCGGAAGAGCGCGGGGTAGAGGAGGCCGATGACATTCTGGATGGTGCGGGATTCAGGGATGGAAGAGAGAATATCGCGGGATTGGATGCTTTTGATGATTTTGTTTTTAATGCGGTATTTTATTGCGCTTGTGCCGGAGGAGGTGACGTCTGATACTGTAATATCTGACAATATGCGGTGATGAATCTCATCCTCGTGTATCAACGAATAACGAACCTGATTATTATACGTGAAATACAACTCGGACGCCGGACAATAGAAATATTTGGTCTTATTTAGGAATGTCTCCGTGATTTCGTCGGCGGCAACTGCGAGAGATTTCTTCCGGGTTTCGCGTTCGGCGTGCGCGGTCTGGTAGTTTTTAATGGATTGTGGGAGCTGGGTTTTCACGTAGGCGTGGATTCGTTCAAGGATATATTCGTTGCCGGGGATGGCCGCGTTTGTATTCCATATCTCCGAGAGAATGGCGATGGTGTCGGGTAGTGAAGCGGTAGACATTTGGTATTTTAAATTTATGAATATTATATAAGTATTGAAACGGGTTTATATATTTTATGGATGAGAGGTCAACTCCTCATCGTTCAAAAAACACAGAGGTTGTTAAAGTAAGAGATTTGTTAAACAGTGGTAATTATCACGGTTTTATAAGATATTATATTGAAAATTGTGAGAAGTTAAATGCTAAAAGGGGTCAATATTTCACAAATTTTATGAATACGTGTAAAACATCTTTAATGACGAACGACCATTATAAACACTATAACCGAACAAGCAAAGAATGTATTACAATCCGTAGAGGTCCAACTTTAACATATATCAAGTTATTGAAACATATTATTCATAACGCGCGTAGGTACGAGAGGTCAGATGCTGAAAAAATATACCAATTGTTGTGGTTTTTCGAGCAAGAAGGTATAACTCATAATATAATTATTCCGAAAGACGACATTGCTATAACGTTATTTGAGGCTAATGGCTCTCCTCCGTCGTTCAGTGGTAAAGATGGAACTGCTGATTATTGTTCATTAGATGGGAAAACGGTTAAACACGATGGAATGGAAATATCAAATACGAGGGTGAATGCTTTATTACATAACATACACCATCTTGGCGATGACGATCACGATGACGACGACGATGACGATCACGATCACGGTGACGACGACGTTGGTCCTGGTCTTGGTCTTGGTGGAAAACGACGAACAAAAACAAATAAACGCAAATACCGATATTCTCGTCACGCATCACGCCGTCGCCCTTCCACTACCCGTCGTCGCCTCTCCACTACCCGCCGTCGCCACCGTTAACCACGCCCATTATTTTTGCTATATTGCTGAAAAAATAATGGAATAAAATGAATTATTTAGCGCCTGCGCGAAAGCTTGCGACGGTTCTTGGAGCCATTCTTGCGAGAACGACCGCCCTTCTTGGCCGACTTCTTGGACGACTTCTTTTGGCGACGGCGCCTGGAACGACGGCCGGCGGTTTGG
>JACCEC010562678.1_pt1 | contig 16640 bp, 15 predicted proteins | sample 7450121 | NCBI WGS metagenome assembly JACCEC01 (sample SAMN15323455, study PRJNA562643) | freshwater metagenome | isolation source: river surface water | place: USA:Blue River Watershed | collected 2017-08-18 | reverse complement strand
CTCGCACTGGCCGCCAAGGCAGCGACGGAGAGACCAAGCCACGTCAAAATGCTCATCGATGGCGCAGCAAGCCTCAACCCAACCAAAACAATCACCCCGGACAAGAGTGGGACTGCCAACCGTTGCACGACAGTCTTCATCCGATCTTGTCGCCAACGCATTAGTGGGCCGGCCGCCATCGCCACAACCAGCATCAACGCAACCGATCCTGCAGCAGGGTTAAAATAAGGTGGGCCGATTGAGATTTGCTGATCCATCGCTTGCGCAACGATTGGATAGAGGGTTCCTATCAGAACAACGCCAAGAATGACGGAAAGAAAAAGGTTGTTGAGGACAAGCGCTGCCTCTCGACTGATCGCAGCAAAAACAGCACCTTCCCTAACTGTTCCGATCCTAAACGCAAATAAGGCGAGCGCGGCGCCGATGTAAAAAGTGAGCAAAGCCAAAATGAAAGAGCCGCGCTCCGGATCAACCGCAAAAGCATGAACGCTAGTTAAAATCCCCGAACGGACAAGAAAAGTGCCGATCATCGACATGGAGAAGGCAACAACGGCGAGCATGACGGTCCACGCCCTGAGGCTGTCTCGGGTTGCCAAAACAGTGACCGAATGGAGCAATGCCGTTGCTGCCAGCCATGGCATTAGCGATGCATTCTCGACCGGGTCCCAAAACCACCAACCGCCCCAGCCGAGTTCATAATAGGCCCAATAGCTGCCAGCCGTAATTCCAATGGTCAGGAACACCCAAGCCGCCAAAACCCAGGGACGCATCGCCCTCGCAAATGCGGGGCCCACATCCCGGGTGATAAGAGCACCAACCGCGAAACTAAACGCCACCGACATGCCAACATAACCAAGGTAAAGCGTCGGCGGATGGAACGCGAGGCCCGGGTCTTGCAACAGTGGGTTCAGCCCGTTGCCGTCCGCTGGCGCTTGAGAAAGACGCTCAAAGGGATTGGAGGAAAACAGGAGAAAGGCATAGAATCCAAGCGACATGACGCCTTGCGCCATGAGGGTTGCAATCAGCGTGTCCCGCCGCACGCGCCGCTCAATCAACCCGATCCCGCTGCCTGCCATCGCCAAAATGGTCACCCAAAGCAGCATGGACCCTTCATGATTGCCCCAAGCCCCGGCAAATTTGTAGAGCCAAGGTTTGTCGGAATGGCTGTTTGTCGCCACCAGTTTGACAGACATATCCGACACAAGGAAAAGATAGATCAGTGCCAAAAATGATAGCGCTGCGAGAACGCCTTGCGCCACAGCCGCAGGGCGAATGGCATCACCCAAATCAGGGCGCTGCGGAAGCCTTAACGCGATTGCGCCCAAAACAGATTGCAAAACGGCCAAACCGGCCGCGAGCCATAACAATCCAAGACCCAGTTCAGCTATCATTGTGTCAGGCTGCCCGTTTTATGCATTTTGCCCTCAAGCTCAGGCGGCATGTACCGCTCATCGTGCTTGGCAAGGAGGTTTGTGGCCTCAAAGCTGCCATCGGGTTTAAAATGGCCTTCAGCAACGACGCCCGACTTCTCTTTGAACAAGTCGGGAGCAATCCCTTTGAAGGATACCGGCACTTCAGCTTTGCCATCTTCAACGGTGAAGTGAATCGTGACACCGTCTTCATGATGTTGAATTGACCCAGCCTTGACCATGCCGCCAAGCCGCACGGCACGATCAAGCGGCAGATTGGACTGCTCTACATCGCCCGGAGCATAGAAAAAAGAGGCGTCCTCTTTGAGGCCAGATGCCGCAAGCAAGCCCGCCCCCACCACCGCGACTAATGCTAAGATCGCTAGAACAAGCCGTTGATTTTTCGCTTTCATGTATCTCGTTCCAACTGGGAAAGAGCTCTCTCTGCTCGCCGCATGGCCACATGGCTCCAAAGGGTGACGCCAAGGGCTACAAGAAAGGTAAGTGCATAAGCGGCGACGATGAAGGGCCAATGGTTCATGCAGATGCCTTTCGCCGGAGGCGCGCTTCAAGCTTCGCCTCAGCAAGGTTGGCCCGCATGCGCATCAACACAATCGCCCCAAAAAGCAGCGAGAAGCCGATCACTGTCGGCAAAAGCGGCCAGAGCAACTCAGGCGCAATCGTAGAGCCTTTGAGCGTGATTGAAGGACCTTGATGGAGCGAGTTCCACCAAACAACCGACCGGTTGATAATGGGAATATTCACGGCACCCACAATTCCAAAAACCGCCGTCGCGCGGCTCACGCTGGTGCGATCTTCTCCAGAATTGGCAAGCGCGAGATAGCCAAAGTAGAGGAACAGGAGGACAAGCATCGAGGTCATGCGGCCATCCCATTCCCACCAAGTCCCCCATGTTGGGCGGCCCCAAATGGAACCAGTCACAAGGCAAATCGCAGTAAACAGGGCACCTGGCACGGCAACGGCACGGGCCGCGACGCCAGCAAGTGGATGCCGCCAAACCAGCTGGACAATGCTTGCAATCGCGATCGCCGACCATCCGCCCATGCCAAGCCATGCGGCCGGCACATGAATATACATAATGCGAACACTTTCTCCCTGAAGATAGTCAGGCGGAGATAAAGCCAAACCCGCGTAACAGCCGCCAAAAATCAAAAGCAACCCAACAACAAGGAAGATCGGCGTCAGCGGACGGGCGATCCTGAGGAATCGAGCCGGATTGGCATAAGCGTGCATTGCGGGAGGCCCTTTAAGCGACAAGCGCGTCCAGCGAAAGGGGATTTATCATCTTGCCCCCCCTGCTTTTGGGTATTGCAACCCCCGCCCTCTTCTGGCCTTGAGATATCTGGACAACCGGACTCGGCCTTCAAAGCCTATCCGGAAAAATGGGAGCAGGAATAAAGCCCATGGCGATGCTGGAAGGCAAAGTGGTTGCAGTGACGGGTGCAGGTCGCGGCGTCGGGCGCGAAATCGCGCTGCTTTGCGCTAAGGAAGGTGCGGCCGTCGTCGTCAACGATCTCGGCACGTCGGGCGAAGGCGAAGGCACGGACCTTTCCCCCGCCCAGGAAACCGTCAACGCCATTAAGGCGACGGGCGGCAAAGCCTTCGCCAATGGAGCAAGCGTGGCAGACCCGGGGGGCGCTACTTCCATTATCGATGATGCTGTGAAGGCCTTTGGCCGCATCGACGCCGTGGTAAACAATGCAGGCATTTTGCGCGACCGCATCTGGCACAAGATGAGCCATGAGGATTGGCAGGCCGTGATCGATGTTCATCTGAACGGCTGCTTCAACGTCTCCAAGGCGGCGACGCCCTATTTCAAGGATCAAGGCTCGGGCAGTTTTATTCACTTCACTTCAACCTCAGGGCTGATCGGCAATTTTGGGCAGGCGAACTATTCGGCAGCGAAGCTTGGGATTGTAGGCCTATCCCAATCGATCGCACTTGATATGGCGCGTGCCGGTGTGCGCTCCAACTGCATCGCGCCCTTTGCCTGGAGCCGGATGACCGCTTCCATTCCCGCCTCAACCGAGGAGGAAAAGGAACGGGTCGAACGGCTCAAGACGATGAGCGCCGACAAGATAGCGCCGCTGGTTGTGTTTCTCGCCTCGGACGCCTCGAAGGACGTGACGAACCAGATCTTCGCGGTCCGCAAGAATGAGATTTTCCTCTTTTCCAAGCCCCGCCCAATTCGTTCGATGCATCGTTCCGAGGGCTGGACGGCGGAGACCATTGCAAGCGAATTGCTCCCCGCCTTCCGCCCGAGCTTTGCCGATCCGGCAGAGCGGTCTGGCGATGTATTTCCTTATGATCCCGTGTGATGGAGCGCCCAATGTCTGGCATGGATCCTGAAATTTTCGACGCCTTTATCGATCAGCTGAAGCGCTATGTCCGCGAACGGTTGATCCCTGCTGAAGCCGATGTAATTGCGCATGATCGCATCCCCGATGATATCCTTCAGGAAATGCGGGAGATGGGCCTGTTCGGCATCACCATCCCCGAGGAATTTGGCGGGGCGGGCATGAATGTCAGCCAATATATCGAAACGGTGAAGCAACTTGCCTATGCATCGCCCGCTTATCGCTCGACGATTTCGATCAACATTGGGATGACAGGGTCTGCGATCAAGAATTTCGGAACGCCGGAGCAAAAGGCCCATTGGTTGCCGCGCATCGCCTCGGGCGAAATTGCCTGCTTTGGCCTGACCGAACCCGGCAGCGGCTCTGACTCAGCCGCGATGCAAACGACCGCTGTGCGCGACGGAAACGGCTATCAGCTCAACGGCACAAAGCGTTACATCACCAACAGCCCGCACGCAAAGATCGGCCTCATCATGGCGCGCACCAATAAGGAAGCGTTGCCCAAAAACGCCCACGTCTCTGCCTTCATCGTGGACATGACATCGCCGGGCATCAGCATCGGCAGCCCCGACAAGAAGATGGGCCAAGCGGGCGCGCATATTGCCGATATTAATATGGATGATGTTTTCCTTCCGGGCGACGCGCTGGTCGGCGGCGTCGAAGGTCGGGGCTTCCAGATCGCGATGCAGAGCCTTGATAATGGCCGCCTCTCCGTCGCGGGTATGGCCGTCGGCATGGGCCGCCGTGCGCTTGATACCGCCGTGCGCTATGCCACTGAACGCAAAGCCTTTGGCGAGGCGATCAGCAATTTCCAGCTCATTCAGGCGATGCTGGCGGACAGCGATGCGGAACTTTATGCTGCCGAATGCATGATCGCAGATGCCTGCGCCCGCGCGGATCGAGGCGAGAATATCGTCCGCAAGGCCGCGGCCGCCAAGATGTTCGCGTCGGAAGCCTGTGGCCGCGTTGTTGATCGCTGCGTGCAGGTTTATGGCGGTGCAGGCTATCTCGCCGAATATGAGTCAGAACGCTTTTTCCGTGATGCCCGTATCCTACGCATCTACGAAGGCACCACCCAGATCATGCAGCTCCAAATCGCCAAGCACATGCTGCGCGATTTTGCGGCCAATGGTCATGTCTGGTCGTAGGGAACCCTTAGCGCGTGTATCATCTTCTTCCCGGCCTGAGCATAATTGAGGCGTCCTCCTTCGTCGCCTCGCCCACAGCAGGGCTTTATCTCGCGCAGATGGGAGCAGAAGTGATCCGCGTCGATCAGATTGGCGGGGGGCCGGATTTCAACCGCTGGCCCAAGGCGGACAATGGCCGCAGCCTTTATTGGGAGAATTTGAACCGCGCCAAGAAATCGGTCGCGCTCGATCTGGGCAAGCCTGATGGGCGCGAACTGCTGGCTGAACTTGTGCGGCGGACGGGACAATTCATCACCAATTTCCCCGTAAATGGGTTTCTGGCGCATGATCGGCTGGCAGCGGGCCGGGCAGACTTGATCACCGTGCGCATCATGGGTCTGGCTGATGGCGGGCCCGCGCTCGATTACACGGTCAACAGCTCGGTTGGGTATCCGGACCTTACGGGTTCCGGGCCAGAGCCCGTCAATCACGTCCTCCCCGCATGGGACTTGCTGACTGGCGGATATGCTGCCTTTGCAATGATGGCGGCCTTGCACCACCGAACCGCGACCGGCCAAGGCCAGGAAGTGCGCGTGCCCTTGTCCGACGTGGCGATTGGCACGGTCGCCAATCTCGGCTCGCTCGCGGAGGTCCTGACGACAGGCGCGAACCGGGACCGCTTGGGCAATGCCGTATATGGCGCGTTTGGGCGTGATTTTGTGACGCGCGATGGCGTCCGCCTGATGATCATGGCAATTACGCCCCGCCAATGGACCGGACTAGTTGAGGTGCTGGAAATCAAGGCCGAGATTGATGCCATTGAGCAGGCGCGCGGCGTGGCATTTGATAAAGATGAAGGCGTGCGCTTTGAGCATCGCGATGTGCTCTTCCCGCTGGTGGAGCAGAAGGTCGCAGGGTTGAATTATGCAGACCTCCAAACCGCGCTGGATGGCGTGGGGGGCTGTTATGGTCCCTATCAGTCCATGCTCGACGCCGCGCACGATCCCGCGCTTGTGGCCAACAACCCCATTTTCGGCGAAGCGGCGAACCCAAGCGGAGCGCATTACCCCGCCGCAGGCAGCTTTGCGACACTGCCGGGGTTGGACCGCACCCCGCCTGCCCCCGCCCCCTATCTGGGTCAGCACAGCGAAGAGGTGCTGGCCGAGCGTCTCGGCCTGTCCAGCGGACAGATTGGAGCGTTGATCGATGCGGGCACGGTCGGCACGCATGGCTGACGCCTTTTCCCTCGACCTGCTGCGTCAGGCGGTTGCCGCTGCGCAGAACTATGCACTTGCGGCGCGCGATGGCGTCCGCGCGCGGGTGGCGGCCACCAGCCTAGATGCCGAACAGCACGCAGCGCATGGCTATGCCTGGGTGGAAACCAGCATCGCGACCCTTGCGGCGGTTGCAGATTGGCTCGAACGGCTCGAAGCGAACGGCACCTCTCCGGCTGTGGATCGGCTCGGGGCGCAGATTGGCTTTGGCGAGACGCTGGCCCAACTCATCGGCGGCTTGCCGATGGGCCAGAATGAGATTCTGCGTCCATCGGCGATGGGCGTGCAAGATGCCGCAGCCCGACTTCAGTCTGATCCTTGCGTCTCATGGCTTCTGGATAACGGGAATACGGCGGCCGCCCGCGCCGAATTCATCGCCTTGATCCGGGGCGGAGAGACACTCTCCGAGACCTTGGGCGATGCGGTGCTCGACAGCATCCGAGACCAATATCGCCGCTTTACCGACGCGCGCATTCTCCCGCAGGCCCAAGGATGGCACCTCGCCAACGATCTGATCCCCGACGATGTCGTGGAAGAAATGGCGGCGCTCGGGACATTCGGCGTTTGTATCCCGGAGAGTTTCGGCGGCCTTGGGCTGGGCAAGCTTGTGATGTGTGTGGTCACGGAAGAACTCTCGCGCGGCTGGATCGGCGCGGGCTCGCTCGGCACCCGGTCTGAGATTGCGGGTGAGTTGATTGTGCTTGCCGGAACCGAGGAACAAAAAAACCAATGGCTCCCCCGGATCGCCTCGGGAGAGGTCTTGCCGACCGCCGTTTTTACCGAACCTGACACCGGGTCTGACATGGCAAGCCTTGCGACCCGTGCCGTTCGAACGGAGGAAGGCTGGTCAATTACGGGGGCGAAAAACTGGATCACCCATGCCAGCAGATCTGATTTGATGACGCTGCTCGCCCGAACCCTGCCGGATGAAAAAGGCTATGCCGGGCTGTCGATGCTGCTCGTTCCCAAGCCTCGGGGCACCCAGGCAGCCCCCTTCCCTACCCCTGGCATGTCGGGCAGCGAGATTGAAGTGCTCGGCTATCGCGGGATGCGCGAATATGCCCTGCAATTTGATGGCATGATAGCCCCTCAAGACGCGCTTCTCGGCGGCGAAGAAGGCCAAGGCTTTAAGCAGTTAATGCGTACCTTTGAAGGCGCGCGGATTCAAACAGCCGCCCGCGCGGTAGGCGTTGCACGCCGCGCCTTCGAACTCGGCTGGACCTATGCGACCGACCGCAAGCAATTTGGCCGCCCTCTCCTCGATTTCCCGCGCGTGGCGGACAAGCTGGCGATGATGGCGGTCGATACGCTCTTCGCGCGCGAGCTCACCTATTTTGCGGCGCGGGAGAAAGACGCAGGCAAGCGCTGCGACATCGAAGCGGGCATGGCGAAACTGCACGCTGCCCGGATCTCTTGGGCGAATGCGGACGCCGCGCTCCAGATCCATGGCGGGAATGGCTATGCGCTGGAATATGAAATCAGCCGGGTGCTGTGCGATGCCCGCATCCTCAATATTTTTGAGGGCGCCGCCGAAATTCAGGCACAGGTGATCGCGCGCGGCAAGCTTCAGGACAGGAACTGAGATGCAGAATTACACCCCGATCCGCGAGGAAGTCGCCAAGCTCTGCCAGCAATTTCCCGGCGACTATTGGCGTGCCAAGGACAAAGAGCGCGCCTACCCGACTGAATTTGTTACGGCTTTGGGGGAAGCCGGCTATTTGGCCGCGCTCATCCCCGAAAAATATGGCGGCGCTGGCCTGCCTTTGTCGGGAGCGGCGGCGATCCTTGAAGAGGTGCAGCGCCAAGGCTGCAATGGCGGCGCCTGCCATGCCCAGATGTACATCATGGGCACGCTGTTGCGGCACGGATCAGAGGCGCAAAAGGCGCGTTACCTGCCTCGCATCGCAACCGGCGAATTGCGGCTTCAGGCCTTTGGCGTGACCGAGCCTACAAGCGGCTCCGACACCCTTTCCCTCAAAACCACCGCGCGGCGCGACGGTGACACTTACATCGTCAACGGCCAGAAAATCTGGACCAGCCGCGCCGAACATTCTGACCTGATGCTCCTCCTCGCCCGCACAACGCCCCGCGATCAGGTGATAAGCAAGACGGACGGGCTGTCCGTTTTCCTTGTCGATATGAACGCGGCAAAGGGCAATGGTCTCACCATCCGGCCGATCGAAACAATGATGAACCATTCGACGACCGAAGTCTTTTTCGAGGACATGGTGGTCCCTGCCGCAAATCTGGTAGGCGAAGAGGGCAAGGGCTTTCGCTACATCCTCTCCGGCATGAACGCCGAACGGCTGTTGATCGCGGCAGAATGCATTGGCGACGCCAAATGGTTCATTGAAAAAGCAAGCTCTTACGCGAAGGAGCGCGTTTTGTTCGGTCGGCCCATCGGCCAGAACCAGGGCGTGCAATTTCCCATTGCCCGCGCCTATGCCCAGATGCGGGCAGCAGAGCTTCTCGTTCATGAAGGCCTGCGCAAATATGAGGCGGGTGAAAATTGCGGCGAGGAAGCCAATATGGCCAAAATGCTCGCCGCCGAAGCCAGCTGGGCGGCGGGTGAAGCGTGTATCCAGACCCATGGCGGGTTCGGCTTTGCGGCGGAATATGATATTGAACGCAAATTCCGCGAGACGCGGCTTTATCAGGTCGCGCCAATCAGCACGAACATGATCCTCTCCTACGTCGCCGAACATGTGCTCGGCCTGCCCCGGAGCTATTAATGGGCACGTGGGACGATTGGATCGGACGCAGCGAAACCCGTGAGGACTTCGTAACGCCGGGGCTGCTCGCGCGCTTCAATGCGACGCTCGATCGCCCGCAAGAGTCCGGCGTGCCGCAGGGGCTGCACTGGTGCCTGTGCCTGCCCGATGCGCGCACATCAGACTTAGGCGAAGACGGGCACCCGCTGCGCGATGAAAGCCCGTCCAGCTTTCTGCCACCTGTTCCCCTTACGCGTCGAATGTGGGCGTCGAGCGACGTGCGCTTCATCGCCCCCTTGAAGGTCGGCGATCTTGTTCAGCGCATTTCCAAGGTAACAGCCATCAGGGAAAAACCAGGCTCCACCGGCCCGTTGGTGTTTGTCGAAGTGGCGCATCAAACGAAAGCAGCCGACCAGCTATTGATCGAGGAAGTGCAGAACATCGTCTATCGGGAAGCGAGCAGTGCGGCACCCGCCCCGAGGCCTTCAGATCAAACGCCTGATCTTAGCGCTTGGCAGTGGCATCGCCTGCTGCAACCCGATACGGCCCTGTTGTTCCGTTACTCGGCCCTGACGTTTAACAGCCACCGCATCCATTATGACCTGCCTTATGCGATGGACGTTGAGCGTTATCGCGGGCTCGTCGTCCATGGGCCGTTAATGGCAACGCTTCTGCTTGATCTCGCGGCGCGCGAACTCGGTGATAACCGCCTCACCCGCTTCGCCTTTCGCGGACAAAGCCCCGCAATTGCGGGCGAACCGCTCCATCTGGTCGGGAAACAGGAAGGCGAAACGCTGACTTTCGCCACACTCGGCGGCGATGGCCGTATCGTGATGAGCGCCGAAGCCAGCGTTTAGAAAACCCGTCATTGCGAGGCGCTGTAGCGCCGAGGCAATCCAGTAGCACCAAACCACTGGATTGCTTCGCTTTGCTCGCAATGACGAAGGATGCTTACTTCCCCTTGTGCGGGAGGATCAGATACTTCTCGCCCGTCCGCTTCGCATTATAGGCGTGGAGCGTGTCGAGGTTGAGCGCTTCTTCGAGCGAAATCTCATGGCTGTAATGGCTTGCAAAGGTGGTCGTCAGTTCCGCCACGACGCGCGCGCGCATCCGGCCGACAACTTCTAGGCCGGCCTTCGCCATGAACGGCGTCAGAAGCCATCCAGAAACCGACCATTGGAAACCAAAGCTGCGCGTCAGAACGGTCGGCGAGACATCCAGCGCGCCATAGATGTAGAGTTGCTTGAAGGTATCAGACCCGTAGCGGCTATATTCCGTCATGCGCTTGACCGCCGCGGCTTCCATGCAAGTCATGATCTGGCTGCCAAGCTTGCCGCCTCCGATTGCGTCGAACGCGCAGGTAATGCCGGTTTCGACCAGCATTTCCGTCAGATCATCCATGAACGTCTCGCTCGTGGAATCGAGCACATATTTGGCGCCCTGTCCCTTGAGCAGTTCGACATGCGCCGCATTGCGGACGACGTTAATCAGCGGCATGCCATCCGCGATGCAGATGCGGTTGAGCATCTGGCCAAGGTTGGAGGCAGCAGCCGTGTGGACGATGCCCTTATGGCCTTCCATCTTCACCGTTTCGACAAAGCCGAGCGCCGTCAGCGGGTTGACGAAGCAGGATGCCCCATCGCGCGGGCTAGTGCCATCGGGCAGCGGCATCACCATCTGGACGGGCAAGGTACGATATTCGGCGTACATCGCTCCGCCAAGCGCCGCGACGGTTTTACCGATCAGGGCTTGAGCATCGGGCGCATTGCCCGCCGCGACAACGAGCCCGCTCGCTTCGTTGCCAATGGGCATTGCCTCTCCGACACGGCCTGCCATGGCGCGCATACCGACGGGGGACACCTCAGCAGTAATGCCTGGGCGGCCGTTAATCTGGGTGGCTTTCGCGGTCGTCATATCAGACGCACCGACAAGAAGACCAAGGTCCGACGGATTAATGGGAGCCGCCAATATCTTCACCACGACCTGGTCGTCGCGCGGGGCCTGAACTGGCACCTCTACCAGCGAAAGTTCTAACTGCCCCTCCGGCTTGACGAGTGTCTGCATCTGAAGCTGTGTTGCGGGCAAATCGGCCATGTTCCTCTCCTTTTATGAAATTAACATATCTGTAAGCATTTGGCCTGTTCCCCACAATAGACCAGACCTTAATCCCGTACGTCGGAAATCCCGCTCGAACGACAGCGAAACACACTCGGCGACTTTCACGGCGGCAACCAAAACAGGGATTATTCATCCGATGCAGAGCCTTCCTCCATCTGGACGCCCCTCAGATCTCGCTGATCGACTGACCGCGCGACCAATTTTGGCTTATGCCTTTGCGGTCGGCATATTTCTGCTGGCCCTGGGTGTTCGGTTTCGGTTGATGAATAATCTGCCACCCGGCCTCCCATTCATCACCTTTATCCCCGCTGTGATGATTACAGCGTATTTTGCGGGGCGCGGCCCTGCCATCTTCGTCGCATTGGCAAGCGGCATCAGCGCATGGCTTCTTTTTGTGCCGCCACAACACCAGCTTTCAATTTTCACGCCGGTTTTCCTGGCGTTAATCTTCTATCTTTTTGTGGTACTGTTGGCGATCAGCCTTATTCACCGCCTGCGTCAAACAGCACGCATTCTGGACCAAGAGCGCGCGACGAATGCCTTGCTTGCGGAACAGCGCGCCTTTTTATTCCGAGAACTTCAACATCGTGTCGCCAATAATATGGCGTTTCTTGTTGCCATCCTAAGTATGCAAAAAAGCGAGATGCGACGGCATCCCCGTGCTTCCGAAGAAGTTCTGGACGACGCGATACGCCGCATCCGCCTATTTTCGAGCATCCACCGCCGCCTTCATGATCCCGATAGTGCAACTGGTTCGCTCGATGCCCATTTCAAAGGCCTGTTTGCTGACCTCGTGGATGCAACGGGCGCACGCCATATCCAATGCCATGTCGAGACGTCGGGCCTCAAAATATCGGGCGAAACGCTGATGACATTGTCGCTCATTTCAACCGAGTTGATGACCAATGCAATCAAACACGCCTTTCCAACGGCGGAGGTAGGCGAAGTTTCCATTTACCTCGGACGATCAGGATCAGACCTTCTCTTCATTGTTTCTGACAATGGCGTCGGCAAATCAGATGCCGCCAACCCCAACGCTGGGCTAGGCTGCACGATAGTGGAAGCCTTGTGCGAACAATTAGGAGCAGGTCTAACCATCTATGTCGACCACGGAACTCATATTGAAATACGCTTTCCGGACCCTTCGGCATAAGCACGCAACCAGACTTGCAACGCGCAAGGCTTTACGTAAAGGTAAAGTTCGACTCAATTTTTACAGATCTGGGAGAGTTTGATGGCTGACGCTTATATTATCGACGCTTGCCGCACGCCGCGCGGTGTAGGTAAACCGGGCAAGGGTGCCCTCTCCCACATGCACCCGCAACATCTTGCGGCGACCGTTCTGAAAGCACTGAAAGAGCGCAACAATCTGAAGACGGAGGACGTGCAGGACGTCATCTGGTCCACCTCCACCCAGAAAGGCAAGCAAGGTGGCGACCTTGGCCGTATGGCAGCGCTGGACGCCGGCTATGATATCCGCGCTTCGGGCATGACGCTTGATCGCTTTTGCGGCGGCGGCATTACGTCGGTGAACTTGGCCGCTGCCACGATTATGTCTGGTATGGAAGACCTCGTGATCGCCGGCGGCACCGAAATGATGAGCTACACCCAGACCATTGGCGCTGAGGAAGCCAATGCTGGCATCAAGCCACTCGGCATGGGTTCGGGCAATATGCGCCTGATGAAGGTTCATCCCCAGTCGCACCAAGGCGTTTGCGGCGACGCGATTGCAGCGCGGGAAGGCATCACCCGCGAAGTCGTCGATCAGCTCGGCTATGACAGCCAGATGAAGGCGAAAAAGGCCATCGCGGAAGGTGCATTCGATAAATCGCTCGTTACGGTTTATAACGAAGACGGCTCGGTCGCGCTTGATCATGAGGAATTCCCGCGTCCGGAAACAACGCTGGAAGGCCTGTCGCAACTGAAGGCATCGTTCGACGGCATGGCCGATTTTGATCTGGGCGGCGGGATGACCTTCCGCAAGCTTATCCAGATGAAGTATCCCGATTTAAACTGGCAGGGCGTGCACCATGCCGGCAACAGTTCAGGCGTTGTGGACGGCGCCGCCGGCGTGCTCCTCGCCTCGAAGGAATATGCCCATAAGAACGGCCTGAAGCCGCGCGCGCGCGTGGTAGCCTTTGCCAACGAAGGTGATTGCCCCACGCTGATGCTCAACGCGCCCGTTCCTGCCGCGAAGAAGGTTCTGGCGCGCGCCGGCCTGACCGTCGACGATATCGACCTTTGGGAAATCAACGAAGCGTTCGCGGTCGTCGCTGAAAAGTTCATGCGTGACCTTAACCTTGATCGTTCGAAGGTGAACGTAAACGGCGGCGCCTGCGCGCTTGGTCACCCAATTGGTGCGACGGGTTCGATTCTCATCGGCACTGTGCTGGACGAGTTGGAGCGCCGTAATCTGAAGCGCGGTTTAGTTACCATGTGCGCCGCCGGTGGCATGGCCCCCGCCATCATCATCGAACGCGTTTGACCAGCAGTTATCGCGCAGCTGTTTGTACGGATCTCAAGGGCCCCAGCGCCCTTGAGATCCGAGCGCTTCCTATTGAACCACTGCCCCCGGGCCATGTCCGCATCGCCGTTCAAGCAGCAGGTCTCAATTTTCCTGATTTGTTAATGACAACCGGCGGTTATCAGTTCCGTCCTGACCCGCCTTATGTGCCGGGGATGGAAATCGCTGGGGATGTGCTGGAAGTTGCCGCGGATGTTCAGGAGATTAGACCCGGCGATAAAGTGATGGCGCAAATGCGTCTTGGCGGCTTTGCGGAGCAAGCGATTGTTCCCGCAGAAGCAGTCATGCCGCTGCCCGTTCAGTTCAGCTATGAAGAAGGTGCCAGCTGGTATGTTGGCGCGACCACCGCTTGGCACGCGTTGCATGACAAAGCTCAGATTCAGCCAGGCGAAACACTTCTGGTGCTTGGCGCTGCCGGCGGGGTCGGCATGGCTGCTGTTCAACTTGGCAGGCATTTGGGTGCTCGAGTAATCGGCTTAGCCTCCACACCTGAGAAATGCGCTGCTGTTCTCGCGGCGGGAGCGGAGGCGGCGTTTCTGAACGATCAACCCGATCTGCTTGAGGCGGTGCGCACTGCCGCCGGTTCAAAGGGCGTCCAAGTGGTCTATGATCCGGTTGGTGGGCCCTTGGCCCAAATGGCCACGCGCAGTTTCGGTTGGGGTGGGCGGTATCTGATTGTTGGCTTCGCCAGCGGCGAAGTGCCAAAATTTGCGGCCAACCACGTGCTGATCAAAGGTTATACCGTGATGGGGCTTCGCGCCGGCGAGGCTGGTCGCCAAGACCCAGCCTTAGGGGCGCGCAACCGCGCTGCCCTCAAGGCCTTGGCTGCTGAAGGCGTGATGCGCCCTCATATATCCAACCGATTTACGTTGGAACAAGCAGGTGAAGCCCTTCAAGCGCTAGCCGATCGAAAGGTGACAGGACGAGCGGTCATTATGCCGGGGACGAAAGCGCCGAAGCCTGCGTGACGCCCGTCGCGATCAGATATTGCCCGGCATAATAAAGCGACCAGACGCCGATGCTGACCCATAGCATCCCTGACAGCGGCCCCATGCGCGCAAAGATCAACAGATCAGAAACCGCAAAGAAAATGGCGCCTACCCCGACGTGATATCGGCTGAAGCGGCTTGTCCATGCCATCGCCGCCATGCCGCCGAGTATCAGTGCGTAGAACAGCACCTCTGGCCGTTTGGTCAATTGCCATGAGATCAGGGGAACGCCCAAGAAGAGAGCAAGCGAAAGCAGACGCTGACTAGTCCTTTGGGATGCGCGCCGGTTGCGCCAATAAAGGTTAATCGCCAGCACATGGCCGACTGCAAAAAGCGCTGCGCCAAGGACAAAATGAATATCTAACACGACATCACCGGCCGCGCCGAGTGCCAGAACCAGCATGATCTGAAATCCATTCCGGTCCTTTGCACTTAAGGCGGCATACAGGGCTAGCAAGCCAACCCCCAAGCCCTTCCAAAAGATGATCATCGGGCCCGAAAGCTGCTGATAAACAGCCAGAAGATAACTCGCTCCTGCCAAAACCGACGCTGCAAGCACGATCTTGATGAGGGCGGATCTGTCCTGACCCTGCAAAACAGCACTTAATGTCATAATGCCCTCCTCCTCTTTACAAAGGTGCCGTCGCCCCGCTCACTTGTCTAGCGGAACATCGCCCAGCCTATTCTGTTTTCCCGATTATGAAGCTTCCACATGATGCGCTGGTGCTCGTCACCGATGGCCGCAAATATATTCTCTTCCGCAACGACGGGGATGCCGCGCGGCTCAACCTGCAAACGGATCGTCATGACGAGCAACCAAATGCGAAGGATCGGGACCTGCATACCGATGCGCCGGGGACGCAAAACCAGCGCTTTGGCCATGCCCGCCCGACGATGGACGAAACAGATTTTCATCAACAAGCCGAAGATCGCCTTGCCGAACAGATCGCCAAAAAACTGAACGCAAGGGCGTTGGCAGGCAAAATCGAAGCGTTAGCAGTCATCGCGCCGGCGCGAACAATGGGCATATTGCGACTGCAGTGGCATGAGCAACTGCGCCGCCGCATCGTATGCGAAATCACCAAAGAAATGGTGGACCGCCCGACCCCAGATATCGAAGCACTTCTGCAAGGGGATGCGCGTCCGCCGGCATGAGACCCCCTCGCCTTCACGCACGCATTAGCTTAAGGCGGGCGCCATGGATCATCAGGTACACATCATCGGCGGCGGGCTCGCCGGATCAGAAGCGGCTTGGCAATTGGCAGAGGCCGGGATTCGCGTCCGCTTATCTGAAATGCGCGGGTCGGGAGAACGAACGGCGGCTCATCAAACTGATGATCTTGCTGAACTTGTTTGCTCCAACAGCTTCCGCTCTGACGATGCTGACCGCAATGCAGTGGGCCTGCTGCATCAAGAGCTTCGTCGGCTCGGGTCGCTCATCATGCAGACAGCAGATGCGCACCGCGTGCCCGCAGGCTCAGCGCTGGCTGTGGATCGCGATGGTTATACCCAAGCCGTCACCCAAGCCATTGCAACCCACCCCAACATCACTTTGGTGCGGGAACGGATCGATACCCTTCCCGAAGGCCCGGCGATCATTGCCACAGGGCCGCTTACCGGCTCGGCACTTGCCGATGCTATTGCCCGGGAAACGGGCGAAGAGGCGCTCGCCTTTTTCGACGCGCTCGCCCCCATTGTTCATCATGACAGCATCGATATGGACGTGGCCTGGATGGCCTCCCGATGGGACAAAGGCGATGGCAAGGACTATATCAACTGTCCGATGGATAAAGACCAATACCTGGCCTTCCACGCCGCGCTTCTCGAGGGCGAAAAGACAAGCTTTAAAGAATGGGAAGAAAACACCCCCTATTTTGACGGCTGCATGCCCATTGAAGTGATGGCCGAACGCGGGGTGGAAACGTTGCGCCATGGCCCGATGAAGCCGATGGGGCTGGATAACCCCAAGACTGGCCGTTGGCCCTATGCGGTCGTGCAACTGCGGCAAGATAATGCGTTGGGCACTTTGTGGAATATGGTGGGCTTCCAAACCAAGCTCAAACATGCAGAGCAGGTCCGGATTTTTCGCATGATCCCGGGATTGGAAAAT
>JACCEC012938506.1_pt1 | contig 16647 bp, 8 predicted proteins | sample 7450121 | NCBI WGS metagenome assembly JACCEC01 (sample SAMN15323455, study PRJNA562643) | freshwater metagenome | isolation source: river surface water | place: USA:Blue River Watershed | collected 2017-08-18 | reverse complement strand
TAGGAAATACAGTAATGTCAAATGTAGTAGATGTTTATAGTAATTTGACAGTATACGGAGTCACTAGTCTATGCAACAGTACATACATTTCAAGTAACTTGACAACCTTAGGAGAAACTGTAATGTCAAATGTAGTTGATGTGTACAGTAACTTGACAGTATACGGAATTACTAGTCTATGCAATAGTGCTTATATTTCAAGTAACTTAACAACCCTAGGAAATACAGTAATGTCAAATGTAGTAGATGTTTATAGTAATTTGACAGTATACGGAGTCACTAGTCTATGCAACAGTACATACATTTCAAGTAACTTGACAACCTTGGGAGAAACTGTGATGTCAAATGTCGTAGATGTATACAGTAACTTGACTGTCTATGGAATAACTAGTTTATGTAACAATGTTTATGCCTCTAGTAACTTGACGACATTGGGAACTGCAGTCTTATCTAATGTAGTTGATGTGTACAGTAATTTGACAGTATATGGAATTACTAGTCTATGTAATAGTGCTTACATTTCAAGTAACTTGACAACCTTGGGAGAAACTGTAATGTCAAATGTAGTTGATGTGTACAGTAACTTGACAGTCTATGGAATTACTAGTCTATGTAACAGTACTTATATTTCAAGTAACTTGACAACCTTGGGAGAAACTGTAATGTCAAATGTAGTTGATGTGTACAGTAATTTGACAGTATACGGAGTCACTAGTCTATGTAATAGTACTTATATTTCAAGTAATGTTGTAATTCATGGTGAAACATCTTTAAGTAATGCTCTACATGTCACAAGTAATTTGTTAATTGAAGGAGTAACAACATTATCAAATAATGTACACATTTATGGAAACACGATATATTATTCAAATATTGTAATTTATGGTAATTATGAAATTCAAAGTAATGCAGTATTCTTGGATAATGTTTCATTTAGTAATTATGTAATATTACACAGTAATTTAATATTCAATAGTAATTCTTTTGTACAATATAATGAAAATGTTACACATTGTAATGACTGTAATTTATTATATACAGGTGTAGGTGGTATAGATTTTGATCAAGATGTAATAATTAGAGATTTAACAGTTACAAATACATTAGCATTATGTAATATTGATTTTCATGGTAGTTACATTGCTATTGGACAAAGTAATAGTAATAATATTGTTTGGAGTAATGTTGAAGACGAAGTTGTAAATCAAAATCTTGGTTCATTAATAGTTGATAGTAATTTATATGTCGGTGGTAGACTCTTTTGCAATGGTTTTACTATGACTGTTATAGAAACTCTTAAAGCAACATTACAAGATCTAATTGTTTATGGTACAATGACATTATGTAATCCTTATCTGGAAGGTATTCTTACTATAGGAATTGATAATTCAAATCCATTAGTCTGGAGTAATGTTCCAGATAGTAATGTAAATGAAATAGAAGGAACACTCATTGTAGATAACAATTTGTATATTGGAGGTAAGATATTCTGTAATGGTATTGAATGGTCTGCAATTAATAGTATGAATTTATATGATGCTATAATTTATGGTACAGCTACATTTTGTAATACAAATTTGGAAGGTTTATTAACTATTGGTAATTCTAATAATTTATATTATGCATTTAGTAATATTCCTGATAGTAATGTTAATGAAGTTGAAGGAACACTTGTCATAGATGAAAACTTATATGTAAGTGGACGTATATTTTGCAATGGAATTCAATGGTCTGCTATGAATAGTATGCATTTACATGATGCTGTCATACATGGTACGGCTACATTCTGTAATACACATGTAGAAGGTATATTAACTATTGGTGATTCAAATAATGTATATTATGCATTTAGTAATATACCTGATAGTAATGTTAATGAAGTAATTGGAACATTATTAGTAGATGAAAACTTATATGTAAGTGGTAGAATTTATTGCAATGGTATTCAATGGTCGGCTATAAATAGTTATGAAATGCATGATGCAATTATGTATGGTACTGCTACATTTTGCAATACTACCATTGAAGGAGTGTTACAAATAGGAAGTTCTAATAATTTATATTATGCATTTAGTAATATACCTGATAGTAATGTTAATGAAGTTGTAGGTACATTATTAGTAGATGAAAACTTATATGTAAGTGGTCGTATATTCTGTAATGGTATTCAATGGTCATCTGTTGATAGTATGCATTTAAGAGATGCAGTAATTCATGGAACTGCGACATTTTGCAATACAATTGTTGATGGTAATTTAATTATAGGATTATCAAATTCTCCATATTTAGCTTGGAGTAATATTCCAAATAGTAATGTAAGTCAAATATATGGTGCTGCAGTAATAGATGAAGATCTATATGTTGGTGGTAGAATTATATGTAATGGATTTTCAGTTTCTTCATGTAATATTTTCAACTATTATGTTGAACATTTAAATGCTACTGGAACAATAGTATCTCATAGTAATAGTGTATTTTATTCAAATGTCAATTTCGAATCTGCTTCAGTTAATTTCGATACATCAAATGTAAACTTTATTAATGCTAGATTTACATCTAATGTAGATTTCCATCAAAATATACTATTCCATTCAAGTTATACACCTCAAGCAAATTGGGAAATTGGTCTAAGTAATGCTACACCATTAACAGCAGATTTGGCATTTAAGAGTAGAAATGGTACAACAATTACATTTACAGATAATTTTACAAGTGAAGTTCTAAACTTTACTGGAAAACATAGATGTATTTCTGATGATAAATGCAACCAAGAAATAACTAAAAATATTGGCAAAATTGTAATTGCTAATGGTTCTTATATGGATTTGAATGGTGAATCTAAAATACATATTGATGAAGCTATTCCAATTGTAGAATTATCTACAGAAGAAAATGATAGTAGAATATTTGGTGTAATTGGTGGAATCGAAGATGATAATGATAAACGTAAATTTAAAGTGGGTAATATGAATTTTGAAATAGACAAAATACAAAAAGAAAAAAGAATAATAGTAAATTCAGTTGGCGAAGGTGCAATATTAGTATGTAATATTAATGGTAATTTCAAAAATGGAGATTTAATTACTAGCAGTAAAGTTCCAGGATTGGGTATGAAACAAAATAAAAAAAGTATTAAATCATATACTGTTGCAAAAATAACATGTGATTGTGATTTTGATTTAAATAGTAAATTATATGACTGTAGTGAAATTATATATGATGGAATAAAATATAAACAGGCTTTGGTGGGATGTACATATAAATGTTAATTTTTTTATAAAAAATATATTTATAAAAATATTCTTTTAATCTTTGCATTTGAACTATTCAAAAAAATATCATGATAAATTAAAACTCATGAGTGTAACTTATGATACTTTGTTAAATGACACTCAATTAATTCAATATATTGCTTCCTCTTCTAATACGAGCTTATATCCTGATTCCAATACGATTGCGATTACCGGTCCTATATGGTTGCCACGTATCTATGGTAAAGATTTAACTGCTTTCGAAATCGCATCTTCTGGTAAGATTGCTATTTCTCTTAACGATATTCACACTGTAGATATTTCACGGTCGAATTATGTAGACTCCAATAACTTTAAAAATACAATTACTTCGCAATCAAATTATAGTTTAGATTTAGTTGCGAATGCTGGAGATTTAAGTATTTCATTAGATGCTTACAGTAACAACTTGGATATTTATGCTGCAAGTAATATGTCATTGACCGCTAATTCAGGTAATCTTTCAATTACAACATCAAATGACTTTACTGTATCTGTAAGTAATAGTTATGCTATTGTTACAAATAGTAACATTACTATGAATGCTGCAAATGGAAGTGTATCTTTTGCAGCAAATGATTCTAATATGTATGTAAGTTTAGATCAATCTACTAATAACATTAGTGTTTATACATCTAATAGTATTGGTGTTAGTGCATGTAATAGTTATAATATGAGTGTAAGTAGTAATGTTACAGTTGGAGCTTTAGCAGGCGATGTTAAATTATATTCAGATAGTTCCAATATGTATGTTACTATGACCAAGAGTACAGATACTATTGCAGTATATTCTTCAAATAACGTTAATATTGTTGCTAGTAATAGTGTAGGTGTTACTAGTTTAAGTAATATTGCAATGGGGGCTCTTTCTGGAGATTTCAAAGTATATTCTGATGCTTCTAACATGTTTTTAACTATGGATAGTACAGTTGATGATGTAACATTATTTGCATCAAATGATCTTTATTTGAGTTCAAGTAATACTATGAATGTAAATGCTCAAAGTAATATTTTAGTCGGAGCTAAAGCAGGTGATCTTAAATTATATTCACAAGGTTCCAACATGTACATGACAATGACTGCCGCTACTAATAATGTTGCAGTATTTGCCTCCAACAATTTAACTGTATCTGTTAGCAACAGTTTAACTGAAGCTGTAAATAGTAATATTAGTGTTAGTACTGTTGCTGGAGATTATAGACTATACGTTAATAGTTCAAATATGTTTATGAGAATGTCAGCAACAACAAATAATATCAGTATTTTTAGTTCAAATAACACCACTATGAGTGCAAGTAATAATTTTAGCGTTGCTGCACTAAGCAATATGACGTTTTCTACATCAAATGGTGAGTTGTCATTATCTGCTAATAGTTCCAATATGTATTTTAGACTAGATAGTGCAACCAATGATGTTACATTATTTTCTTCTAATAATACGCAAGTAAGTGCAAGTAATGATTTCTATCTTAATGCAAATAGTAATATTTATCTTGGTGCTTTAGCTGGTAGCTTCAAAACATATGCTGATGCTTCTAATATGTATTTTACAATGGATAAAGCAACAGATACAGTTACATTATATACAGCGAGTAACATGTATGTTAGTGCAAGTAACACTTATTATCTAAATGCAAAGAGTAATATTTATATTGGAGCACTGAATGGTGATTTGAAATTATACGCAAGTAGTTCCAATATGTACTTAGTTATGGACAAAGCAACAAATAATATTAATGAATATACAGCCAGTAATCTTAATGTATCTGTTAGTAATAATTATACTACAACAGTTAAAAGTAATTTAACATTTACAACAGTTGCAGGTGATGTTAACTTGAGTGTTAATAGTTCAAATATGTATTTGATAATGAATCATACATCAAATGATGTTACTCTATTTACATCAAATAACTATACAATTGGTGTTAGCAATAATTTTGATACAATGGTAAATAGTAATTATAATATTACTACTGTTGCAGGTAGTTTTGATGTATTTGCAAATTCCTCAAATATGTATTTAACTATGGATTACTTAACAAATGATGTTACTATTTTCAGTTCAAATAACACCAATATATATTCAAGTAATGATGTTAATATGACTATTAATAGTAATTATAATATTAATACAGTTGCTGGTTCATATCAACTAAATGTTAATAGTACTAGTATGTCTTTGGTTATGGATGCTTCAACTGATAATACTACATTATTTACATCTAATAATCTTCAAATAACTGCAAGTAACAATATGTATGTAAATGTAAAGAGTAATATTTATGTAGGTGCATTAAGAGGAGATCTTAAATTATATGCAAATGGATCTAATATGTATGTAACAATGGACAGAGCAACAAATAACTTGGCTGTATATGCATCTAATAATGTTAACGAAACAGCATGCAATAATTTCTATGTTAATGCTCTATCTAATATTTATGTTGGTGCACTAAATGGTGATTATAAAGTTTATTCAATGGGGTCAAATATGTATCTAACAATGGATAGTACTGTAAATGATGTATCTATATTTGCATCTAATAATCTAAATATTTCTGCAAGTAATAATTTCAATGTAGATGCAGATAGTAATGTATCTATAAATGCCACAAGTGGCGATATGAAATTATATGCAAATTTGTCCAATATGTTTGTTACTATGGATCATACTTCCAATAATCTAGCTATTTATGCTTCTAATAATATTAATCTAACTGCATCAAATAGTTATAGTCTTGTTACTCGTAGTAATGTATCTGTATCTGCATCATTAGGTAGTCTCAAACTATACTCTGCTACTTCTAATATGTATCTAGTTATGGATGCAGCTACTCGCAATACTACCCAATATACTTCTAATAATCTAGGAGTTAGTGTAAGCAATGATTATAACCTCAATGTCCAAAGTAATATCTACATTGGTGCATTAGCAGGCGACTTTAAGACTTATGCTAATGGATCTAATATGTATCTAACCATGGAGGTAGCAACTGATAATACAACTCTATATACGTCTAACGACATGTATCTTAGCGCAAGTAATACATTATATGTAAATACACAAAGCAATATTTATGTAGGTGCACTTGCGGGAAGTTTAAAAGCTTATGCTGATTCATCTAATATGTATGTTACTATGGATCGTAGTACAGATAATATCTCTGTTTATGCAGCAAGTAATATTAATGTTGTTTCTAGCAATACTATGAATATTCAAACAAAGAGTAATTTATATGTTGGTGCTTTATCAGGTGATGTCAAGTTATATTCTAGTGCTTCCAATATGTATTTAACTATGGATCATACCACAAGTAATATTGCAGTATATGCAGGTGGACAAGTAAATCTAACCGCTTGCAATGAATTTAATGCAACAGCATTAAGTAATGTAAATATTACTTCAACAGTAAAAGATATTGCTTTATCTTCATCAAATAATACTACAATTACTGCTTGTAACGATATTATTGAAACTGCTCAAAGTAATGTAATTCTAAATGCAATTAATGGAAACTTTGCAGCATATTCAATGAACTCTAATATGTCAATTGTAATGGATTCTACAACAAACAACATGGGATTATTTGCTTCAAATGATATGAATGTTTCTGTAAGTAATAATTTCAATCTGTTTGTACAAAGTAATATTGCAGCATCTGCAAATAAAGGAGATGTCAAGATCTATGCAAATAGTTCCAATATGTCATTAGTCATGGATAGAGCTACAAATAATACATCTTTATATACATCTAATAATCTACTTGTAACTACTAGTAATAGCGCTAGTATTGTTACATATAGTAATGTATCTGTATCTGCATCATTAGGTAGCCTAAAACTATACTCTGCTACTTCTAATATGTCTCTAGTTATGGACGCAGCTACTCGTAATACTACTCAATATACTTCAAATAATTTAGGAGTTAGTGTAAGCAATGATTATAACCTTAATGTCCAAAGTAATATCTACATTGGTGCATTAGCAGGAGACTTTAAAACATATGCCGATGGTTCTAATATGTATCTAACCATGGAGGTAGCAACTGATAATACAACTCTATATACTTCTAACGACATGTATCTAAGTGCAAGTAACATATTGTATGTAAATACCCAAAGTAATGTATATATTGGTGCATTGGCAGGTAGTCTAAAAGCCTATGCTGATTCATCTAATATGTATATGATTATGGATGATACTACAGATAATGTTACAGTATTTGCATCTAATAATGTATATGTTAGTGCATCAAATGATATGAATCTCAATGCATCTAGTAATATTAATGTAGGTGCATTGAATGGAAGTGTTAAATTATATTCTCATGCATCCAATATTAGTGTAGTACTAGATAATACAACAGATAATATTAATATTTATGCTTCAAATAATATTAATACAACTGCTTCAAATGATTTTACATTAAATGCCAAGAGTAATGTAACTATTAATGCAGTAAATAATAATTTTACAGTATTTGCTTCTAATAATTTCACAGTTACAGCAAGTAATGATTATGTACTAAATGCTAGAAGTAACATAACTGAATACGCATCTAAAGGTAGTTGGAGTGCATATGCCAATAACTCCAATATGTATTTAATTATGGATCAACCAACAAATGTTGTGAGTCTCTATGGTCTAAAAGATATGAATTTAACAAGTAGTAACACATTTACACTTAATGCCCAAAGTAATGTATTATTAAATGCAAACAATGGTGAAATGTTGGCATATGCTAGCAGTAATCTAAAATTAACATCAGATGCTTCAAATATGTATATACATATGGCAATGCCATCTGATGTGATTTCTATGTATTCTCTAAGTAATATTGCATTAAGTGCATCTAATAATATGTTTTTGGATGCAATGTCTAATATAAGTATGACTGCTAGTAATTTTAGTTTATTAGCAAATAGGAACTTTACATTACTTGCATCAAATGATATAACAATTACTGCATCAAATCAACTAATTCTAAACTTTGGTTCTACAAACGCAAGTTTTACTATTGGTCAAAACTCTGCATTTACTGCTGAATCCAATTTCAATTTCTTTATCCAATCAGCATCAAACCCTTCAGAAGCTATGTTTAGTATTAGAAATAGTGATGTATTAATTCGTGGTGATATTATTGTAACAGGTAGTATTAATACAAGTAATGTATTCAGTACGACTGTAATTCAAGAATCTCTAAAAGTATCAGATAAAGAAGTAACTCTAGCTTCCGTCGGAAGTAACTTTGATCCAGGTGATGGACCTACAGATGGTATAGCAAATAATGGCGCAGGTATCGTTGTTGATGGTAAACCAGCTGGTTATGATTCAAATATTCCAGAGGCATATGATAAAACATTTAAATGGAATTATGGAACATCTGGTATAGGTGGTCTAGGAACAGCTGCTGGTTTGAGTAATGAATCATTTTGGGAAGTCAAAGGTGGTAGTTTCCATTTAACACATCAAAAAATAGTTCCTGCAGGTGGTTCTAATATAGTGCAAGATGTTACTATGATTATGAGAATTAATGAAAATGATGAACTTGAAATTTGCAAGAAATGGTGGTATACTGCTTCTAACGCCTATGTTACTAAACGCGTCGCTAAATTCGGAAAGATTCTATAAAGGATTCTTAATATAAAAAAGTATTTTTGAAAGATTAATTTTTATAAAACTTTTTTACAAAATAAAAAAAAGTTTTTTTAGAAAAATAATTTTTAAAAAAAAGTTTTATAAATAATAAAATTTTTTTGTATTTTTTCTTTTTGAAATTTTTTGTAGTAATTTGTTTTATTCAATGATTATGATTACATATAAGCATCTTCCTTCTCATAGTGAGAACGAATCTTCTTAACAGATGATTGACGACTCTCAGTCGACTTTGTCCTATCAAACTTCTCGGTATGTACGCGGGGCTTGATCTTATTTCCCTTGCTAGACTTGTGACTCTTAATAGCCTCGTAAACAGTGCGAACACCGTTGATTGTCTTGCGAGGGCGAGGGGAAACCTCAATATCGAGGTGATCCTCATTGTAGATCATGAAAGATGCCATGTTGATAGTTTATAAATCGAACTTTAAGAGTGTTGATAACTTTAAATTGAACAATTGATTTCAGAGATCAGAATAGCTTTGATAACTTGTTATATGATTGTATGTTTGTTGTATCGAATAAACTTTAATTGATTATTCAAATTTTATTTAGAACTGTGCCAAATATTTTAAAAATTTTTTATGTCATCCTTTTCCTAATTCTAGTAACAGGTTTTTGAACATTATTTGGTAAAGTAAATCCTTGTGGATTATAGTTGTATAAATAATCATAAAAATCTTTTTTTGTAGAATGTCTTTCAGGAATATTATTCAATATTAAAACGAATAAATAAGTATAAGCAAAAGGACCTTCTAAATTTAAATAAAAATTAGAATCAAATTCATTACCTTTCGGACGATAAATAGATACTAAATTATTTACAAATATACCTGTTTTATTATTCTTTTTCATATACATATCTAATTCATGTAATGCAATATTTGCAACAAAACTATTAACATATACAGTTTGATCTGGATTATTTATCTTTTTTATTGATACCTTTTGAACCGTTTCTAATAATATTCGCACTATATGTTTAGGATGTGGTGAAATTATAACAAATAAATCAGTAAATTCTTTAGTATTAATATCACCTGTATTTAACAAGTTAAATAATGCATTTTTTCTTTCGCTTAAATAATCTTTTAGTTCTTTGATATCAAATGAAGTTAATAAATATTCAAGTGTAAGTATATACGCATATGTATCATTTACAAACATACCAATATCAAATAATGACTTGGTATCTTGTGTAGTTATATTTAACCCTGCACATCTATCTTCCATATCATCTAAATTTCTGAAACACATAAACTTGGGAGTTCCAGAAAATCCATATTGTTCTTCATTGCCATCTGTAAATAATCCAAAATCTCCAATTAAAATTAAAAAATCTGGGTTTCCATTACTCAGGGTTGTTTTTTTACATAATATATTTGCTGGTTTAATATCTCTATGAAAACAACCTACTTTTAATGCATGGTATTCAAATGCATAAGTTACAATTGCAGTTCTATAAAAAACTATTTTCTTTTCATCTTGTGTAAGTTTATCATATACTTTATCTAAACTAGTATCCATACGTCTGTATAATAAAAATTTTTTTCCAAGAACTTCAATCATATAATAGTAATTCCTTTGATTATAATTTGAATTAATCATATAAAGTGCTGCACAATCTTCTATAATTTTTCCTGGCATTTTTCCCAACATTAATTTTATAGCATCTGCTTCTTCTTTTAATGCAATGTCAACAATAAAATACTTGGCTACTAAATTACTTTCATTTTCAGATTGAAATCTAAGATAACTATCTATTGTTAAATTCGTATGTTTAATACTGACCTTTCTATCATTCACTTCTAATGTAGTTAATATTGCTTTAAATTCATCTACTTTTGGTAATCCGCTAAGTAATGTTACTTCACCAAAACTACCTTTTCCCAATATTTTTTCAATTGTTTGTTTTTTTGCAGCATTTCTTTTAGGATAATTACTAGGTGCTAATAATTCTTGTAATGAATTTGATTGTCTTGGATTTCGTTTAGGATAATTACTAGGTGGCAATAGTTCTTGTAAAGAGTTTCCTACATTTTTCCTTGCATTTCTTTTAGGATAATTACTAGGTGGCAATAGTTCTTGTAAAGAGTTTCCTACATTTTTCCTTGCATTTCTTTTAGGATAATTACTAGGTGGGAGCAGTTCTTGTAAAGATTCTAATCCACCTCCTTTTTGTTTACCTAATGCCACATCTATAAGTTGATTAAGATTACAATACATATTTACTTAATCAATATAAAAATTATTATTCACGCTTTTGCCAATTAACATAAATTATTTCTTTTGAACTATATTTCCATTGTACATACCTTGCGATAGTGAAACAATAATCTGAAAAACGATTTATAAATCTAAGAACATATTCATTATCACATTGAATAGCAACAAGAGATCTTTCAGCACGTCTACATACAGAGCGTATAATATGAATATAAGCTGCTACATTATTACCACCTGGTAATATAAATGCTCTTAGAGGTGGCAACATTTCAGTATATCTATCAATTTCATTCTCCATAAAAGTTAATTCTTCTGACAAGAAGACATTGAAATCTTCTCCTCCTGATTTTTTTGGATAAGCTATGGCAGTACCTATATCAAAAATTATATTTTGACATTTTTTAAAAAATTTATAAAATGATTCTTCATCATATCTAAATTTAACATCTTCAGTCATTAGGCTAATTAAAAACCCAATATTACTATTTAATTCATCAAGGTCACCAAGACTTTGAATATTGAAATCACACTTAGGAATTCTCTTACCAAATCCAAGAGACGTTGTCCCGTCATCTCCTGTTTTGGTATAGATTTTCATATTGTATATTAGTTATATATTTAAGTTTTATATATCAATCAAATTTATTTTACTTGTTTAAATTAATAATGGCTGTTAATGGGTTTCGTCTTCCGGATTATCCAATAGCAAAACCAAATAATTATATGATTCAACAACAATCTAAACCATATGATATAACGAATGATGCTAGACAAAAATTTTGGAATTATGCAGATTGGCTTCAAATTGATTATAAATATATAGCTGAAGAATTTCTACAAACTCCCAGTCTTAATCCAGCTTGTAAACAAATAATAACAGATATTTTTATAACAAAAAAAGTTCCTGATACAATTGTTTCAGAAGATATCATGGATAAGTTAGCTATTATCATGTTAATTTATAAAGGTAGTCGTGAATTTCCTATTCAATATCATTTATATTCATTACTAAGACATCTAGATTATAATAACTCTGGTTGGGGAAGTTATTTTAGAAGTGGTACAAATGTACCCAAGACAACACCTTGGCTTAAAAACAAGTATGGTGGAAAGAACAATAAAAATTGCGAAAATAAAAATACTAAAGGCGAAAATAAAAATAATAAAAAGCAATAATAAAATTTTTTTGTATTTTTAATTTTAAATTTTTTTTGTATTTTTAATTTTATTTTTTAGTTTATATATTTTGTTATTTACTCCTCATCCTCCTCAACTTCCTCCTCGGGCTCCTCCTCAGGCTCCTCCTCGGGAACAGGTTCTGGCTTCTTGGCTGCCTTACCACCCTTCTTAGGCTTCTCGTCATCAGACTCAACCTTCTTCGACTTCTTCTCTGACTTCTTAGGCTTCTCATCATCAGACTCAACCTTCTTAGACTTCTTCTCTGACTTCTTAGGCTTCTCATCATCAGACTCAACCTTCTTTGACTTCTCAACCTTCTTAGGAGTCTCATCATCTGAACCACTGTATTGAGACTTTGCCTCCTCGAATAGCTCAACCACTGAAGAATCAGGGTTCTCCTTCTTGAGCTCAGCAACCTTCTCCTTGATAAACTTTGCCTTCTCACTAGTCTTCCATTCCTCACCGGCCATAGTGATGAGCTCCTTACCATTCTTGACCTCAGGATGCTTCTCCTTGAGAAGAGGCATCACATCCTTAACATAGAGATTAAACACTGAAGGAGCCCGCTTCTTCTTCTCACCGTCGTCCTTCTTTCCCTTGCCCTTCTTTCCCTTGCCAGACTCCTTCACTGCCTTCTCCTCAGACTCCTTAAGAGTCCCCTTGAACTCCATAAAAATTGCCTTGAGATCATCGTCCATCTCAATCTTGGTCTCGAGATACGCAACCATCTCATCAACAACATTCATCTTGGCCTCCATAACAACCTTGGCAACAGCGACGCAAACACTGGAGAAAGCCATTGGATATATTTGATTGGAAATTAACTTGGAATTAGCTTGTATTTTTAAATTGATTTACTGGATGTTTATAGGATGTTGGGATTGATTTGGGATTTGGATGATAGTTGATAGCTTTTAGATGAGGGGTAATTTTGTTATTGTTCCAATCAAATTTTTTATTATTTTACCAGAAACGATTAAAAATTTTTTTAATCGGAAAACGTCTAATAAAAATAATAAAAATAATTAACTAGTCATAGTCTGGATATTAGGTGGTTGTGTTGTATTTGATTGAGTTTCTACTTTAGTTATTTTGCGTATAATAAATTTTGCACAAGGTGTACAAGTACCACAACATCCCCAACAGAACCCGCAACATGTATTGGTCATAAGTAAACATTCTAATAGTTGGATATAACAGGTACTTCCAAATCTATCAAAACCTGGTTTAATATTTTCGGCTTCTTTTGGGAAATGCTTCATAATTGCAGCATTATATTTTCCACAACATCCACCACAAAAACAACAACATGGAATACAACATATTGAATCTACAGTAGCACTTGAAAATAATTTGATAGTATCACAACACGATAGATTGTCTACATCCATTATATTTGCCATTATAGAAGTATAAAAAATAAATATATATTTGTAATCAAATTTTTTATAAACTATTTATGAAAAAATATTTTCAAGAAACGAAAATTATTTTTAAAAACTTTTATTATTTTTAAAAACTTTTTAAAAATAATAAAAGTTTTTGTGTTTTGTCTTTTAATATTTTTATTATATTTTTGGATTACAAATAATATATTTTTGATTTAGACACTATAACCTGTCAACTTGCGAAAATGAATCTTATCATTTTTCATTACTGATGTTATACCACACTTGTTTAGAATTTTATGAAACTTGAAATCATTATCAATATCATCCTTCAAATCATTCAAGAAGGTTTTGATAATCTTATTTGACATGTCACAATATTTTGAGATAATATAGCCGATAACCATAAGATGACCAGTATCTCCAACATTGAATAGTAAGTCACCAGAGAACAAGGTCTCTGCGAGTTCGTATTCATCGACCATTCCATTTTTTGTGAAATTGTTCTTGATGTAAAGATCAACATCCTCCTTCATAGTGTTTGAAACAGTAATATGATTCTCATATAGAATATCATCAATTGTTTTTGATGTTTTGCGAGTCCTCGTACGCGAAATTTGTTCCGGTTGAGGAGCTGAAACAGTTGGCTTGTATTGGTTTTTTAGTTCACATGCATTTATGCTGTGACCCATATTTCCACAATAGCTGCAAACGGCATTTGGACATTCACGAGACCAGTGGCCGTATTGCTTGCAAAGGAAACAAGCCATCTTTAAAGATAGACGTGAGAGAATTTGGAAAGGATAGTTGAAATTTTGCAGATGATAGCAATTGGATTGTAATAGCAATTGGATTATATTACCAATTAATTAATAAAAAGTATTCAAATTTTTATGAAAATGACATAAAAATTTACAAATTTTATTGGAAGATAGCCGAATATTTGTAAAATTTTATTTAATAGGACAGAAACCCTTGGCACATTCACCTGAATAATCTTCTTCTTGATTAATTGCACCTTTTGTAATAGGGATTACTTTTGATTTCATCTCTTCATATTGTTCTTTTGTAATTTCTTCGTATGGAGCTTGTTTGAATCCATGTTCAGAGTGAAGAAGGAATGAACATGATTTAACATTATCATTATAATTTTCATTTAGCCATTTTTGAATATCTTCTAGTTCATTTAGTCTATAGTAAACTGTTACTGATACTGCATTATCTGACCATTCTGATTGAAGTCGTTTAACTGTTTCAAGTTGATCAACTGCGGTCATGTCTTTGGCAAAAACTGTATGCTCTGGATATTTGCAAGGGAATGATACAACCATTGTCTTGTGATCTTCGGTACCATCGAAATTTAACTGATACTCCATTGGATAATTATGTTTTTTACATAATTCAACTAGTGAATTAGATGCTGCAATCCTAATCCGACGAATGAAATATGGATAAATACCTGGATGAGCACCTGGTGTCACACCGGCTAGTAGACTCAATGTACCACTAGGCTTGGTCGTGGTAACTTTAATACTTGGTGTAAGACCATGCATTTTAGAATATTCTTTATCATATTCACGGATATATTCATATAGAGGATCTAGCCATGATTTCTGTTCCTCTGTAGATTGCATATAACCTGTAATACCAATACCCATACGAGTATTTTTATGCACAATATCTTCTGTACTCTTTTGATGACATCCAAGTAGTAGTGAATGTTTGCAAATTCTATATGCTGTTTTAATAACATCCTTGGCTTCTTCAAAGGATGTTAGGTTTGGTAGATATACATCTGATAAGCAGCATGTTTCGAAATTTGCTAAAGACTGTTCGGCACAATTATGGGCAATCATACCATTTGCTGAGAAGCAATGAATATCTTCAATAGTACAATCATATACATCTTCGCAACCACAATATTCAATTGAACTAACTCTTGAACAATATTTATCTTTATTAGGTGTTCGTTTATAATTATCAATAAGTAATTCAAGTTTATCATATTTTTCATTATCGAAAAACCCAATACATTCATTATATTTAATAATGCTCTGATTAGAAATTATTAGCTCATGAGTTGCTTTACAATAATAATCTGCTTTGTTTCCTTTTCCATCAGGAAGTTGTCTAATACCCTCTTCTCTACGATTTTTATACACTTTGCTTTCTATTCCAAGGGCAAATAGTAATACTTGAATGTTCATCAGTCTATCTAATTCTGATTGTGGTAAGCGAATACTCACTCCTTTGTCTTGAGTTCCTTGTACACTGCCATCTGTATCAAATAATCCTTTAATTACTCCTTTTACAAAATCAGAACTTCCGCTAATTGGAACTTTCTTCATAGCATTAATATTATATTTTTCTACAAGATCATTCAATGATTTACATGATAATCTGTACTCATTGAATTCTCCTTCTTTCCTAGCAAAATTAAATCCCTTGAAATCAGATCTATGCTTCTGATTTTTAAAATATTTCATAATCTCAATAGCAGGGTTATATTCGAGTATATTATATTTTTCATGTAGCCAAATACTCAAAATTGGTGTATTTTGTACAAATGTGCCATCACCAATCAAATAGCCAATAATATATCCTTCAATAAAATCCCCAGTTCCCTCCCAATTATTTAAATAATTATTAGACATTTTAATTTCATCATTTGTTGATAAAGATGAAACTTCTTTCCATCCATTATTTGTCAAAAATTTATGATTATTAGTTGCTTTAATTTCACATCCATTATCTAATGTAATTTTAAATACTTCTTTATTTCCAGTTTTCCAAAACCCTTGTTCGGTTGATTGATATTCTTTACCATCTACAATAGCAGTAAATTTAGTTCCTACAAGTTCATCGATTGTTTTAATACCTTGTTTTGTTAAAATTTGTGTATCTC
>JACCEC013151234.1_pt1 | contig 16648 bp, 17 predicted proteins | sample 7450121 | NCBI WGS metagenome assembly JACCEC01 (sample SAMN15323455, study PRJNA562643) | freshwater metagenome | isolation source: river surface water | place: USA:Blue River Watershed | collected 2017-08-18 | reverse complement strand
GGGCTCGGTCATCAAGAAGGCCGAGCGGATTTCGCCGCGCAGCAGGGGTTCCAGCCATGTGTCCTTGAGGCTCTCGCTGGCGTAGCGCTCCAGCGTTTCCATGTTGCCGGTGTCGTGCGCTGAGCAGTTGAAAATTTCGGCGGCAAAAGGCACGCGGCCCATGATCTCGCACAGCGGGGCGTATTCCAGGTTGGACAAGCCTTGAGGTGCGCGGGTGGACTTGGGCAAGAACAGGTTCCACAAACCGGCGGCCAGAGCCTTGGGCTTGAGTTCTTCGACGATTTTGGTGGGCACCCAGGCATTGCCTTTGGCGCGATTTTCGGCGATCTCTTCAAAGAAGCGGGCCTCATTCGGGTAAATGTGCTCGTCCATGAAGGCCAGCAAGCGGGCTTGCATCTCTTTGACCTTGGGGGTGTATTCAAAATCCATGGTCTCTCTCCTGGGGTTGGTGATTCTGGGGTTGAAAAAGTTCAGGCTTGGCAGGCAAAACGCCAGGCCAGCTCGGCCATGGGTTTGGCACCTGCGCCCGAGGTTTTGGCTTGTTCACTGGACGCGGTGCCGTCTTCGACGCGTTTGGCAATGCCTTGCAAAATGGCCGCGATGCGGAACATGTTGTAGGCCAGGTAGAAGTTCCAATCCTTGGCCAAGGCCTCGGGTGTGGTGAAGCCCGTGCGTTCGCAATAGCGGCGGATGTACTCGGCCTCTGAAGGGATGCCCAAAGCGGGCAGATCGAGTCCGCCAATGCCACGGAAGGTGCCGGGGGTGATGTGCCAGGCCATGCAGTGGTAGCTGAAGTCGGCCAGCGGATGGCCCAGCGTAGACAGCTCCCAGTCAAGCACCGCCAGCACGCGCGCTTCGGTGGGGTGGAACATCAGGTTGTCCAGGCGGTAATCGCCGTGCACGATGCTCACCAGCGAATCGTCCTTGGCGCTTTCCGGGATGTTTTGCGGCAGCAACTCGATCAGCTGGTCCATTTCAGGGATGGGCTGTGTGATGGAGGCAGCGTACTGTTTGCTCCAGCGCCCGATCTGGCGCTCGATGTAGTTGCCAGGTTTGCCGTAGCTGGCCAGTCCTTGCCTGGCAAAGTCCACTTTGTGAAGTGCTGCCAGCACGCGGTTCATTTCATCGTAAATCGCACCGCGTTCGGTGGGTGTCATGCCGGGCAGTGACTGGTCCCAAAGCACACGGCCTTGCACGAACTCCATGACGTAAAACGCACGGCCAATGACCGATTCGTCGTCACACAGCACGTGCATTTGCGCCACCGGCACATCGGTGCCGTGCAGGCCTTGCATCACCGCAAATTCGCGCTCGATGGCGTGGGCCGATGGCAGCAGCTTGGCCACAGGGCCAGGCTTGGCCCGCATCACGTACTGGCGCGATGGCGTGATGAGTTTGTAGGTGGGGTTGGACTGGCCGCCCTTGAACATTTCCACGCTCAAGGGGCCCGCAAAGCCGGGAAGCCTGGCGCTGAGCCAGCCCTCCAGCGCAGATTCGTCAAAGGCGTGGGTGCCTGAGACAGGCCGAGTCCCCACAAAATGGTCAAAAGCACTCATGGGTTCACCCGTGGGAAGTCGTTGGCCTTTGGGGGCAGCGGCGACGCATTCAAAACGTGATGCGTCAGTGGTCCGCGTTCACAATCAGCAACAGCGCGTCGCGGTCCAGCACCACCAGGCCGCCCGGCTCGATGCGAATGATCTGCTCGCGCTCCATTTGCTTGAGTTCCTGGTTCACGCGTTGGCGTGAGGCGCCCAGCAATTGCGCCAGTTCTTCTTGCGCCAGTTGCAAGCTGATGCGAATCGCTTTGGCATCGGACAGACTGGGCACACCGTAGCTGCGCAGCAGGTGGTTGAGCTGTTTGGCCAGTCGGGCGCGCAAGGGCAGGGTGTTGAGGTCCTCCACCAAGCCGTAGAGTTGGCGAATGCGGCGTGCATGCAGGCGCAACATGGCGTCGTAAAACTCGACGTGCTGAGACAGTATTTTCTTGAAGTCGGCCTTGGCCACGTTCAAGGTGGTGGTGTCGCCGTGTGCATAGCAGTCGTGCGTTCGACGATCCCCGTCGAAGATGGACACATCGCCAAACCAGATGCCTGGCTCCACATAGGTCAAGGTGATTTGCTTGCCCGAGACCGAAGTCGAGCTGACACGCACGGCACCCTTGGCGCAAGCGATCCACTGCTCGGGCGGATCGCCCCGGGCAGCGAGCATGTCGCCGTCTTTGTGTCGCTTGACGTAGGCGCATCGAAGTATGTCGTGACGAAGTGAGGGTGAGAGGGTAGAGAACCAGCGACCACCGTTGATGGCTTCTCTTTCCTCCATTGTCAGAATCGGTTCATCCATGTTCTGTCCTTTGAGTGACTGGGAATCGAAATTTTGTCGCCTGGGGGACCAGTCAACTCATTCGTATTCGGGTTTTTGCTTGTTCAAAAAGGCCGCAATGCCAATGCCTGCATTGTTGTGGTGCAGGTTTTTGACAAAGTGATCGCGTTCACGGGCCAGTTGGACATTGAGGCTGCTGTCATCGGCATCGGCCAGCAATTCCTTGATGCTGCTCAAGGCGTTGGGCGCGCGGGCGTTGAGCAGCTCACTCAGTTGCAGGGCATCTTGCAGTGCCTGACCGGCATCGGCCAGGCGGTTGACCACGCCCAACTGTTGGAGCCGTTCGGCACCGATGCGCTCGCCGCACATCAAGAGTTCGGTGGCCAACTGGCGCGGCACCGCCCGGGACAGGCTCCAACTGCCGCCGCCGTCAGGCGACAGGGCTATCGAGCTGTAGGCCATCACGAACACACTGTTGCGGGCTGCCACGATCAAGTCGCAGGCCAAAGCCAGCGAAAAACCAGCCCCCGCCGCAGGCCCTTCGACCGCTGCAATCACCGGCTTGGGGAAGGTGCGGATGGCTTCGATCCAGTTGTGCAGCCCTTCAATGCTTTGCGCCTGGTGCTCTGGAGGCAGCTGGCGGTTGTTTTGAAGGCGTTGCAAATTACCGCCTGCGCTGAAGATGCCATTGGCCCCGGTGATGACCACGCTGCGCACATCGGCGCTGGATTCGGCCACGCTCAGGGCTTCGACGCCTGCGGCGTACATTTCGGGCCCGAGTGCGTTGCGAAACTCTGGGTTGCTGAGGGTCAGGACCAAGGTCTGACCTTCGCTGGTGCTGAGCAGTTGAGCGGTCATTTTCACGCTTCCGTGTGCATGAGCGACAGGCCAATCGCTCCGCGGCGGCGCAACCAAGGACTGGGGCGATACCGTGGGTCGCCATAGACAGTTTGAAGGTTGAACAGCACTTCGAGAATGCTGTCCGGGCCAAAGCGGTTGCCCATGGCCAATGGCCCCATCGGGTAGGCCAGGCCGAGTGTGACCGCCGTTTCCAGGTCTTGCGGCGTGCAGATGCGCTGCTGGCAGATGTCGGACGCGATGTTCACAATGGTGGCGACCACGCGCTGGGTGACAAAGCCACCGCTGTCGCGGATCACCGAGACGGCTTTGCCGTCGCGGGCAAACAAGGCGTGCGCGGCATCGCGCATGTCGGTGCGGGTGGCGGGATTGGTGGCCAGCACACGGCGTTTGGTGGCGGCGTCATTGACCAGCATGTCGATGCCCACAGTGCGGGCCGGGTCCAAGCGCTCGACCACCGCCACGGTGGTGATGTCAAAGCCCAAGGGGGCGACGATGGTCAGCGCTTCAGGAGAGGGCGATGCCCCGGTTTCTAGGGTTGCCCCCAGGTCCTTGAGCAGCTGCAAAAGCTCCATGCGGCGCGCTGCACGGGGTGAGACCCACACAGGCGGAAGGCTTTCCACAACGGGCACGGGCGGTTCTGCAGGCACGTGCGCCACGCCATCCACATATTTGTAAAAGCCTTCGCCCACTTTTTTGCCCACCACGCCACCCGCCAAACGCTGGGCGGTGATGACGTTGGGGCGGTAGCGGGGTTCTTCGTAGTACTGGTGATAAATCGCTTCGATCACATGGTGGGAAACATCCAGGGCCGTCAGGTCAAACAATTCGAAGGGGCCAAGCTTGAACCCCACCTGATCGCGCAGGATGCGGTCAATGGTCGCGAAATCCGCAATGCCTTCGCTCACGATGCGCAGTGCTTCGGTGCTGTAACCACGCCCAGCGTGGTTGACGATGAAGCCCGGCGTGTCTTGCGCTTGCACCGGTGTGTGGCCCATCTGGCGGGCAAACTCGGACAAGCGTTCGCAGACGGCCTGGTCGGTCTTGAGACCGGCGATCACTTCAACCACCTTCATCAAGGGCACGGGGTTGAAGAAGTGGTAGCCCGCAAACTGGCTGGGGCGCTGCAAGGCCGCTGCAATGGCGGTGACCGAGAGCGACGAGGTGTTGGTCACCAGGACAGCCGTGGGGGCGAGCACCTGTTCGAGTTCGGTGAACAGGCTTTTCTTGATGTCGATTTTCTCGACGATGGCCTCCACCACCAATTCGCATTCGGCCAGGTCTTGCATGCTGGCGGCGCTGAGCAAACGGGTTTTGTAGTCGGCCACGGTTTCGGGAGACAGGCGGCCTTTTTCCTGCAGCTTGTCCCATTGTTGGAATACAGCGTTGCGGGCTTTGGCGATGGCTTCGGCTTGGGCGTCGTACAGCCACACCTGGCTGCCCGCTTGGGTGGCAATTTGGGCGATGCCCCGGCCCATGGCGCCGGCGCCAATGATGGCGACTTTGGAAAATGCGAGGGTCATGATCTGTGAGTCAGGCAATAGGAATTGGAAGTTTCAATGGCTTGAGCCCTTGTTGAAGGCAGTGCAACCCGAAATCAGTGCGGGTCCCAAGCCGGTGGGCGTTCAGCGACGCACTTGCAGCGCGCCAGGATTGACGATGTTGGTCGGTGTCCCTTTGATGTAGTTCACCACGTTGTCGAAAGCGGTGCCAAAGTAGAGTTCGTAGCTGTCTTTTTCAACATAGCCAATGTGGGGCGTGCAGATGCAGTTTTCCAGCCGCAACAGCGCCGATCCCTGCAAGATCGGCTCGGATTCGAAAACATCGATGGCGGCCATGCCGGGACGCCCCCGATTCAGGGCACCAATCAAGGCGTTGGGCTCGATCAATTCTGCACGCGATGTGTTGACCAACAAGGCCGTGGGCTTCATTCTGCCCAAGTCATCACCGGTCACGATGCCGGTGGTCACATCGTTCAAGCGCAAGTGCAAAGACAGCACATCGGCATTTTCAAAAAATGACTCGCGGCTGGGCGCGGCGGCCAAACCATCCTGCACGGCGCGGATGCGGGATTCATCGCTGCCCCAAATTTGCACGTTCATGCCAAAAGCGCGACCATACCCCGCAACCATTTGCCCAATTTTTCCGTAACCCCATACACCGAGGGTTTTCCCCTTCAAGACAGTCCCCAAACCAAAATTGGTGGGCATGCCCCCGGATTTCAGCCCCGATTGCTGCCAAGCGCCGTGTTTGAGGTTGCTGATGTAGTGCGGCAGGCGCCGGGCTGCGGCCATGATCAAGGCCCAAGTCAGTTCAGCCGGTGCGACGGGAGAGCCCACGCCTTCTGCAACGGCCACGCCACGTTCCGAACAAGCCGCCAGGTCGATGTGACCACCCACGCGCCCCGTTTGGGCGATCAATTTGAGGCGTGGCAGTTTTTCGATCAAGGCTCTGGTCACCACAGTGCGTTCACGAATCAACACGATCACATCGGCATCTTTGAGTCGGACAGACAGCTGCCCGATGCCTTTGACCGTGTTGGTGTAAACCTTGGCTGGGTAGTTCTCGAGTTTGGACGCACAGTCGAGTTTGCGGACGACATCTTGGTAGTCGTCAAGGATCACAATGTTCATGCCCGACATTGTGCCTTGTCAGGAGCCGATATCTGGCGGGCCAGCCCCACCTTTTCTTGGGGTGTTCTCCACCGGAGGTCAATTTGGCAAGCGGCTCATTTCCATCGCTGCCAGTCGGTCCAATTCGGCGCAGACGTCAGACATGCGACCCGAGATCACCATCCTTCCTGCGGTTTGCGGTGCATCGCCGTATTCGTGGACCCTCAGCACCTTCAGCCGCTGGGTGTTCTTGGGCATGGGCTTGACAGCAGCGATTGTGCAGGCCGAGGGTCGACTGGCCCGAATGGGGAAGGGGCGGTCAAATGCGCGTGTGGGCAAGGCCGATTTGGAGGGGACAAAACCCGGCAGGTGTTTGAAGAGACCCGAGAGGGTCAGGAGTGCGATTCCCATGTGAAACCTTTCAAAAGCATGGAGGTTGGACACAGGCAGGATTGGTATTGAATGACATTGCGCTCAGGGCTGTTGACAGCGCCCGCCACCTGAGTGCATGTCGCAAAGGCTTACATCAGCGTGCTGTTTCGGATCAATCCGACCGCCAAGCCCTCAATGTCAAAGGGCTCGTCCGGGTGGACTTTGATGGTCGGGTAGTCCGGGTTTTCAGGTAAAAGTTCGATGCCTGAGGCTGTTTTGTTCAGGCGTTTGACGGTCACTTCTTCGCCCAGTCTGGCCACAACGATTTGTCCATTGCGCACTTCCTTGGTGGATTTGACCGCCAACAGGTCGCCATCCATGATGCCGGCATCGCGCATGGACATGCCGCGAACCCTGAGCAAGTAGTCGGGTTGAGTCGAAAACAGGCTGCTTTCGACCTGGTAGCTGCGGTCGACATGTTCCTGGGCCAGGATCGGTGACCCAGCGGCTACCCGGCCAATCAGTGGCAAGCACAGCTGCCCCAAACCTGGAAGACTCATGGTGAAAAGATCGGCGGATGCGCGTTGTGTGCTTCGGTGGTTGCCTTTGAGGCGTATGCCACGGGAGGTGCCACTGACCAATTCAATGGCCCCTTTTCTGGCCAAGGCTTTGAGGTGCTCTTCTGCGGCGTTGGCTGATTTGAAACCCAGAATGTTCGCGATTTCGGCACGCGTGGGGGGCGCGCCAGTGCTGGCGATGGTGTTCTGGATGAGTTCCAGGATTTCCTGTTGCCTTGCGGTCAGTTTGGGGCTGTCAGTCATGTGTTTCCTTCGTGAGGGTGGCTGTTTATCCATCCAGTGACTGTATTTTTAACCAGCTTTTGATTTTGTGCAAGCTTTTTCATTGAATGCGCTTGCATCCCAGGTCAACGGTGCTGGCGCTGCTGAGGCGCCCACCAACAACAAAGCCCCTGAACGGGGCTTTGTCGGGTCAGGCCGGTGGGTCTCACCTCCACCGTTCTGCGGGGTTCAAGCCTGGAGAGCTTGGAATGCGCGTTGGGTGATGTCTTCCACACTGCCAGTGCCGCTGATGGCCCGGTATTTCGGGGCAGACACAGCATCCGATCGGGCCCAATTGGCGTAGTAGTCGACCAAGGGGCGGGTCTGGGCGCTGTAGACATCGAGGCGTTTCTTCACGGTCTCTTCCTGGTCGTCAGCGCGCTGCACCAAGGGTTCGCCAGTCACGTCGTCCAGGCCCTCTTGTTTGGGAGGGTTGAATTTGACGTGATAGGTGCGACCAGAGGCTGGGTGCGAGCGGCGGCCGCTCATGCGTTCAATGATGGCATCAAAGGGCACATCAATTTCGAGCACATAGTCCAGTTTGACCCCTGCGGCTTTCATGGCATCGGCTTGCGGAATGGTGCGGGGAAAGCCATCAAACAAGAAACCATTGGCGCAATCGGCTTGGGCGATGCGCTCTTTCACCAGGTTGATGATCAAATCATCGCTGACCAAGCCGCCAGACTCCATCACCGCCTTGGCTTGCAGACCGAGTGGGGTGCCGGCCTTCACCGCTGCACGCAGCATGTCGCCTGTGGAAATTTGGGGAATGTTGTACTTCTGGCAAATGAAAGTGGCTTGCGTGCCTTTTCCGGCTCCAGGTGCGCCCAGCAGAATCAGTCTCATGGGAAGGTCCTTATGGTGTGTGTTCGTTGTGCTCAGTCCGGTCAAAAGACCAGATCCGACGGTGTTTTGAGAATAGCACGCCATTCTCAAAGTAGGCTTACGTTGCTTTGGCTGCCTGTCGTTCTTGGGCGATCAGTTGGCGAACACGGGCCAAATCTTCAGGGGTGTCCACGCCCGGTCCCGGGACCTGTGGGGTGATGTGAACAGCGATCCGGTGGCCATGCCACAAGGCACGGAGCTGTTCAAGTGACTCCATCGTTTCGAGTGGCGAGGCAGGCAAGCGAGGGAAATCCGATAAAAAACCGGCCCGGTAACCATAAATGCCGATGTGGCGCCAGGGGGCAGGGTTGGGCAAAGTCTGCAATGAGCCCGACAACTGGCCATCTCGCCACCAAGGGATGGGCGCACGGCTGAAATACAGGGCCATTTGGCGGGCGTCCATGACCAGTTTCACCACATTCGGGTTCACGAAATCTTGCAAAGAGTCAATGGCATGGGCAGCGGTGCTCATGCTGGCTTCGGGTCGCTCCATGAGCACGCTGGCCACATCGTCGATCAAGCCGGGGGGGATCAAAGGTTCGTCACCTTGCACGTTCACCACCACCGCATCGGCAGGCAGACGCAACAGTTGGCAAGCTTCAGCCAAGCGGTCACTGCCGCTGACATGGTCTTTGCGGGTCAGCAAAGCCGCGATGCCATGACCTTGGCAGGCCTGCACGATTTGTGCGTCATCGGCAGCGACCACCACTTGACGGGCTTGGGATTGCAAAGCCCGTTGTGCCACACGCACCACCATGGGCAAGCCATCGATGTCGGCCAGTGGTTTGTTGGGCAAGCGGCTCGAGGCCATGCGTGCCGGTATGACCACTGTGAATCCCTGGGTTGCAGAGGTATCCGTCATGCTCGGCCCTTAGAGCGGGGGGCGTTGGGCTGCCAGTTTTTCAATTTCCTCGTCACTCAGCGTGCGGGCTTCGTTTTCCAGCAAGATGGGAATGCCTTGTCGAACCGGATAAGCCAGCCGAGCGCTTCGGGAGAGCAATTCAAGGCGCTCGCGGTCAAAATTGAGAGGCCCCTTGGTGACTGGGCAAACCAGCAATTCAAGCAATTTGATGTCCATGCCGCGATGATAACGGGCTGGCGTCAGCGCGGCTTGAGTGACAACAGTCGCTGGTCCAATGCGGACCAAAAATCAGGCTCAATTTGCAGCACCAGAGGCACGGACAAGGCCTGTGCTTGGTGTCGCCACAATTTGACGGCATCTTTTTCTGTGCAGAGCAGGGGTCTGGTCAAAGCACGTCGGGTCCAGGCCTCAAAGTCAAAGTGGTCAGGCAGGGCGAGGGTTTCATGGAGATTCAAGCCTTTGTCCCGTAGAAGTCGAAAAAATCCTTCAGGCCTTGCCAAGCCGGCCAATGCGTCCACGGGTTGATCCAACAGGCTGTTCAAGGCCACACGTCGTCCTTGAGCGTCCACGGCCCAGTCGGCCAACTGTCGATGGGCCTGAAACCCTCCTGGGATCTGATTGGCCCCAGTGTGCAGCAAAAAATCCACCGGTTTGGGCCAGGGTTCGCGCAAAGGGCCTGCGGGCAACAACCAGCCATTGCCGATGCCGCGGTCGTCCATGACGCAAATGTCGACATCGCGCGCCAAAGCCCAGTGTTGTAAACCATCGTCACAAACCAGGATGTCCGTCTCTGGGTGGGCCTGGAGCAAGGCCATTCCGGCATCCGCGCGCAGTCGAGCCACCCAAACGGGCACATGGGTTTTTTGGCGTATCAGCAGGGGTTCATCGCCCACATCGGCCGGATGACTGTCGTTGTCAACCGGGCGCGTGTCGCGGGTCCGACGGCCATGGCCGCGCGAAATCACCCCGGGACGCCAGCCTTGGGCTTGGAGGTGGGCCACGATGGCCAGGGTCACAGGTGTTTTGCCAGCGCCACCCGCCACCACGTTGCCCACCACCACCACGGGGACGTGCAATCGGTGTCTCTTTTTCAAGCCCCATTGGTAGGACTGACGACGCAGCAACAAAGCGATCCCGTAAAGGATGGACAAGGGGGTCAGCAGCCAGGCGATGGCCTGGCGCGATGCCCAAATGCGCGGCAGATGGTGGTGAAAGAAGTGGCCCATCAATCACCCAAGGCTGGCGCACGCCCACCCACAAAATGGGAGAATCCACCGCAGAGCAAGGGCATTGTCAAAGTCATTTTTGAGGGATTGGCAGGCGTTTGGCGGCTTGATTATCGATCAAGCGTGGCTTGCACGGCGATTTCAGCTGCGGATGCTGTCTTGGTCATGGCCGGTCTGTGGATAACTTTGTGAAGAACTTTGCCATCGAGCGGCTAATGAATACCCAAGTTTTTAACTTTCTTCATAAATTTATACCTTGAAAAATAAAATAATCAATAAAATCATGTACTTACACGGGTGGTCAGCCCTGTGTTCACGGCGGCTTGATGGTCGAAGCCAAGGCCTTGGCTTGTGGAGTACTGAGCAAGGCAGGGGGCCGATGACCGCTGTGAACCTTCTCGAAACACCCATCCATCCGGTACTCCATGACTGAAAATCTCGATTTGACGGCCTCGGCGTGGTCAGTTTCTGCGCTGTGCCGCGCTGTGGCTGACAGTCTGGATGCCCAGTTCAATCCTGTCGCGGTCCGCGGCGAGATTTCGGGTTTCTCGCGCGCAGCCAGTGGGCATTGTTATTTTTCGATCAAGGACGACACAGGGCAGATCCGTTGTGCCATGTTTCGCCGGGCAGCCAGCTTGCTGGATTTTTCGCCCCGAGATGGTGAACTGGTCGAAGTGCGGGGCCGCTTGGGGGTTTACGAGGCCCGGGGCGACTTGCAGTTGGTGGTCGAGTCCATGAGCCGGGCGGGGCAGGGTGCGCTGTTTGAGCAATTCTTGCGGCTCAAGGCCAAATTGGAGGCCGAAGGCCTGTTTGATCCTGCGCTCAAGCGTGAATTGCGAGCCTGGCCCCGTGCCATAGGGGTGGTCACGTCGCTGGGCGCAGCCGCTTGGCACGATGTGGTCACCGCCTTGCAGCGGCGCGTGCCGCACATTCCGGTCGTGATGGCCCCGGCTCTGGTGCAAGGGGCGGGGGCAGCTGCCATGTTGGCACAGTCACTGCAAAGCCTGTACGCCTTCACCGCCGAGGACAACCCTCTGAGCCCACCCGTGGACGTGATCCTCTTGGTGCGCGGTGGTGGCTCCTTGGAAGATCTGTGGTCCTTCAACGACGAAAACTTGGCCCGTGTGATTGCCCAAAGCCCCGTGCCGCTCATTTGCGGCGTGGGTCACGAGACCGACTTCACCATCGCCGATTTTGTGGCCGATGTGCGAGCTCCAACCCCCACGGCAGCGGCCGAGATGGCCGCAAACGATCGGGGGGTGGACTTGGAGGCCTTGAGCGTGTTGGAGCACCGGCTGATGCGGGGGCTGTTGCGCCAGCAAGACCGTCAGGCCCAGCGGCTGGACCATGTGGCCGCACGCTGGGGCGTGGGGCTGGCGCGTCAGCAAGACCGCCAAGCCCAGCGTCTGACAGCCGTAGCTGCCCGTTTGAGCCGACCGCAAGCTGTGCTGGGCCAGCACCGGCAATGGCTGGATCAACTGGCGCACCGTTTACAAGCCGGTGCACAAAGCGAGTTGAGGGACAGCGGTCACAAGTTGGAGCGCCTGAATGACCGTTTGGGTTTCAACCGGGCTCAGCAGGTGCCGCAACGCGCGCAGCGACTGGAGCGGGCCGCTTTGCGCTTGTCGTCGGTGGACCCGCACCGGGTGCTGGAGCGAGGTTACGCTTGGCTGAGCGACGACAACGGGCAGGCTTTGACCCATGCCGCGCAGTTTCAACCGGGCCAAGCGGTTCGAGCGACTTTGGCAGATGGGGATGTGCAGCTGACCGTGGCCCCTTGAGTTTTTGTTGAACATGTAAGCCGTTGTGGGCCGGGGCCTGTGCACCTCATGAGGGAGTACCCAAAATCGGTGCCCAGGCCCCGGCCCACAACGGCTGTGGGTGATTGGGCCCACCTGGCCAAGGCGATGTCTTTCAGATCACCATCCTCGCAAGGCTCTTCAGTGACCCTGAAGACGGTAAGGGGCATTGCGCTCCCCTAAAATGCAGGGGTAAATTTCAAACCGCAACAACAAAAGGACCCCTCATGGAACACACCTTGCCCGCACTGCCCTACGCGATCGACGCTTTGGCCCCTCACTACAGCCAGGAAACCCTGGAGTTTCACCACGGCAAGCACCACAATGCTTACGTCGTGAACCTGAACAACCTGCAAAAAGGCACTGAATTCGAGAGCATGAGCCTCGAAGAGATCATCAAGAAATCCAGCGGCGGTATCTACAACAACTCGGCCCAGATCTGGAACCACACCTTCTTCTGGAACTGCATGAAGCCCAACGGCGGCGGCGAGCCTACAGGCGCCCTGGCCGCGGCCATCAACGCCAAGTTCGGCAGCTACGCCGCTTTCAAGGAAGCCTTCGTCAAGAGCGCCGTGGGCAACTTCGGCTCCGGCTGGACATGGCTGGTCAAGAAAGCCGACGGCTCGGTGGACATCGTCAACATGGGCGCCGCTGGCACCCCCCTGACCACTGGCGACACCGCCCTGTTGACTGTGGATGTGTGGGAGCACGCCTACTACATCGACTACCGCAACATGCGCCCCAAGTTCGTGGAGACTTTCCTCGACAAGCTGGTGAACTGGTCTTTCGCTGAGAAGAACTTCGGCTGATCGAGCCAAGCCTCAAGTCACAAAGCCCGCTGATGCGGGCTTTGTGCTTTCAGGGGTCGAAGGTAAATGGGGTCCTTGGATAAGTCACAGTTTTCGAAATGCCCTTTGAGGGTCCTGCGATCAACCTGTGAGCTGAACATGGGCTGGGGCCGGGCACCGATTTGGGGTACCCCCTCATGAGGTGCCCGGCCCCAGCCCATGCTCAGCGGTGCCTGCAGCACCACGCACCCTGCATTAAAAGCGAATCAGCGAATCATCATCCCGCCATCGGCCACCACGGTCTGCCCCGTCACGTAACGCCCCGCAGCACTCGCCAGAAACACCGCGATGCCACCGATGTCATCGGGTTCACCCATGCGGCGCAGAGGGGTCTCGTTGTTGTACTTGGCACTGAGCACCGGGTCTTCGTGCAGCGCCTTGGCAAAGTCGGTTTTGATCAAGCCCGGGGCAATGCAATTGACGCGGATGTTGTCCGGCCCCCATTCCACCGCCAGGTTGCGCGCCAGTTGCATGTCCGCTGCTTTGGACAGGTTGTAAGCGCCAATCACCGACGAGCCGTGCAGCCCGCCAATGGACGACACGATCACGATGGCACCGTCCTTTTGGGCCTTCATGTCCGGGTAGGCCAGGTTGCACAGCCAGGCATTGGACAACACGTTGTTGCGCATCACCTTGTCAAACACCTCGTCGCTCATGCCCACGGCCGGGCCGTAATACGGATTGGTGGCCGCATTGCACACCAAAATATCAACGGGACCCCAGGTTTCGCGGGTCTTGGCCATCAGGTGTTGCAGTTGTTCTTTGTTCGAGATGCTGGCCGCGATGGCCATGGCCTGACCGCCAGCGGCCTGAATTTCCTGGACCACCACTTCGCAAGCGTCTTGCTTGCGGCTGGACACCACCACTTTGGCCCCCGCCGTGGCCAGTTGGTGGGCGATGGACCGGCCAATGCCTCGGCTGGAGCCCGTCACCACCGCCACTTTGCCTTGTAAATTGAACAACGACATGTTTGTTTCTCCTGGTTGGTATGGACCGCAGTCTGCACGGCGGCGCTGCCGCTGTCTGTCTTGCGGGCGTCAGCCCTGACACGGTGAGGATGAATGGGCTGCGCCACAATCGCGTTTTCAAAAACCATTTTGAGGTCCAAGTGGAACAAGTCGATGCAGTCGTGATGGGCGCTGGAGTGGTGGGCTTGGCTGTTGCGCGGTCTTTGGCTTTGGCGGGGCAAGAGGTCATGGTGCTTGAATCGGAAAATGCGATCGGCACCGGCACCAGTTCACGCAACAGCGAAGTCATCCACGCGGGCATTTACTACCCCGCAGGTTCGCTCAAAGCGCGTTTGTGTGTGCAGGGCAAACACATGCTGTACGCCTATTGCGCCGAGCGAGGCGTCTCGCATCGGCAACTGGGCAAATTGATCGTGGCCACCAGCCCTGAGCAAGTGCAGGCGCTGGATGGCATCTTGCGCAAGGCGGCGGCCAACAGCGTTCATGATCTGCAAAAACTCAGCGCCGCCGAGGCGATCGCCTTGGAGCCCGCACTGTCCTGTGAGGCGGCTTTGTTGTCCCCCAGTTCGGGCGTGGTGGACAGCCACGGCTTCATGCTGGCCTTGCAAGGCGATATGGAAAATGCGGGCGGTTTGCTGGCGCTGCTCTCACCCGTTCAGCACATTGGCCTGCGTCAAGGCACGGCCAGCCATCCGATTCGGGTGCAAACGCAAGACGGCACAGAACTGGCGTGCCGGGTTTTGGTGAATGCGGCAGGGCTCTCGGCCGTGCCCATGGCGCGGGCCATGGCAGGGCTGAACCCCGATCTTTTGCCCCAAGCCCACTACGCCAAAGGCAACTACTTCACCTTGGCAGGCAAAGCCCCGTTTTCCCGCTTGATCTACCCCGTGCCTGAAGCTGCCGGGCTGGGTGTGCACCTCACGCTCGACCTGGGTGGGCAGGCCAAATTTGGGCCGGACGTGCAATGGGTGAGCGACCCGACCGATCTGCAGGTCGACCCCAGCCGGGGGGATGCGTTTTATGCCGAAGTTCGCAAATACTGGCCTGGATTGGCCGATGGGGCCTTGTTGCCCGGCTATGCGGGCATCCGGCCCAAGATCAGTGGCCCCACCGAGGCGTCGGCCGATTTTCTGATCCAAGGGCCCGCCGAGCACGGTGTGCCCGGTCTGGTGAACTTGCTGGGCATCGAGTCACCCGGCTTGACGAGTTCGCTGGCGATCGCGGAAGAAGTGGGCCGTCGGCTGGCTTGATGCCCCGGTCTTGGGTCAAAAAAACCCAAGCCGTCAGCTTCAAGCCACGGTCCACGAGCGAACTCAGCGATTAAGCGATCTCTGCGATGAGTTCGATCTCGACGCAGGCGCCCAGCGGGATTTGCGCCACGCCAAAAGCGCTGCGGGCATGGGCTCCGACCTGTGGCCCAAACACCTGGCCCAACAATTCGCTGCAACCGTTGGTGACCAGGTGCTGTTCGGTGAACTCACCCGTGGAGTTGACCAAGCTCATGACTTTCACAATGCGCTTGACCTTGTTCAGGTCACCCACGGCGGCATGCAGTGTGCCCATCAGGTCAATGGCCACAGCGCGGGCCGCCTGCTGGCCTTCGGCTGTGCTGATGTTTTTGCCCAGTTGGCCAGCCCAGACTTTGCCGTCTTTTTTGGCGATGTGGCCAGACAGGAACACCAGATGGCCAGACTGCACGAAGGGCACATAGGCCGCAGCGGGCACGGCCATGGGGGGCAATTCGATGTTCAAGGATTTCAGGGTGTCGTAAACGTTCATGAGGAGCTTTCGATGTCAAAGTCGAGTGTTGAAACAAGAATGCGCAGATTGTCGCCCAAGCCACCAGGATTGGGCCAGGCTTATCTCAAGGCAGCGAGTTCAACCTCTTCAAATCCCGCCATGCGACGCGCCGCCAGGTTGAAAGGGGGGCGCAGTTTGGGGGCGTCGTATTGCGCAATCAGTGCGGCGTAAGTGCTGACAGGGTCCAGACTGCGTTGTGCGCACAGATAACGGTACCAGCGGTTGCCTGCAGCCACATGGCCAATTTCGTCGGCCAGGATGATGTCGAGGATGTCGCCTGCCCGGTGGTCGCCCACGCTGACCAGCTTGTTTTTCACGCCCGGCGAGGCATCCAGGCCCCGGGCTTCCAAGGTGCGCGGCACGATGCCAATGCGCGCCAGCAAGTCGCCTTGGGTGCGCTCGGCCATGTCCCACAGGGTGTTGTGGGCCGGAAAATCCCCATAGTCAAAGCCCATGCCCAGCAGGTGCTGACGCAGCAGGGTGAAGTGCTTGGCTTCTTCTTGGGCAATGCGCAACCAGTCGGTGTAGAACTCGTCGGGCATGCCCGCAAAGCGCCAAACCAAGTCAAGGGCCAGGTCGATGGCATTGAGTTCGATGTGGGCAATCGAGTGCACCAGCATGGCCCGGCCTTCGGGCGTGGACAAGGATTTGGCTTTGAGCTGGGTGTGCGGCACCAGCAGCGGGCGGTCCGAGCGGCCGGGGCCTGAGCTGGGGGCTTGCAGGGCATCGGTGGCACCCACGGGCAGGCTCAGGTCCAGCGCCAATGTGGCCTGGGCCTTCAGCACGGGGTTGGTTTGAGCCCATGGGGTGAGGGCGGCGGTGCGCAGAGAGTGCATGGCAGGCGGTGTCAGGGCCCACGGCAGATTGTGGGCTTCCCTACAATTGTAGGTTTTCAGGCAGTCAGACCCACAGGAGCGACCGATGGCCATTTACCAACTCGACAACCACATCCCCGCCGTGGCCGACAGCGCCTGGGTGGCCGACAACGCCCAGGTCATGGGTGCCGTTTCCATCGCGGCCGATGCCAGTGTCTGGTTTGGTGTGACGGTGCGCGGCGACACGGAAACCATCGAAATTGGCGAAGGCAGCAACATCCAGGACGGCAGCGTCATGCACGCCGACCATGGCAAACCCATCAAGGTGGGTAAAAACGTGACGGTGGGCCACATGGTCATGCTGCACGGCTGCACGATTGGCGACGAGTCGCTGATCGGCATTGGCGCGGTGGTGCTCAACGGCGCCAAAATTGGCAAGAACTGC
>JACCEC012034335.1_pt1 | contig 16654 bp, 14 predicted proteins | sample 7450121 | NCBI WGS metagenome assembly JACCEC01 (sample SAMN15323455, study PRJNA562643) | freshwater metagenome | isolation source: river surface water | place: USA:Blue River Watershed | collected 2017-08-18 | reverse complement strand
TACTCACCCGTTCGCCACTCGCCACCAGGTGCAAGCACCCGTGCTGCCGTTCGACTTGCATGTGTAAGGCATGCCGCCAGCGTTCAATCTGAGCCAGGATCAAACTCTTCAGTTTAATTCCTGTGAGGCATTGCTGCCTCGTCGCTCACTCATTCAGAATCGACTCCAGTCTTTCGACCGGAACCAAATTTACTGTTTTGTGAGTACTGCTTTTATATCTGTCCCGAAGGACTGGATGTCTTTTCTCAGTACCCACATTTATCGGTTGATTACTTTTTAAAGAAGGCTGAATTTGTTTCGTTATTTCGAATCGCGTTCAGCAGAGAAACGAGACTTTGCCTGAGTTCAAACAACATGTCAACACCTTTGTGAGAAATATTTACTAATTTCTTCAAAAAAATTTATTTCTTTTCGTATTATTTTAAATAAATTCAATTAAAACAATGGCTTACACTTTTATTAGGGTAAACCCTAAATTTTTCTTTTTTTTTATTGTTTTGAGGGCTAGAATAGATTGTGCAGCGCAAAAATATAGGATTGCAAATGTTTGAAATTACGAAGTCTCTTGATCCACGCAGGGTTCTCATCAGAGAGCTCCACGCAGGGCATCGAGAAAAAATTCGTTTACACCTAATAGGGCTGTCTGATGAGGATAGATCCCTTCGCTTTGGTATGCACACCAGCGATGCGGTGATCAATCAGTATGTTTCTGGTATCAATTTTGTAACCGACTCTATTTTTGGCGTCTTTGACAGTCAATTAAATCTTATCGGCTATGCACACTTGGCTTATCCGATCACACCATCAGCCACTGCCAGCACTGCAGAATTTGGAGTGTCTGTGAGCAAGGAGGGCAGAGGGAAGGGTATTGGCTCGGCTCTTTTTAAGAGGGCGGCCATTCATGCACGCAATACCAACATCAAAGTTTTATATGTTCACTATCTCTCAAGAAATAAGGTGATGATGCACATAGCAAAGAAGGCTGGTATGGCTATTGAATTTGCTTATGGTGAAGCTGATGCTTATTTAACACTTGAGCCTTGCAACAACTCAAGCTTAGTTGCAGAAGCTGTTCAAGCACAAGTTGCAGACATTGATTACGCTGTAAAAAGAAATTTGCGCCAATCGAAATCTGCATTCATGAGCCTTTGGCCTTTTGCAACATCTACTAAATAAAAAAGAGCTCTGAAGAGCTCTTTTTTATTTCTGATTAGATAGTTAATTTTTTTATTTTTGACCATCAAGTCGACGCTTGTCTGCTTCAGAAATTAAATCAAAAACTTTTGTGACTTGCTTAACACCGGGAACATCTCTGGCAATACTCACAGCACGATTAGCTTCTGCCTCAGTAACAATACCCATTAGATAAACACGACCGGCTTCAGTAACAACACGCATTGAGTTTGATGGCACACCCTCATTTGCAATAAATGTTGTTTTAATTCTAGTAGTCAAATAACTGTCATTAGCGCGCGCAGTCAATGCACTCAATGGCGCTGCAACCAACTCATTAAACACGTCAGCAACATTTTTCATTGCTTTTACTTTTCGAGCGACTTCAGACTTGAGATCCTCAGTTCTTGTTTCACCAGTTAACAAAACTCGACGATTAAATACGGTAACGTTTACATGAATATTGTCGCCATAATTTTTAATCAAAAAACTCTCGGCTTCTAATTGAATGCCGCGATCAATAGCTTGCGTTCCAGGATTTCTTCTATCTGCAATTACCATTGCACCACCAGCAACTCCGCCAGCAATCAATGGGAAACAGCCCGATAGGGCTGTTGCGCCTACAGAAGCAAACATCAATGTAAATGTTCGACGTGTTAATTGTTTATTCATTTATTTCTTTCTTGTAGCCTAATCTAAGATTAAGTGATCAACACCATCACACAAACAATGTAAGAGCAATAGATGTGTTTCTTGTATGCGAGCAGTTCTATCAGCAGGCACACAGAGATGCACATCGCTCGACTTTAAAAGCTGTCCGATTTTTCCACCGTCCTTGCCCGTAAAAGCAATCACTGACATTCCTTTTTCGTGAGCTGCATTAATAGCCGCAATAACGTTACCGGAATTTCCTGAAGTGGAAATTCCTAATAAAACATCACCTGCCTGACCCAGCGCGCGAACCTGCTTACTAAAAATAACTTCATAACTGTAATCGTTACCGATAGCAGTCAAGATAGAAGAATCCGTTGTTAATGCAATAGCTGGTAACTCTTGTCTCTCACGCTCAAAACGTCCAACCAATTCGGCCGCAAAATGTTGCGCATCCGCAGCAGAGCCGCCGTTGCCACAAGCCAAAACTTTTTTTCCGGAACTAAGAGCTTGGTGCATCAGGGTAATCGCATCAACCACTTTTGAAGGCATCACTTCAAGTGCTTTTTGTTTTGTTGCAATGCTGTCGTTAAAGTGTCCAGCCACTCTTTGCGCTAATTTTGTTTTCATATCTGTGTTCATATGTAGATTATGCTCCGAAGAGTATGCCATTAAGGCTATATTACGCTTTAATGAATCATTGATTAATTGGGTTATTTTGACCCAAATAAAGGCAGTTATGGATTTTTTTAAATTTGCGTACAACCAAACGCTTCCTGCTGGCGCACTTTTTCTAGTGCCCACACCCATAGGAAACCTTGCTGATATAACAATTAGAGCTCTTCATATTCTTCAGCAAGTTGATGGGATTGCCTGCGAAGATAAAAGACATAGCGGCACTCTTTTAAGCGCCTACGGCATATCTAAGCCTTTGTATGCGATTCATGATCACAATGAAATTTCCGCAAGCGCCCATATCATTGACAAGCTAAAACAAGGGGAGCGCTGGGCATACATCTCAGACGCCGGCACCCCTGGCATTTCAGATCCCGGAGCACTTTTAGCAAATGAAGTTATGAAAGTAAATTTGCCAGTTATTCCATTACCTGGAGCGAGTGCAATTACCACGGCGATTTCAGGTGCAGGAGACTTTCTCAGAAACTCAGAAGGGCAATTTCAATTTTTGGGATTTTTGCCAAGTAAAGCAACACAACGCGAGGCGATTCTTCAAGAAGCTCTTAAAGCAACTGTATGCTCATTTTTCTATGAGGCACCCCATAGAGTTGAGGCCACTTTAAAAGCAATTGCTGCCCTCATTGAAGGCAAGCAACGCGTCTTGATAGCTAAAGAGCTAAGCAAGATATTTGAAGAAATTACGATTATTCATGGCACAGATCTAAACGAATGGATTACACAAGTGAAATCTTGGCAGGGCGAGTTTGTTATTGGCCTTGAAGCGGCGCCCAAACAAGAAAAAGCTAGCGCATTGGATGAGGTAACTCTTCAATGGGTGGAGGCGATTGGCGATGAAATAGGGCACAAAGATCTATCAGAGATCATCGCGCGCATCACTGGCATGCCCAAAAAAGATGCTTACAAAGAATTATTAAGCTTGAAGAAATAAAAAACCCCGCTAATTGCGGGGTTTTTTATTGTTTGATTCTTTTATTTTGCTTCTGCTTTGGCTTCGGCCTTTACTTCTGGTGCTTTCGGTTCAGCAAATTTACCGCCGGCTGAAGCCGCCAAATAAACTACTGCGCGACCCAATTCATAGTCAGAAATATCACTTGGGCTCGTACCGCCTCTAGCTGGCATAGCGCCCTTGCCTTTAACCAAAGATGACATTAAACCATCATAGCCACGGCCCAAACGAGCACTCCAACCGCCTGCATCACCATACTTAGGGGCGCCTGCAGCACCTGATGCATGACATGAAGCACACGCTTGCTTATAAATTTCTTCGCCTGTTTTAAATACCTTAGGACCAGAAGCATCCTTAAAGTCCAACAATGCTACTGGCTTAATTAAATGATTTGCTGCCTCGGCAGCGGCTTCAGCGTCAGCGCCAGTCTTTTTACCGCTACCAACGTAAACCATTAAGAAAGCAATAATGATTAGCGGCACAAAAAAGCTCGCAAAAACCATAACTACCAATTGTTTAGGTGATTTGATTAAATTTCCGTGTTCTTCACTCATTTCGGATTTCCCTTTTTATATAGCTGCTCAGCATTATAGCGAGGATAATCGCGCTCAGTCTTACAATGTTGTCAGCTGCGACCGTAGTTCAATGGATAGAATTAGAGTTTCCGAAGCTCTCGATACAGGTTCGATTCCTGTCGGTCGCACCATGATCTAGCTCAACAATTGCTCACAGAGCAAACTCTTTTGCTCAAAAACCTTTAAAATGGTGCATCTTGTAATTCTGTCCTATTAAAAAGGCCACTATGTCGCAACTAGAAATCGATATGAATCAACCAATCCCAGCTGGCGAACCAATTCCTCATCGTAAGGTAATTCGCTCCTGGCTTACGCCCTTAACTGAGCGAGTTGTTTTAAAGGCAATTGTTTTGCAAATTCTAGATACGGTCATCCTGACGGCCGGCATCATTGGAACGGTTTATTTTGAATCTGTATGGGTGAAATTACTACTCGCCATTTTTTCTGGCTTCATGATTGGACGTATATTTATTTTGGGTCATGATGCTTGCCATCAAAGCTTTACACCACATCGTGGGTTAAATAAGCTTTTGGGCAGATTAGCATTTTTGCCATCTTTAACGCCATATAGCCTTTGGGAAGTTGGTCACAACGTTGTTCACCATGGACAAACTAACCTAAAGGGTTTTGATTTCGTTTGGGCGCCTCTATCACTTGAAGAGTACCAATCTTTATCAAAAGGTAAAAAACTTCTTGAGCACGTCTATAGAAGCGGGCTTGGACCAGCGGTTTATTACCTCATTGAAATCTGGTGGAACAAGATGTACTTCCCAAGCAAAAAAGCTATGCCAGCATCTCGTCCTGCTTTCTTATGGGATAACGTGCTTGTTTCTGCTTTTGCTGTTATTTGGATTGCAGCTCTAACTTGGGCCGCTGTTGCAACCAATCAATCTATCTTGCTTAGCTTGGTGATGGGCTTTGTGATTCCATTTATTTTTTGGAATGCCATGATTGGTTTTGTGGTTTATGTGCACCATACCCATCCAAGCGTATCTTGGTATTCAGATAAATCAGAATGGCTAAGAGCCCAGCCTTTTGTTTCAACAACTGTGCACTTGGTTTTCCCATTGAAATGGGGTGCTGCTATGCACCACATCATGGAACATACAGCTCACCACGTAGATATGAGTGTTCCGCTCTACAAACTTAAACAAGCTCAAGCAAAACTTGAGGAAATGCTTCCTGGTCGAATTATTGTTCAAAAATTCTCATGGGCTTGGTACTTCCACACAGCAAAACTTTGCAAACTTTATGACACACAGAAAAAATGTTGGCTAGATTTCAAGGGCAACAAAACTGCTGATTCGATCAAGGTTGTTTTAAGTTAAATGTATTAAAAAAACGCCCGAAAGGGCGTTTTTCAAAAAGAAGTTAAAATAGCAGGCTAATACTTATAAAGAAGTTCTTATGACAACGCCGCCAACCACATTGGAAAGCAACACAAGAGTAATGAAGTTCTGCTCTTCGTGTAGCAGAGAGAAACCACTTGAAGGTGGTACTTGGATTCCAACAAGCAATCGTAAACAACGCTGGATTTGCGCGAGCTGTTTATATAACAGAACTCACCGCACCGGTTCGGCTAAGGCCTAATCAGCGCCTTCACCAACGTAGGGATTTGTTTGTCGTTCACGACCAAATGTAGAGTTTGGTCCGTGACCTGGCACAAATGTCACATCATCCCCCAAAGGAAATAGCTTTTCTCGAATCGCACGAATTAAATCAGCATGATTACCGCGCGGGAAATCGGTTCTTCCAATAGAGCCGGCAAATAAGACATCGCCGACAATCGCTAGGCGGTCATTGGGGCTATAAAACACCACATGACCCGGCGTATGGCCAGGGCAATGCCTGACGGTCAATTTGGTGTTTCCAACAGTGACAACCTCGTTATCAGATAACCATTGATGTGGCACAAAGGCCTCTGATGGTGCAAAACCAAAACGCTGACTTTGAAGAGGCAACTGATCAAGCCAAAATTGCTCATCTTGATGAGGGCCAATAATTTCAATGTTTAACTCTTTGGATAAAGCCACTGCACCTGCACAGTGATCAACGTGACCATGTGTTAACAGTATTTTTTCTGGGATTGCTCCAGACTCATTTAGAGCATGGGTGATTTTGTGTAAATCACCACCTGGATCAACGATAGCTGCCCGATTAGTTTCTTGGCAAATTAGGATTGAGCAGTTTTGCTCAAAAGGAGTTACTGGGACTACGATCACTTTTAATGTCATAGCCCAGATTATCCAAAGAAATTAGAAAATTACCAGCTTGATTCGCGATCCGGAGTAGAGGTAATTTTATGAATCGTTAAGTCAGCGCCATCAAATTCTTCTTCGCGGCTTAAACGTAAACCCATAACTGCCTTTAGCAAGCCGTAAACAATAACGCCGCCAACGGAAGCAATGACAACACCTGCTACGGTTCCGATTAACTGAGCCGTAAAGCTCACGCCACCCAGCCCCCCAAGAGACTGCTGACCAAATATACCGGCACAAATACCACCTAAAGCACCGCAAAGTCCATGCAATGGCCAAACACCTAGAACATCATCAATCTTCCAACGATTTTGTACCAGCGTGAACATAACAACAAATAATGCCCCGGCAAAACCGCCAACAATTAGTGCGCCCATAGGATGCATTAAATCAGAACCAGCACAAACCGCCACCAAACCTGCTAAAGGCCCGTTATAGCTGAAACCTGGGTCATTTTTACCCAAAGCCCATGCAACAATGGTGCCGCCAACCATGGCCATCAAAGAGTTGATTGCTACCAAACCACTTAGCTTATCAACTGTTTGAGCACTCATGACGTTAAAACCAAACCAACCCACCGCTAATACCCAAGCACCTAATGCAAGGAATGGGATATTTGATGGCGGATGAGCAGAAATTCGACCATCTTTTGTATAGCGGCCATGGCGAGCACCCAACAAAATAATTGCTGGTAATGCTACCCATCCGCCTACGGCGTGAACTACAACTGAACCGGCAAAGTCATGGAACTCAAAGCCTGTTAAGCCTTTGATCCAAGCCTGAAAGCCTAATTGCTGGTTCCAAACCATACCCTCGAAGAAAGGATAGATAAAACCAACCAAAATAAATGTGGCAATTAACTGAGGATTAAATTTAGCGCGCTCAGCAATACCACCCGAAATAATCGCAGGTATTGCAGCTGCGAAGGTTAATAAGAAGAAAAACTTAACTAATTCATAACCATTCTTCTGAGCAAGAACTTCTGCGCTTGAGAAAAAATCAACGCCATAAGCAATGCTGTAACCGATGAAAAAATAAGCGATTGTCGAAACTGCAAAATCGAGCAAGATTTTTACAAGAGCATTGACTTGGTTCTTTTTTCTAACTGTCCCAAGCTCTAAAAATGCAAAGCCAGCGTGCATAGCAAGCACCATAATGGCTCCAGCCATTATGAAAAGGGCGTCTACGCCTGTTTTAAAGTTATCCATTAAGCAACTCCTCTAAGGGTTTAGCAAACGAACGTCATTATCTATGGGCCCGCACTCAAATATCCCATGATGTTGCACCAAAATTGTGCAAAATTAGATTTTGGCGTTGCAGCTACCCTTAGGTACAATAGCTTTATCGATGGGAGAGTTTGGTTTAACCAACGCCGAAGGCGCAATGCCCATGAACGCTCAGGCAAATGGACCGTCGATATTTACACTCTGGAGAGCTGCATTGAGTTGCACACCGAAGGGGCTAAGAGATCACAAAGGGTTTGTGGTCTTCAATCTCTCAGGTAACAGGACAGGGGGGCATCAATTCCTTTGAGGAGTTTGGATGTCTGTCGCCCCCAATCAATTAAAACGTACCATCCTTTTTGAAACACACCAATTAGCAGGCGCTAAATTGGTTGATTTCGGCGGATGGGAAATGCCAGTCAACTATGGCTCACAAATTGAAGAGCACGTTGCAACAAGAACAAACTGTGGCATTTTTGACGTTTGTCATATGGCAGCGGTTGATGTCATTGGCTCTGATGCAAAAGCATTCTTAGAAAAAGTATTGGCCAACGATGTCAGTAAATTAAAAAACAATGGCCAAGCGCTATATAGCTGCCTACTGAATCACGATGGTGGCGTTATTGATGACCTGATTGTCTATAGACTCGACCCGAACTACCGAATCGTTATCAACGCTGCTACGGCACACACTGATCTTGAGTGGCTTCATCAAGAGGCAAAGGCATTTACAAATTTAAACTTGGTGCCTAGACGCTCTGATTTAATTAACAGTAAAAATCCTCAAGGCATGATTGCTGTACAAGGTCCGCGTGCACTTGAGTTAATCGGAAAATCAATTCCTGCACTTGCAGCAGCGACTCAAGAACTAAAAGTTTTTCATGGGCGTTGTGTTGATACATCTTTTGGTGAAATCATGATTGCTCGCACCGGTTATACGGGTGAGGATGGCGCAGAATTATTGGTGCCGCTTGACCAAACCAGCAAGGTTTGGGACGTACTAGTTAAAGGAGGCGCTCAACCTTCAGGCCTCGGTGCAAGAGACACTCTTAGATTAGAGGCAGGCATGAATCTATATGGCCAAGACATGAACGATACAACCAACCCATTAGATGCTGGGCTTGGTTGGACAATTGATCGTTCAACTGACCGAGCATTCAACGGCAGATCAGCCCTTGATAAAAAAGCACAGCAATTTGTATTCCTAGGTTTAATTTTGCAAGACAAGGGCGTTCTAAGGGCGCATCAAATTGTTAAGTCTGCTGATGGCGAAGGTGAAATCACAAGTGGCACATTTAGCCCATCTCTACAAAAATCAATTGCACTTGCAAAGCTTCCAATGGGCACAAAAATTGGTGATTTAGTCAAAGTTGTTATTCGTGACAAAGAATTAAATGCAGTAGTTGTAAAACCCCCTTTCGTACGCCATGGCAAAGCCTTGGTTTAATTTTTGGAGAACTTTATGAACATACCTCAAGACCTACATTACACAGAATCACACGAGTGGATTCGCAAAGAAGCTGACGGCACAATCACTGTTGGCATTACAGATCACGCACAAGAAGCATTGGGCGACATCGTTTTCTTGGAGCTTCCAGAAGTTGGTAAAACTGTTAATGCAGGTGATGCATGTGCAGTAGTTGAATCAGTAAAAGCAGCGAGCGATATCTATGCTCCGCTAAGTGGCGAAGTTATCGCCAACAATGATGCAGCTGTGAGTGCTCCTGAATCAGTGAACTCTGATGCCTATAACTCTTGGTTATTCAAAATTAAACCTACTGATATTTCTAAGCTTGATGCATTGCTATCTGCTGATGCATATGCCAAAACAATTGGTGCATAAAAAATGAAAAGCTCTCTGACCTCTCTTGAAAACCATGATGCTTTTTTAAGCCGTCACATTGGTCCATCTACCAATGATGAAGCAGCCATGCTTCAGTTTCTTGGCTTTAAACAACGCAATGATCTGATCAATGCTGTTGTGCCAAGCAAAATTAGAAGTAAAGATGCTCTTCCTCTTGGTGATTACGCACTAGCAAAAGGTGAAACAGAAGCATTAGAACTGTTAGCTAGCATTGCTAATCAAAATAAGGTTTTTAAATCTTTCATTGGTCAGGGATACTTTAATAACATCACCCCTGGTGTTATTCAGAGAAATATTTTAGAAAATCCAGCTTGGTATACGGCATACACACCCTATCAACCTGAAATCTCTCAAGGCCGTTTAGAGGCCATTGTTAATTTCCAGCAAATGTTAATTGACTTAACAGGCATGGATATTGGTAATGCATCTATGCTTGACGAGGGCACAGCTGCAGCCGAAGCAATGACTTTAGCTTTGCGCACCTGCAAATCAAAATCAAATACTTTCTTTATTGCCAACAACGTTCTTCCACAAACGATTGCTGTTATTAAAACGCGCGCAAAACCCCTTAACATTGATATTCAAATTGGCTCGCTTGAAGAGGCTATCCTAGTAGATGCCTTCGCCGTACTCGTTCAGTACCCTGGCGTAGATGGTCAGGTTGAAGAGCAATCCATCTATCAGCAAATCGCTGAAAACATTCACGCAAAAGGTGGTCTATTAATTGCTGCAGCCGACTTATTGGCTCTCACACTTTTAACGCCACCAGGCGAGTGGGGCGCCGATGTGGCGGTAGGAACAGCACAACGTTTTGGAGTGCCATTGGGCTTCGGTGGCCCATCTGCTGGTTATCTAGCAACAAAAGATGCATTTAAAAGAAGTATGCCGGGTCGTTTAGTTGGGGTAACAATTGACGCTCAAGGTCAACCAGCCTATAGACTTGCATTACAAACTAGAGAGCAACATATTCGTCGCGAAAAAGCGACTTCAAACATTTGTACAGCCCAAGTTTTGCTTGCAGTTATGGCAAGTATGTATGCGATTTATCATGGTCCGTCAGGGTTGAAGCAGATCGCGCTTCGCACTCATCGCCAAGCCAGCATCTTGGTATTAGCGTTGAAGAAACTTGGCTTTGAAGTAAGCAACCGCAACTGGTTTGACACCATCACAGTAAAAGTTCCTGATGCGAGCAAGATTCATTCTGCAGCACAACTTCATGGTTGCAACTTTAGAGAAATTGATGCCCATCATGTTGGCATTTCTTTAGATGAAACAACAGGGCGCAATGAGCTTAATTTGATTTGGTCAATCATGGGCGGCCAAGGAAAGCTTGACGTCGACGCTTTAGATAAAGAAGTATTGAGCGCAATACCTAACTCTTTAATTAGACAAAGTTCGTACTTAACACACCCAACATTCAATCGTTATCACTCAGAGCATGAAATGCTTCGCTATCTAAGAAGCTTGGCTGACAAAGATTTAGCTTTAGATAGAACAATGATTCCGCTAGGCTCTTGCACCATGAAACTTAATGCAACGAGCGAAATGGTTCCGGTTACATGGCCAAGTCTTTCCCAAATTCATCCATTAGCACCAGAAGCTCAATGGGCTGGCTATGCAAAACTAATTGAAGATACTGAGCGCATGATGTGCGCAGCTACTGGCTATGCCGCTGTCTCCCTTCAACCTAATGCAGGATCACAGGGTGAATACGCTGGCCTTTTAGTCATTCGTGCCTATCATGATTCACGTGGCGAAGGTCATAGAGATATTTGCTTAATTCCATCATCAGCGCATGGCACCAATCCTGCATCAGCACAAATGGCTGGATTACAAGTTGTTGTTGTCAACTGTGACACAGACGGCAACGTTGACTTAGTTGATCTAAAAGCTAAAGCTGAACAACACTCTTCAAACCTAGCGGCAATTATGATTACTTATCCAAGTACTCATGGCGTGTTTGAAGAAGGCGTTCAGGAGTTGTGTGAAATTGTTCATCAACATGGTGGTCAAGTTTATATTGATGGCGCGAATATGAATGCCCTAGTAGGCACTGCCGCGCCGGGTCATTTTGGTGGTGACGTTAGCCACCTCAACCTTCATAAAACATTCTGCATCCCTCACGGTGGTGGTGGCCCAGGCGTTGGACCAGTTGCAGTTCGCTCCCATTTGGCACCATTCTTACCGTGTTCATTCACGGCAGGTACTGCCAATAAATGGAATGACTTAGAGTGGATGCGCATCAGCGCAGCTCCATTTGGATCAGCTTCTATTTTGCCAATCTCATGGATGTATGTTGCGATGATGGGCTCAGAAGGTCTTGCAAAAGCAACTGAGACTGCCATTCTTTCTGCAAACTATGTCGCCAAAAAATTAGAGGCTTACTATCCTGTTCTGTATAAGGGTAGCAACGGATTGGTGGCGCACGAGTGTATTTTAGATTTAAGGCCATTGAAAGATGAAACGGGCATTAGCAATGAAGACGTTGCTAAACGCTTAATGGACTTTGGCTTCCATGCCCCAACCATGAGCTTCCCAGTGCCTGGCACTCTCATGATCGAACCGACTGAAAGTGAATCTAAATTTGAATTAGATCGCTTCATTGAAGCAATGGTCACGATTGCCGAAGAAATTAAAAAAGTTGGCAATGGCACTTATGATAAAGATGACAACCCACTTAAGAATGCCCCTCACACCGCTGAGCTTGTTTTAGCAAATGAGTGGAACCATGCTTATACCCGTGAAGAAGCAGCATACCCTGTTGCCAGACTCAGAAAAAATAAGTACTGGCCTCCAGTTGGGCGCGCTGATAACGTTTATGGCGATAGAAACTTGTTCTGCACATGTGTACCAATTGCAGAATATGCTTAATGGCCTAAGCCATTAAATTTGTACGGGGTCGCGCTCTATATACCAGCCGACCCCTTTTCTTTTGGTGTTTTGCTCAGCAAGCGCTTGTTGAAATATCTCCAAGGCGCTCTGAAGAGATTGTCGATTAACGCACTCCATTAATATTTGTGCGCGCTCCTTACCAGCAAGACGCACCATGGTTTTAGGAACAACATCGCTCATCATGACGTTTTGTGGCCAAGATTCTGATAGTTGCGCCGAGCTCGATGCATCTTTCAACATGTCAATCGCTGCTATCAATGTTTTGTGCTCAGCGTGAATTAATGCTTGGTATGAAAATGGGGGGAGACCCACCATTTTTCTTTCCTCACAAACTTCGGATAAAAAGCCATTCACATCATCTTGCTGCAAATATTTGTAGGGTGCGGCGCTTGGATACCTTGTTTGAATCACCACCCTAGAGGCACCTGATTTTTCACTTCGGCCGGCCCTGCCAGTCACCTGCATCAACTGCGCAAACAATCTTTCAGCGGCACGATAATCTTGTGAAAATAAACTAGCATCAGCATCAATCACACCCACCAAGGCAACTGACTGGTAATCGTGGCCCTTAGTAACCATCTGGGTGCCCACAATAATATCGGCATCTCCATCATGGATAGAACCAAACAACTCCTCGGCACTCCCCTTTTTTCGAGTAGTGTCGGCATCAATTCTTAAAATTTTTGCTTGAGGAAATTGTTGACTCAAGAACTCTTCAACTTTTTGCGTTCCCTTGCCCAGAGGAATTAAATCTGTGTTTCCACAACTTGGACAAACCTTCGGTATTGAGCGTATTAGTCCGCAATGATGACAACATAAACTAGCTCTTTCACCTGCAGGTCGATGAAGCACCATATGCGCAGAACACTTTAAGCAGTCTGATACCCATGAGCAGGCTTCACAATTAAGAACTGGGGAGTAGCCTCTACGATTAATGTAGATAAGAGTTTGTAAGCCCAGCTCTAAATTTTTTGCAATGCCATTTAATAGATGGGCACTAAAGCCATGTTCGTTCTTATTACCTGATTGGCGATCAATATTTAAATCAACAATATCGATGATAGGCTTTCTTGCATTTTTGGCTGCCCGGTTATTTAAACTGAGCTTCTTATATTTTTTATCTTCTGCATGGAACCAAGTTTCTAAACTTGGCGTTGCTGAGACTAGCAAAATTGGCACTTCCATTTTTTTGGCGCGCCATACCGCCAAATCCCTGGCTGAGTAACGTACACCCTCTTGTTGCTTATAAGAAAGGTCATGCTCCTCATCAACAACAATTGCTCGCAGATTTGGCATTGATGTCATCACAGCCATTCTTGTGCCAAGAATGATTTGGGCTTCTCCGGCATTCGCTTTCATCCAATTGTCTGCACGCGTGCGATCTGTTAACCCGCTATGCATAACAACTAAAGAGCTTTCTGGGAAAGCGATGCGTACACTTTCTTCAAGCTGTGGTGTCAAGTTAATTTCAGGCACCATGATCAGTACTTGAGAATTTTCTTCCTCAAGTACTTTCGATAGCCATCGTAAATACGTTAATGTTTTACCGCTACCAGTCACACCTTGTAGCAAAAAGGTTTCAAATTTATTTTTTTGCGAAGCTTTTACAAGCTGTTCGATCACAGTGACTTGTTCGTTGTTTAGCTCAATCGCTTTTTGCTCTTCGTTATTTTGGTGATTCTTTTTTTCTGCACTTTTTGTTTTTCTTTTGGCCTTACTTAATAGAGGCCATTTTTCTTTCTGACGCCAATATTTAGGGATGGCTGGAACCAAAACCTCCCCAATAGATTTTTGGTAATACACAGATGCAAACTCCGCCATTCCAATCACATCTTCAGAAATTGGGGCGCAGGGAGCAATGCCTGTTACATGCTTTAGTTTTTGAATATCAAAATTAGTGCTTTTAATTTCTTTGATGACTACGCCAACCAACTCTTTTCTTCCAAATTCTATGGAAACGATTTGTCCTCGCTGTGGCTCAGCTTCTAAACTTGAATGATCCCAAATGTAATCAAATAGTTTATTGACAGGTGTATCAATAGCAACTTGAACAATACTTTGTTTTTTATTTTTTTCAGTAAAGCTCATGTTTTACTTTAAGTCTGTCTCGAAGATTGTTGCTGTTGAATGTTTTTTTATTTACTTATAGGTGCTGTGGAAAACCTTGTGGATAAGTGCTCAATCATCCGACTTTCCATTCATTCTGATTAGTATCGAATATTTTTACTACATTTTTAATATAAATATTATTTTCAATAAAATCAATGGTTTAATGATTTTAATTGCTATATCAGCTAGGTCATCTAAGGGTTTGCTATTAGATTAATCTTATTCACAGCGTCTGTGCATAAGTTACTACTCACATGCTCAAATTTAGTTATTTCTGAGGCTAGTAGAGTGGCTTAATACTGTTTCTACCAAAGCAGTTACATGGTCTGGATTGGTGAATTGAGAAATGCCGTGGCCCAAATTAAAGACATGGCCATCTAAAGAATGAAGGCCTTTTTCTATTGCAGGTGTTGCAGCTAGTTCATCCAAAATTCTTTTAGCTTCTGTTCCAATTTGTTCTGGGCTTGAGAATAGGGCCAAAGGGTCAAAGTTTCCTTGCAAGGCTAATGGGGTTTGGTTGGCTAGTAAGCGCTTACGTGATTTGGCAACGGAAGCAGTCCAATCTAAACCAATAACATCAGCACCTGATTCTGCGATGTCCTCCAACCAAATGCCACCACCCTTAGTAAATACCAAAACTGGTATTTGTTGGCCGTCTTTTTGACGCGGCAATAATTCTATAACCGCTTTCATACTTGCCAAGGAAGTTTTTTGATACCACCCATCCGGCAACAAACCACCCCAAGTATCAAAAATCATCAATGCTTGAGCGCCTGCTTCTACTTGGGCTTTGAGATATTCGGCTACGGATTGAATGTTGGCATCAAGGACCTTTTTCATTAAATCAGGTCTTTGATACAACATATCTTTTGTATGTTTAAAGTCTGACGAGCCTGAACCTTCAATCATGTAGCAGGCTAATGTCCAGGGGCTTCCAGAAAAACCTATCAGCGGAACTCTTTGTTGTCCATTCTGAATGAGAGCTCGCCTAATTTCTGACACCGCATCAAATACATATTTGAGCTGATCTAAATCTGCTGGGCGTAAATTATTGACAGCCTGTTCATCTCGCAAAGGACGACTAAATCTTGGGCCTTCACCTGCCTCGAAGCTTAAACCTAAACCCATTGCATCAGGAATAGTCAGAATGTCTGAAAACAAAATAGCAGCATCCAAAGGGTAACGATCCAATGGTTGCAATGTAACTTCTGTTGCTAGCTGGGGATTTTTTGCAAGCGCTAAAAAACTTCCTGCCTTAGCGCGCGTTGCATTGTATTCAGGCAAATAGCGACCTGCCTGGCGCATCAACCAAATAGGAGTTCTATCGGTTGATTGCTTTAAGCATGCGCGCAGGAATCGATCGTTAATTAAAGCCAATTATCTTTTTTGACGTAACTTAGCAATAGCTGCCAATTGTGCCGCCGCCATTGCAAACTCTGACTGTGCATGTGCAAAGTCAATGTCACTTGTGCGGTTTTGCATTGCTTCTTCAGCTGCTTTTTTCGCTTCTGTAGCTTTAGCTTCGTCAAGGTCATGACCACGAATAGCGGTATCAGCAAGAACTGTTACCTTATTTGGCTGAACCTCAAGGATGCCGCCGGCAACAAAAACAAACTCTTCGTCACCATCAGTTTTTTCAATACGTACTGCGCCTGGGCGAATTCTTGTGATTAGCGGGGTGTGTCCTGGAAGGATACCCAACTCACCACTTTCGCCAGGCAAAGCAATAAACTTTGCTTCACCGGCGAAAATTGACTGCTCAGCGCTCACTACATCAACGTGGATGCTAGACATGTGCGTTCCTTGGTTTACTGCAACTTCTTAGCTTTTTCGATAGCTTCTTCGATGCCGCCAACCATATAGAAAGCCTGTTCTGGCAAATGGTCAAGCTCACCGTCAACAATCATCTTGAAGCCACGGATTGTTTCTTTCAATGGAACATATTTACCTGGAGAACCTGTAAATACTTCCGCAACGTGGAATGGTTGTGACAAGAAACGTTGAATCTTACGAGCACGTGCAACAGCTTGCTTGTCTTCTGGTGATAGTTCATCCATACCCAAAATAGCAATAATGTCGCGCAACTCTTTATAACGTTGCAATGTTGTTTGTACACCGCGAGCAACTGCATAGTGCTCTTCACCAACAACTTGCGGATCCAACTGACGGCTTGTTGAGTCAAGTGGGTCAACCGCTGGGTAGATACCTAGAGCAGCAATATCTCGAGACAAAACAACTGTTGAGTCTAAGTGCAAGAATGTTGTAGC
>JACCEC012813449.1_pt1 | contig 16658 bp, 18 predicted proteins | sample 7450121 | NCBI WGS metagenome assembly JACCEC01 (sample SAMN15323455, study PRJNA562643) | freshwater metagenome | isolation source: river surface water | place: USA:Blue River Watershed | collected 2017-08-18 | reverse complement strand
CTGCTGCACTTGCGAGATATTTTTGTCCGACAGCACAAAGTCGTCAGGCACCACATTGGCCAGGCTCAGCAAAAATGCCGTCACCGCATACACCTCTTCGGTGCTCAAGGTCTTGGGCGCCGTCCAGGGCATGGCGCGGTTGATGTAATCCCAAAGGGTCGAGACGGTGGCCACCTTCATGATGGTGGTGCGACCTGGGTAATCCGAGCGTGACAAATTGGCCACGCGACCGGTTTTGATGTCTTCGGCGGTGGTGCCGCCGATCAACGGGCTAAACACCTCATTGGACTCGCCAAAAATGCCGTGGCAGTGCGCGCATTTGCCCTCCCATACATCCTGACCTTTGGCCACAGAGCCGGAACCTGGCGGCAAGCCCTTGAAATCAGGCCGCACGTCGATGTCCCATTTGGCCACTTCCTTGGGGGTTGCCTCGCGCCCAACACCTGGGTATTTGGCGTTCTGCGCAGCGGCCGCACCGGCGAGCAGCACCAAACTCATGGCAGCGATGGACTTAAGCCAGCTGGACATTTTTCACCTCACCGTTTTCCTGCACCAACCACGATTGGATGGCGTTGTTGTGATAGATGGAGCGCGTGCCACGAACGGCCCGCAACTGCTGATACGTGGGTTGGACATGACCGGTATCGTCCTGTGCGCGGCTCTGGATGATGGTTGGCTTGCCATCCCACACCCAATCGATATTGAAGCGGGTCAGCGCTTTCGACAGCACCGGGGTCTCCATTCGTGCGGAGCGCCAGTTCCGCCCTCCATCCACGGACACATCCACACGCTTGACCTTGCCGCGGCCCGACCAGGCAAGACCGGTGATGTTGTAGAACCCCTTGTCGAGCAAGACCTGGCCACCAGACGGTGTGGTCACCACGCTCTTGATTTCCTGGATGTTGGTGTATTGCCGATGCAAGCCACCGGGCATCAGATCGATGTAATGAATGGCCTCGTCCTTGGCAGCATAGGGCATGTCACCAACCTCGATGCGTCGCAGGTACTTGACCCAACTGACACCCTGCACGCCAGGCACCACCAGCCGCAGCGGGTAGCCGTTTTCGGGCCGAAGCATCTCCCCATTCTGGCCAAAGGCCACCAGCACCTCGCCCGAGGTGACCAGGCTCATTGGAATGGTGCGCGTCATGGACGAACCGTCGGCACCCTCGGCCAAAATGAATTTGGCCTTTTTCATATCGATGCCTGCAAGCTCCAGCAAGGTCATCAGCGGCACGCCGGTGAATTCGCTGCAAGAGATCATTCCATGGGTGTATTGCACCGTTGGCACCGCGACATTGCCCCAGTCGACTGCCGTGTTCGCGCCACATTCAATGAAGTGAAAGCGCGAGACCGAGGGCAGGCGCATCAGCTCGTCCATGGTGAACACCATGTTCTTTTTGACCAAGCCGTTGATCATCAGGCGGTGTTTGGAAGGATCGATGTCCCACCAACCCTGGTGATGGCGCTCAAAGTGCAAGCCACTGGGCGTCACGATGCCAAACAGCGACTGCAGGGGCGCAAACGAGACCGACGCCTGCGTGGTCTGGGTCAGGCCAGGGCTTTGTCGCCGCTGCAAATTGGATTCGAATTTGGACGGTACGCCATAGCCATTGACCGCCACACCCTGACCAAGTCCGGTGGTGTGCTCAGGCAAATTCAGAATATTGGGGTCCCCGCCCTCGCTCGGCACCGGATTGCCCTGCGCCATGGTGGCAGGCACCGCCGCGCCTGCCGCGGCTGCCACGAATGCACGACGGATAAAGTCTCTCCGGCCCTGCTTGCCCTCGGCAAACACGGTTTTGACACCCTGGGCATCCAGGAAATTTTCTGGCGCCTTTTGAATGCGACCAGACGCTTGGGTAACGGGTTTCACAAACGCTCCTCCAACATGGATGGCTGCAAATCCAGATCGATGGCCAGTTGCGAACACACCGCGCGACAGGCCAGGGCGGCGGTCGGGTTGGCCAGGCGATAAAACACCTGCGTCCCCTGTCGCCTGCGCCCGACCACGCCAGCGCGATACAAGATGTTCAAGTGCTGCGACAAATTTGGTTGAAGCACCGTCACATCCTGCAAAATGTCGCCAACCGATCGCTCCCCCTGACACAATGCCCGGATGACACGCAAACGGATGGGTGTGGCCAACACAGCAAACAACTCAGCAGCTTGTTGGAACACCCGATCTGCATCATGTGAAGAATCGGAATCCATCTGTATATTTGGACTTGCGAATATAAAGAATAACTGAAAATTCTGAATGAAAGTTGACAGACCTGCACCGGAAATCCTGGCGTTTACCCTAGGATTACCGGTCCAGGACGGGTCTTCAATACCGGTGGGTGAGCATGAGCTGCCAATTGGTCTGGCTGTGGCTGATGGTGCCCGCAGAAGGGCTGGTCACCGTCACCTTGGGCGCATGCGATACCGCCATGTTCAGCGCAGTTGACTTGTTCAGATTGACACCGACGCCGAGCATGAAGTGGTCTTTGACAATGGCAGGAAACAACGGGTTGACCGTGGCATCAGGCACTGGGTTGCTGGCGTGACTGTAGCCGGCGCGCAGCACGACCGCCTCATTGAGTCGATAGCTGGCACCGACCGATGTCACGGTCTGGTCCTTCCAGTTTTGCGGCATGCTGAAGGTCATGGCCGCGCCACCCACGGGTGTGAAACTCATGTTGAAAGAGGCCATTGCACTCGACCAAGCGATGGTTTTCAGGTCCAAAGCAATTCCTAGGGCTGGGGTGGCCTGCCAGGCCAGTCCCACGGTGGTGCTGGCAGGCATCTGGAAATTGCGAACCACGATCTGCCCATCCATTGAAGCCAAGCTCGCGCCGAGTGCATCAAACAGGGCCATGTTGGCAGAACTTGCCCCGGTGCGCATGTCAGCCAAGTGCGTCTTGAGTTGGTGGCTCACACCCAATCGCAGCGTCGGACTGGCGTCAAAGGTCATGCCCAGCTTACCCGTCCAACCGGTGGCTTTGGCAGCGCCACTGAACTTGCTGCCATCGGAGAACGCCAAGCGCGCACCGGCGGTTGCTCCGGGAAGGGGCGGCGGACTTGTGTTGCCTGCTGCCGCATACATGTCGGCCAACTGGGCAGCGCTGGTTTCCATGATCAGGTCCATGCTGCCCCAGGTGTAGTCCACTGTGGCGCCCACGTTGACTTGCTCGCTCAACTTCATCGACACAGGAAAAATCACCCGACCCACCGCCACTTCTGAACGCATGGCCTGACCATTGCCCATGGCGCCGGCAATGTATTCTGTGCCCATGCCGCCCTGGCCAAACATCCCGATGCCCCAGCTGTAGTCGTTGTTTTTTCGAACCCAACCCAGGGCTGGCATCAGGTATGAGGTGCCGCCAGATTTGGCGACCCCTGCACGCACATTCGGGCCCAGTTGTCCGAGCGCCAGATCCAGGCGCGATCCATTGGCGCCCAATTGCAGGGTGGCAGGGTTGTTCATCATGGCCGCAGTGCCATTGTCAAAGGCGACCGATGCACCACCCATGGCCAGCGACTCAGGGCCATAGCCCTCCATCATCATGCCGTTGGTGGCCCAAGCCGTCGAGACGGCCAGGCTGAGGGTGGCGAACACAAAATTGACGTGATGGTTCATGAAATTCTCCTCCAGTCGGTCGATCAGATTTCGCCCTTGGAAGCGCGTTCCATCATTTCAAAAATGGTGTCGCGCACCGCATTGGCCTCCTCCTTGAGTGGAGAGGGCAGTTTGCGCCCCATCTTGACCATCATGTCCATGTTGAGTGTGTAGAGCCACAAACCGTCTTCCTTCTCGACCACGGTGATACGGCAAGGCAAATAGGCCGCCATGTGTGGACTGAAGTCGACCATGCGCCGAGCTGTGGTGGGGGTGCAGAAGGAGTAAACCGTCAACAGTTTTTGCTTTTGGCCGGTGCGCGCTTCCAATTCCTTGGACAGCGGCAGGGTGCCCACGTCCTTCATGTTGCGCTCGGAGGCCACCTGCTTGAGGATCTGCTCGATATCGTTGGGCGTGACGCCCTTGGCCACCTTGCGCTCCCAGGTGGTGGCTACCGCGATGTCGCCCTGCCCTTCAATCCACCGGTCCCACATGCGAGAAGCCTCGGCGCCAGCGCCATTCTCGAGCTTGCCCAGGGTGGCCACGGTGCCGCAGCCGCTCAGGCTAATGGCCGCAATAGCCGCAACGGCCAAGCGGGCCAAAGAAGGTTGAAGGTTCATGATGCGCATCTCCAGAGTGTTGTTAGACAGCGTCGTCCAAGATCCGCGACGCCTGGTGCGCATCATCTGATACCCCAACCCCCTGGGGTATCGGTGGATACCCTATGGGGTAATAAATTCGGGCAGGTTTTGTCCTTGCCTTATTTGAATTTGTAATGGTCTCGGTTGAGCACCGCAGCGACCGCGTTGACCTCTTCCGGGAAAAAACCCAAGTTCAGCTCGGTATTGCATTGCTCGACCATGCCGCGCAAAAAACCGGGCGTGTTGATGCGTCCTTGCGGGCGGTACATGGCGCTCCCGTCCCCGCCAACTTTCTGTACGTGGCACTGCACGCAGCGGTTTTCGGCGATGAGTTTCTCGCCGAGCTTGAGGTCAGCGTCCTTGAAGATGGCTGGCTGGGCATGGGCCAGTGTGGCAAACAGCAACAAGGTGGGCAAGGCCATCAGAAAGCGCATGAGGATGACTCCAGTGATGTCATGAGCAGACACATACGAAAAAAAACCGCAGGCCGGTCGGGCATGCGGTTTCGCGGACGACGGCCACAGGCCGACCTGTTTACTTGGCGCCGGCTAGGATCCACTTGGCCAGCGTCAGGGCATCGGCTTCTGAGAGAGCCGCCTGTGCAGGCATGGGAACAGGCCCCCATTTACCCGAACCACCGGCCTTGATGCTCTTGGCCAATGCGGCCGCGTCCATCTTACCGGTGTACTTCTTGGCCACATCTTGGTAGGCGGGGCCAACAATTTTTTTATCAACAGCGTGGCAAGCCGTACAGGCGTTTTTCTGCGCCAGTTGCAGGTTGGCGTGGGCAGGCGCAGCAATCGCCAAGCCCAGAGTTACGAAGGCAAACAATGCTTTCATGTCTTCTCCAAGGGTTGAAATATCACCAGGCGCTAATTTAACCGAAATCAACGTCTGTCATGGGCAATCCGTAGAATTTTTACACCGATGAATTCCCCCTTGAATTACGGGGTGGATGCTGCTTGACCCAAGCGCTTGCGGCCTTGTTGAAGACGCTCTTCAAGGTATGGACCGTAAAAATCGGGCAAATAGGCACCCTCCATCCGATCAGCAACCTCTTGTCCCCCTGGCCCGAAGAACATCAGGGTCGGGGCAATCCCAACTTTCCAGCGCCTCGTGAGCTCATCGTGGCTCACACTGCGGCCCTCGAAGTCGCGCGTCATGACAGAACTGCGCAAGTCAACTTGCACCATGGTTTGCCCTTCGCGCCACATGGGCACCAAATGAGATTGGCGTGCCGTGCGGCAGAAGGGGCAGCCGTCAAGGCTCACCATGACCACCAAAACCTGCCGGCGAGAGAGCGCCAGTTTGAGCTCATCGGGCAACGATCGCGATGGCGGCAGAAGCGGCTGGCCCTGCGTTTGTGACCAAGCCGCTGAGCCCGCCAGCCCAAGCACAAGCCCGCCAAGGGCCCGGCGGCACCAGTTGCGCCGCGTGGAGGCCTGAGGCAGAGTTGATGTGTATGGGCGTGTCATGGCTTGAGCGGGTAACTGGTCGCCAAAAAAAAGCGACAATCAAGAGTTTGCCGCTTTCCAGGGCAAATTCTTTATAAGTCAAAACTGAATTATTGAACGAAATGTCGGATCTGACAAGTCTGTTGGAAGAATGGGGCGATCCGGCCGTGTTGTCTGCTGGTGGCGCCCTCATCGGATTGCTGTTTGGCCTGGCCGCACAGCGCAGTCGCTTCTGCGCACGCGCTGCAGTGATGGCCTGTTGCCAGCAACAGCCACAAGACCGCCTGGCCGTTTGGCTGCTGGCATTTGCCAGTGCCCTGCTGGGTGTTCAGGCCCTGGTACTGACCGGTGCCCTGCAGCCGTCGGCCAGCCGCTTTGTTGGCCAATCCGGGAGTGTGTCGGGCGCCGTGCTGGGCGGGCTCTGCTTTGGGGCAGGCATGATCTTGACCCGAGGTTGCGCAAGCCGCCTGCTGATCCTCTCAGCAGGTGGAAACCTGCGCGCGCTGCTGTCCGGGCTGGTGTTTGCCGTGACGGTCCAGGCCAGCATCTCGGGACTGCTCGCCCCGTTGCGCCAAACCATCGCCAGTTGGTGGCCCTTGGACCCAGGACCGCAGCGAGCCCTGCTCACTGCGTTGGGTTTGCCCCCCGTGAGCGGGCTGATCTTGGGTGCGGGGGTCCTGGCACTGGCCCTATGGTTGTGGTGGCGCCAACCCCATCGCACTTGGCAAGATGGGGGCTGGGCACTGCTCTGCGGTCTGGCCATCAGCGCAGGTTGGGCGTTCACCCAAGCCGTGGCGGGTGCATCGTTTGAAGCGGTACCGGTCATGAGCCTGAGCTACAGCGCCCCATCTGCTGAGTGGCTCATGCGGGTACTGGCCACCAGCACCGCCCCTCAATTTGGCTTCGACACCGGCGTACTGCCGGCCACCTTTGCGGGCGCGCTCATCGGCGCATTGCTGGGACGCGACTTCAAGTTTGAAGGCTTTCGCACCGAAAACAAGCTGGGGCACTACCTCATCGGCGCGGTGCTGATGGGGTTTGGCGCCGTTTTGGCTGGCGGCTGCACCGTGGGTGCTGGCATGACTGGCGGCGCCATGCTGGCCATCACGGCCTTGCTCACCTTGGGGGCGATCTGGGTGGGTGCTGGATTGAATCTACGGCTGCATCGCGCGATGGGCTGGCCAGTCTGATCTGAGCGAGCGCGCCACTTGACGCGCATCAACACACTGGCTGCCACCCCCTGGCAATATATTCGCACATTCGGATATATGGAGTCGGTATGGGACTGGTGGTAGCGTTGGAACAATGGGGCACTGGCCTGTTTCTGGCAATGGGTGGCGCCATCTGCGGTCTTCTGTTTGGCTTCATGGCCCAGCGGTCCCGTTTTTGTCTACGCGCTGCGGTATTGTCGTTTTGGCATCGCCGATTTGATGACAAACTGGTGGTGTGGTTGCTGGCCTTTTCCTCAGCGGTCATGGGGGTTCAGGCGCTGGCATGGCTGGGTTTGCTTGACACCAGCGTGGCCCGCCAAATTGCCTCTCGTGGCAGTCTCTCGGGGGCCCTGCTGGGTGGCCTCATCTTTGGCATCGGCATGGTGCTCACGCGCGGCTGCGCCAGCCGCCTCTTGATCCTTTCGGCCAACGGCAATCTACGCGCACTGCTTTCTGGGCTGATCTTTGCCGTCACAGCGCAATCCACGCTGTCGGGGGCCTTGTCACCACTTCGCGAAACCATCAGTGGTTGGTGGACGGTTGACGGCGGTGCCCCACGCGATCTGCTGGCACAACTCAGCTTGGGTCATGGCAGTGGCTTGCTCATGGGAGGCATCTGGTTGCTGGCCGCCCTCTTTTTCGCATGGCGCAGTCGGCAGCGCCCAGCCTGGATGTGGGTCGGCGGTATTGGCACCGGGCTGTGTGTGGCGCTGGCCTGGGGTCTGACGCAATGGGTATCGCGGCAAAGCTTTGACCCGGTGCAGATTCAAGGCCTGACTTTCAGCGGGCCATCGGCCGAGTGGTTGATGCGTGTGCTGACCCGGCCAGCACCGCCCATCGGCTTTGACTTTGGCCTCATGCCAGGGGTTTTTCTTGGTTCATTGCTGGGCGCATGGCTGGGCGGCGACTTCAAGCTCGAGGGCTTCAAGGATGGCTACAGCATGCGCCGTTACATTGTGGGGGCCGTGCTGATGGGATTTGGCGCCATGCTCGCAGGTGGGTGCGCCGTGGGTGCAGGTATCACGGGTGGCGCCATCTTTGCCCTCACCGCCTGGCTCAGCCTGCTGGGGATGTGGGTGGGCGCCGGACTGACCGATCGCTGGTTCGACAACGCCAACCCCCATACCCAGCCAGAACCACAGGGTGCGCCACGAGCGCCCTGAACACCCAAGCCCTGTCTTGACAGGGCGGGCTTATTTGCCGCTGATGTATTCGGCCACAGCTGCCATTTCTAGCGGCGTCATCTTTTCGACTATGGCATGCATGATGGCATTGTCGTTGGTGCGCTCGCGTTTGTTGAACAGCTTGAGTTGGTTCTCGGTGTAGCTGGCATACTGCCCCGCCAGACGCGGCAGGCTCGATGTGCCCTTGGCTTGGGGGCCATGACAGCTGGCACATGCCGGCACCCCACTGAACTTGTTGCCCTGGTGGTAGAGGTACTGGCCTACAGCCGCCAAGCCCTTGTCCTTGGCGGCTTCTGGTTCGACTTTCTGAGCTTCGAAAAACTTGCCCAGCGCCACCATCTCATCGGAGGTCAGCTTGGCCACCATATCGGCCATGGCCGTGCTCTTGCGCTTACCGCTTTTGAAGTTTTCAAGCTGTTTGGCGGTGTACTCCCAGTGCTGTCCGGCCAGGCGTGGAAAAACCTCACTGGAGGACTCGCCCTCCATGCCATGACAGACAAAGCACACGCCCCCCACGATCTTGCGTGCCCGTGCCTCATCGGCTTGAGCCATCGCCCCATTGGTCACAGCCCAACCCAACAAGACGCACAACGTCCCTCGTATCCATGGATGGTTCATGTATTCACTCCTCCCTGACGCGCATCGCGTCAGGGATAGGCAAGACAAACAGCAATCAACTCAAGCCAGTGTATCGGCCCAAATGTTTCGGGCCCAGGCCATGGCGTAACGGCCTTCCAATTCATTGGCTGCCACCGACACCCCCCCCGAACCTGGGACAGTCAACATGGTCTTCTTTTCGGGGTCATAGCGGTGCACACTCGCCACGTGAACCACGTCCTCCGAGCTGACAAAGCTATAGCAGGTGTTGTTGTACAGCGGCATGGGGTTCACCGGCTTGCCCGTGAGCAGGGCCACCACCGCAGCGGCGCAGGTCTTGCCATGCTGATTGGCCATATGGCCCGACTTGGGCATGGCAGGTGCGATCTGAATCGCGTCACCCAACACATGCACATTGGGAGCTGCCTTGGACTCAAACGTCAGAAAATCGACATCACACCAGCGCTTGTTGGCAGTGGCCAGACCGGTGTTGACAGCGATATCGCCTGCGCGCATGTTCGGAATGACGTTGAGCACATCGGCCTTGACGTCATCATTGAACTCGAACTTGAGGGTTTTACCGGCCACGTCCACATCGGCCAGACCGTGCTTGCCACGGTACTCGACGATGCCCTTGTAGCGGTCGGCCCAGGCCTTCTTGAACAGCGGCCCCTTGGAGGTCACGTCGTCGTTGGCGTCCAGAATCAAGACCTTGCTGCGCGGCTTGTTCTTGCTGAAATACTCGGCCACCTGGCAGGCCCGTTCGTAGGGGCCGGGCGGGCAGCGATACGGCGCCAACGGAATGGTCATGGCAAACACGCCCCCATCGCGCATGGCCTCGAGCTGCTTGCGCAGGGTCAGGGTCTGCTCACCGGCCTTCCAGGCGTGCATGACCTGCTCTTTGGCGCCCGCCTTGTTCATGCCGGGCAGGGTCTCCCACATGAAGTCCACGCCGGGCGAGACGATCAGGCGGTCATAGCTCAGCTCGTTGCCATTGCCCAGCTTGACGCTGCGCTTGGTGGTGTCGATGCTGGCCACGCGCTCGCGCACCAGCTGAACCCCGTGGCGCTTGACCAGGTTGTCGTACGAGTTGGTGATATCGGCCATGGTTTTGCTGCCACCCAGCACCAGGTTGGAGATGGGGCAGGAGACAAAATTGGCGTTGGGCTCGACCAGGGTGACCTGGATGCTGCCCTCGGACCACATGCGGATGTATTTGGCAGCGGTGGCGCCGGCATAGCCAGCCCCAATCACGACCACTTTGGGGCCAGAACTCGACGCGGGCGTGGCGCAACCCGAGACCAGACCAATGGCGCCCAATGCAGCACCCGATTGCAGAAGTTGACGACGTTGCAACATGGCGCTTCTCCTTATTTCTTCAGCGCGGCAAAGTAGGCCGAGATCGCCGCCAGTTCTGCATCGGAATAGCCCTTGGCAAGCTGGTGCATGATGGTGGCGGGCTTGCGTCCAGCCTTGAAATCCAAGAGTTTCTTCAATGCTTCGTCCTTGTTCATTCCAGCCAAAGACTCCATGCCGGGCTGGGCCTGTCCATTGGTGCCGTGACAGTTGGCACAACTGGCCGCCCAACTGCGAACCTGAAGGGGATCAGGCGCCTGGGCTTGGGAGAGACCGCTGGCACACAGCGCGCCAATGGCCACAAGAGCGGGGATGATGTTCATGGCTTCTCCTTGGAAACAGTCAACGCTTGCGCGCTGTGGGCAACCGATCAGGGTCGCAGATACACAAAACCTTCTTTGGCTTGCAGGCGCGCCACCTCGGCCACCCCAGATGGCACCACCTTGGCTTCCATCACCAATTTGCTGGCATCAATTTGGCGGGAGACCAGGGTGTTGTTGCACACACGGAACTCGATACCTCGATTGGCCAGCTCGCCAATCGCACCAGCAAAAGACTGGTTCTGGGCATTGACAGCGCCTTCAAGCAAAAAATCAATACCAGCACCATGGGTGACCACCACAATCTTGGCCGTGGGGTCAGCGTTGAGATGGTTGCGTACATTGCCAATGGCGCGAGAGGCCTGGGGCAGTCCTTCGCTCAGGTGATAAACCACTTTCACCTGTGCCCAGCTGAGCGAGCACAACACGCTGGCAAACAAGCCGAGCAAGAAATGACGAATCTTCATATCAGTTCCTCCTTATGTGCGAATATTAGCCCGCATCTTGCGTGACGCCCAGCGGTGAAAACCCGGCTTCAAACTGACTCGTGGCTTTCACCGGCGATCTGCACACAGACCGAACGACACAAGGCCACGACCCTGTCATTGATGATGCGGTAGTAAATCTGCACGCCTTCCCGACGCTTGCCCAAGACACCCGCCTTGTAGAGGGTGTTCAGGTGTTGCGACATATTGGGCTGGGTGGTGTCCACCTCAGCCAGCAACTCGCCCACGTTTTTTTCGCCATGACAGAGCGCGCTGATGATGCGCAGTCGCATGGGCGCCGACATGACGCGAAAAACCTCGGCGGCCTTTTCAAAGACCTCCTCGGACTCGGTCAACACATCATGAGGATCTGGCAAGGGTTTCTTGGGCATGGCATGGCCTTGGATCAGCAGGCGCTTCTCAACAGCAATCGTTTTGCCCACCAGGGCTGGGCGTTCCATTGAGGATTGTGACGCAAAACCGGTGCTCGCCGGCAAACGCCTGCTCAGTCCTGACCACGGCGCAGGCTGCGGCTGAGCCAGATCACGGGCAACAAGCCCACCAGCACCAGGGCCAGCGCGGGCGCTGCCGCCTCGCCCAGGCGTTCATCGCGCGCCAGCTGGTAGGCCATGACCGCCAGGGTATCGCTGTCAAAGGGCCGAAGCACCAAGGTGGCGGGCAGCTCCTTCATCACGTCCACCACCACCAGCAGCAAGGCCGCCAGCAGGCTGCGCTGCAGCAAGGGCCGGTGCACCCGCTGCAGCAGGGCCCAGCCGCTCACCCCCAGCATGCGGGCCGCCTCGTCCAGCGCTGGTGGCACCCGGGCGTAGCCGCTTTGCACCGCCTGCAGGGCCACCGCCACAAAGCGCACCAGGTAGGCCCAGACCAGGCCCAGCGGGGTGACCGTCAACCAGGCCGAGATGCCCAGCGCCGGCCAGGCGGCCTGCAGCCAGCCCACCGGCAGCAGCAGGCCCACCACGATCACGGCGCCCGGCACCGCATAACCCAGGCCCACCAGCAATGTGGCCACGCGCACGGCCAGGCCGCCCTGCAGGCGCGCCGCGCTGGCCAGCAGCAAGGCGGCCCCCACGGCCAGCAAGGCCGTGACCGCGCCCAGGCGCACGCTGTTCCAGGTCCAGCTGGCAAAGCGGCTCAGGTCGGTGGCTTGGCCATCAAGCCACAGCGCCCGCAGCAGGATCAGCACCGGCAGCACAAAACCCAGCAAGACCGGCAACAGGCACACCCCCCAGGCCAGCAGGCGGGGCAGGCCGCGCAGCTGCGGCACGGCGCTGTCGTTGCGCTGGGCACGGCTGGCAAAGCGCAGCTTTTGCTGGGCACGCTGCTCCCACAGCAAGAGGCCCAAGACCCAGACCAGCAACACCGTGGCCAGCTGGGCCGCGGCCACCCGGTCGTCCATGGCCAGCCAGGCCTTGTAGATGCCGGTGGTGAAGGTTTGGATCCCAAAGTAGCTGCTGACGCCGTAATCGGCCAGGGTCTCCATCAGGGCCAGCGCCACGCCGGCGGCCAGCGCCGGTCGTGTCAGAGGCAAGGCCACCCGCACAATGCGGCGGGGCAGCGAGGCCCCCAGCAGGCGCGCCGCCTCCATGAGTGCGCCCGCCCGCTCGCTCAGCGCGGTGCGGGTCAGCAGGTAGACATACGGGTAGAGGGTGACGGTAAACACCGCCACCGCGCCCCAGGTGCTGCGCACATCGGGCCAAAGCGCGCCGCGCAGGCCAAAGGCCTCGCGCAGGGCGGTTTGCAGCGGTCCGCTGAACTGCAGCGCATCGGTGTAGGCGTAGGCCACCACATACGCGGGCATGGCCAGGGGCAAGAGCAGCAGCCACTCAAGCTGGCGGCGACCGGCAAAGTCAAACAGCGTGACCGCGGCGGCGGTCAGCAGGCCCAGCACCCCCACGCCCAGGCCCACCCCCAGGCACAGCAGCAGCGAGGTCAGGGCGTAATCGGGCAGCACGGTCTGCGCCATTTGCTGCAGGATGGCCATCGAAGCGACATTGCCCTGCGTCCAACTGCCCAGCACCGACAGAATCGGCAGCGCCAACACCAGGGCCAGGACGGCCGCACCCAGGCCCAGCCATGACCAGGGCCGTGGCGCCAAGCGGGCAAAGGACAAAAGCGAACGCATGCGGTCGATTGTAGGGATGCGGCAAGGCCTGCTTGGGCCCAGGTCCGCCAGAGGGCGCAGCGCCGGTCCTACAATGAACCCCATGTTTCTGGAAATGGTTCAACTCGACGTGCGCTACCCCGGCGCGCCCAAGCCGGCCGTGCAAGAGGTCAACCTGGGCCTGGCGGCGGGCGATATCGGCGTGCTGATCGGTCCCTCGGGCTGCGGCAAGACCACGCTGCTGCGCGCCGTGGCCGGGCTGGAGCCGGTCGCGCACGGGCAAATCCGCCTGCATGGGCGCGAGGTCAGCCGCGCCGGCTTCACCTTGGCGGCCGAGCAGCGCCGCGTGGGCATGGTGTTTCAGGATTACGCCCTGTTCCCGCACCTGGACGTGGCCGGCAATGTGGGTTTTGGCCTGCACAAGCAGCCGCGGGCCGAGCAGCAAGCCCGTGTGGCCGAGGTCCTGGCGCTGGTGGGGCTGCAGGACATGGCGGGGCGCTATCCGCACGAACTCTCGGGCGGTCAACAGCAGCGCGTGGCGCTGGCGCGGGCGCTGGCCCCGCGCCCCGACCTGCTGCTGCTGGACGAGCCCTTCTCGAACCTGGACGTGGAGCTGCGCGAGCGCCTGGCCCACGAGCTGCGCGGCATCCTCAAGGCCGCCGGCGCGACCGCCCTGCTGGTCACGCACGACCAGCTGGAGGCCTTTGCGATTGGCGATGTGATCGGCGTCATGCAGCAAGGCCATCTGCACCAGTGGGACGACGCCTACAGCCTGTACCACCGACCAGCCACCCGTTTTGTGGCCGAGTTCATTGGCCACGGGGTGTTCACCCCCGCGACGCTGCGCGAGGTGGACGGCCAGGTGGTGGTGGACACGCCGCTGGGCACCTTGCAGGACGTGGCCGAGTGCCCCCTGCCCTGCGCCTTCTCAGGGGGCGAGTGCGATGTGCTGCTGCGCGCCGACGACATCGTGCACGACGACCACGCCCCGGTGAAAGCGCAGATCGTGCGCAAGGCCTTTCGCGGTTCGGAGTTTCTCTACACCCTGCGCCTGGCCAGTGGCCACACCCTGATGGCCCATGTGCCCAGCCACCACGACCACCGCCTGGGCGAATGGATTGGCATCCGCCCCGAGGTCGACCATGTGGTGACCTTCAACCGGGCCTGTCCGCTGCAGCAGCGTGAGCTGTGCCAGATGCCTTGCGTGCAGACCGCGTGTCCGGCACGCGCGCCTGCTGCTGCAACTGCGCCACCGTCTGCCGCAGGCTGAGCGCCAGCGCGCGCCGGTCGGTGGTGGCCGTGGTCGGCTGCAGCTCGCCAAAGACCAGCACCGCGCGGGTGCGCCGCTCGCGCAGCAGGCGCCAGACCGACCCGACCAGGGTGTCGTCGCCCACATAGTCGGCCGCGTGGCTGAGCTGCCCATCGGGGCGCAGAAACTGCAGGGCCAGGGGCTGCACCGGGGCCTCGCTGGCAATCGCCGCCTGCAGCAAATTCGCATGAAAGGGCAGCAGCCCGGTGCCATCGCTGGTGGTGCCCTCGGGGAACACCGCCAGCACATCGCCGTTGCGCAGCGCCTGCGCCATGTCGCGCACCATCCGCGCGGCATCGCGCCGGCGCTCGCGCTCGATGTACAGGGTGCCGGCGCCGGTGGCCATGGGGCCGATCACGGGCCAGCGGCGGATGTCGGCCTTGGCCACAAAGCGCACATGGCGCGCCGCATGCAGCACCAGGATGTCCAGCCAGGAGATGTGGTTGCAGACCATCAGCACCGGCCCTTGCAGGGGCGGCTGGCCATGCAGCTTGAGTTCGATGCCCCAGATGGCCAGCAGGCCGCGTGCCCAGGCCTGCACGCGCGCCTCGCGCCGCGCCGGCGACCAGCGCGGGAAGGCCAGCCCGATCACCAGCAGGCCCCAGAACAGATGCCACAGGCCGCGCACAAAGCGCCAGATGGCCAGGGCAGCGCTTGCGCGGCGCAAGGGCTTGGGCCCCGTCAGGCCTGGGCCGTGTGGACCAGGCGACCGCCCACCAGGGTGGCGCGCACGCGCCCCGGCAGCTCGTAACCGGCAAACGGGGTGTGCTTGCCCTGGCTGCGCAAAGCGGCCTCCTGCACCAGGTGGTGGCCATCTTCCTCCAGCAGCACCAGATCGGCCGGGGCACCGGGCATGAGGCGGCCCAGGCCCTCGGGGGCAGCTGGGCCCAGCACCTTGGCCGGGCCACTGCCCAGCCGCGCCAGCACGCTGGCCAGCGGGACCTGGTCGTCTTGCGCCCACTTGAGCGCCAGCGGCCACAGCAGCTCGACGGCCGTGGCACCGGGCTCGGCCTCGGCAAAGGGCAAGGCCTTGGCGTCGGGCAGCACCGGGGTGTGGTCCGAGACCAGGGCATCGATGGTGCCGTCGGCCAGCGCCTCGCGCAGGGCCTCGCGATCGCGCTGCTGGCGCAGCGGCGGCGTCAGGCGTGCGCGCGAATCAAAGAAGCCCATGTCCTGATCGGTCAGGTGCAGAGAGTGGACGCTCACATCGGCCGTCACCGGCAAGCCTTCGGCCTTGGCCTGGCGCAGCAGCGCCACACCGGCGGCGCTGGAGAGGCGGCACAGGTGCAGGCGCGTGCGGGTGCCACGGATGAGCTCAAACAGGGTGTGCATGGCGATGGTCTCGGCGGCCACCGGCACGCCCGACAAGCCCATGCGGGTGGCCAGCGGGCCGCTGGCGGCCACGCCCTTGCCCAGGTGGCGGTCTTGCGGCCGGATCCAGACCGCGTGGTCAAAGGTGGCCGCGTACTGCAGCGCGCGCTGCAACACCTGGGTGTCGGACAAGGCCACCTCGGCCTGGCCAAACCCCACGCAGCCCGCGCGGCGCAGCTGCTCCATCTCGGTCAGGATCTCGCCCTTGAGGCCGCGGGTGAGCGCGCCCAGCGGCAGCACGCGCGCACCCTGCTGGCGCTCGGCGCGGTGGCGCAGCATCTCCACCAGGCCGGGCTCGTCGAGCACCGGGTCGGTGTCGGGCGGGCAGACCAGGCTGGTCACCCCGCCGGCCACCGCCGCGGCCATCTCGCTGGCCAGCATGCCCTCGTGCTCGTGCCCCGGCTCGCGCAGGCGCACCGCCAGGTCCACCAGGCCCGGGGCCACGATGGCGCCGCGGGCCTCGATCTGTTGCTGCGGCACAAAGTCGGCCGGCAGGCTGCCGATCGCTTGCACGCGGCCCTGGGCGATGGCGATGTCGGCCACCTGGTCCAGGCCACTGGCCGGGTCGATCACGCGGCCGTTGCGAATCAGAATTTTCATGGGTGTCTTTCTGTTCAGGCTTCGTGGCTGGAGACGATGCTCATCACCGCCATGCGCACCGCGATGCCAAAGGTGACCTGCGGCAGGATCACGCTTTGAGCTCCATCGACCACCAGCGAGTCGATCTCGACCCCGCGGTTGATGGGGCCGGGGTGCATGACGATGGCGTCGGGCTTGGCCAGTTGCAGCTTCTCTGGGGTCAGGCCAAAGCTTTCAAAGTACTCCTGGCTCGAGGGCAGCAGCGCGCCGCTCATGCGCTCGTTTTGCAGGCGCAGCATGATCACCACATCACAGCCGCGAATCCCGTCCTCCAGGTTGTTGAACACCCGCACACCCATGGGCGCCATGTCGGCGGGCACCAGCGTGCGGGGCCCCACCACACGCACCTCGGCGCAGCCCAGGGTGGT